>ERZ827452.819-NODE-819-length-37444-cov-5.911097_pt1 | contig 37444 bp, 58 predicted proteins | sample MGYA00519866_ERZ827452 | MGnify/ENA primary metagenome ERZ827452 (study PRJEB31778, sample SAMEA3449307) | human gut metagenome | biome: human gut; feature: human-associated habitat; material: faeces | place: United Kingdom | collected 2010/2012 ... | reverse complement strand
GCAGAAGTAAGACCAGGAGATATTTTGGTTGGTAAAGTTACTCCAAAAGGAGAAACAGAACTTACTGCAGAAGAAAGATTACTAAGGGCTATATTTGGAGAAAAAGCAAGAGAAGTAAGAGATACATCATTAAGAGTACCACATGGAGAAGCTGGAACAATAGTTGATGTTAAAGTATTTACAAGAGATAATTCTGATGAATTAGGACCTGGTGTAAATCAAGTAATTAGATGTTATATTGCAACAAAGAGAAAAATCTCTGTTGGTGATAAAATGGCCGGACGTCATGGTAACAAAGGTGTTATTTCAAGAATACTTCCAGTTGAAGACATGCCATTCTTAGAAGACGGTACTCCAGTAGATATAGTACTAAACCCACAAGGTATACCTTCTCGTATGAACTTAGGTCAAGTTCTAGAAGTTCACTTAGGTATGGCAGCAAAAGCTTTAGGTTGGAAAGTGGCAACACCAGTATTTGATGGTGCTACAGACGAAGAAATAAAAGAATTACTAAAAGAAGCAGGACTAAGAGAAGACGGAAAAGCAGTTGTATATGATGGACGTACAGGTGAAAAATTTGATAATCCAGTTACAGTTGGTGTTATGTACATGTTAAAACTACATCACTTAGTAGATGATAAGATACATGCTCGTTCAACTGGTCCATACTCACTAGTAACACAACAACCACTTGGAGGTAAAGCTCAATTCGGTGGACAACGTTTCGGAGAGATGGAGGTTTGGGCACTAGAAGCATATGGTGCAGCTTACACATTACAAGAAATGTTAACAGTTAAATCAGATGACGTTGTTGGACGTGTTAAAACATATGAAGCAATTGTCAAAGGTGAAAATATTCCTGAACCAGGAGTTCCAGAATCATTTAAAGTATTAATTAAAGAACTTCAATCTTTAGGATTAGATATACGTCTATATTCTGAACAAAATGAAGAACTAGAATTAAAAGAGCATATTGATGAGGGAATAGATTACGAAGATGCAAAAGTAGGAGAAAATGTTCTTGACGAATCTGAATTAGAGGACAATTATATAGAAGCAGATGAGGATACAGAAGAAATGCTTCTAGATACAGATGAAGATGAATTGTTTGAAGAATTAGACGAAGATGATTCAATTTTCGATTCAGATTTAGGAGAAGATGATCTTAACTAAAAATAAAAAATTAATTGAATATTTTTCAAAGAAAAAGTAAAATAGACCAAATGAATTGCTCAGCAGTGGAGTATTTTATGATTTTGATGAAATAGCAATATAAAAGTTAAATGTAATATGTCATAAGTTAGAAATTAGAAATAGAAAGTTAGATGCTAGAAAATAATTAAATTTCTAGCATCTGACTACAAATTTCTAGAAAGAGGGGGCTAACCAATAGTGGATGAATTAGAAATGTTTGATAAGATAAAAATCGGATTAGCATCAGACGAAAAAATAAGAGAATGGTCAAAAGGTGAAGTAAAAAAACCAGAAACTATTAATTATAGAACTTTAAAACCAGAAAAAGATGGACTATTTTGTGAAAGAATATTTGGACCAACAAAAGACTGGGAATGTCATTGTGGTAAATACAAAAGAGTTCGTTATAAAGGAATTGTCTGCGATAGATGTGGTGTTGAGGTAACTAAATCTAAAGTAAGACGTGAAAGAATGGGACATATTGAACTTGCAGCTCCAGTTGCACATATTTGGTACTTTAAAGGAATACCAAGTAGAATAGCATTAATGCTTGATATATCACCAAGAAACCTAGAAAAAATAGTATATTTTGCAGCATACATAGTAACAGACAAAGGTGAATCTGGACTAATGAAAGGTCAAGTATTAACTGAAAAAGAATATACAGAAGCTGTAGAAAAATATGGATATGGAAGCTTTAAAGCTGAAATGGGAGCAGAAGCTCTAGAAAAATTATTAAAAGAGATAGACTTAGATAAATTATCAGCAAGTTTAAAGAAAGAACTAGAAAAAGCTAGTGAACAAAAAAAGGCAAAATTAATAAAAAGATTAGATACAGTAGAATCATTTAGATTATCAGGAAATAGACCTGAATGGATGATAATGAATGTTGTTCCAGTAATTCCACCAGAATTAAGACCAATGGTACAATTGGATGGTGGTAGATTTGCAACATCAGATTTAAATGATTTATACAGAAGAGTTATAAACAGAAATAACCGTTTAAAAAGATTAATAGAACTTGGAGCACCAGAAATAATAAAGAGAAACGAAAAAAGAATGCTTCAAGAATCTGTAGATGCATTAATAGATAACTCTAGACGTGGAAGACCAGTAACAGGAGCAGGAAACAGAGCATTAAAATCATTATCAGATATGCTTAAAGGTAAACAAGGTCGTTTCCGTCAAAACTTACTAGGTAAACGTGTTGACTATTCTGGACGTTCTGTTATCGTTATAGGACCAGAACTTAAATTATATCAATGCGGTCTTCCAAAAGAAATGGCAGTAGAATTATTTAAACCATTTGTAATGAAAGAATTAGTAGGAAGAGGAATTGCACATAACATTAAAAATGCAAAAAGAATGGTAGAAAAATTACGTCCAGAAGTATGGGATATATTAGAAGATGTTATAAAAGACCATCCAGTAATGTTAAACCGTGCACCTACACTACATAGACTTGGTATACAAGCATTTGAACCAGTTTTAGTAGAAGGTAGAGCTATAAAATTACACCCATTAGTATGTACAGCATTCAATGCTGACTTCGACGGTGACCAAATGGCTATACACGTTCCATTGTCACCAGAGGCACAAGCAGAAGCAAGATACTTAATGTTATCAGTAAATAACTTATTAAAGCCTCAAGATGGTAAACCAGTTACAGTACCAACACAAGATATGATTTTAGGAAGTTATTATTTAACAATGCAAGTAGAGGGTGAAGAAGGAGAAGGTACATATTTCAGTTCTCCAGAAGAAGCTATAATGTCATATGAAAATAAAGATGTAGGAATACATGCAAAGATTTTCGTTAGAATGTCAAAGATAGATGAAAATGGAAATGAAATACATAAAAAAGTAGAAACAACAGTTGGTAGAATTATATATAATAAAGAAATACCACAAGATTTAGGATTTGTAGATAGAACAAATCCAGAAAACGAATTTGAACCAGAAATTAACTTCGTTGTTAAGAAAAAAGATTTAGGAAAAATCATAGAAAAATGTATTAATAAACATGGATTAAGCCGTTCAGCAGAACTACTAGACTATATTAAATCAACAGGATTTAAATATTCTACAATAGGTGCAATAACAGTTTCTATAGAAGATGTTAAAGTACCAGCTGAAAAGAAAGAAATATTAGAGCAAGCTTCAAAACAAGTAGAAACTGTATTAAAACAATACAAACGTGGTTTAATTACTGATGATGAAAGATATCAATCTGTAATTAAAATTTGGGAAAAAGCAACAGATGATGTAAAAGATGCAATGAAAAACAATTTCACAGCATTAAACCCAGTATACATGATGTCTGACTCTGGAGCCAGAGGTAACATAGACCAATTAAAACAAATCGCAGGTATGCGTGGACTTATGGCTAGTACAACAGGTAAGACAGTAGAAATACCAATTAAATCTTCATTTAGGGAAGGTCTAGACGCATTAGAGTATTTCATATCTGCCCATGGTGCTCGTAAAGGTCTATCAGATACAGCGTTAAGAACAGCAGACTCTGGATACTTAACAAGAAGATTAGTAGACGTTTCTCAAGATATTATCGTAAGAGAAGAAGACTGTGGAACTCATGATGGAATTGAATTATCTGCAATTAAAGATGGAAATCAAGTAATTGAAAGCTTACAAGAAAGATTAATAGGAAGATACCCATTACATGATATAGTAAATCCAGAAACAAACGAAGTAATTGTAAATACAGAAACTATGATAGATGATAAAATGGCAGATGCTATAGTAGCAGCTGGAATAGAAAAAGTTAGAGTACGTAGTGTATTTGGATGTAGAACAAAGAACGGTGTATGTTCTAAGTGCTATGGTATGGGATTATCATCACATAAAGAAGTTAATATTGGTGAAGCAGTTGGTATTATAGCTGCTCAATCAATAGGTGAACCTGGTACACAGCTTACAATGAGAACAATTCACTCTGGTGGTGTTGCCGGTGTAGCAGATATTACACAAGGTCTTCCAAGGGTTGAAGAGTTATTTGAAGCAAGAAAACCAAAGGGATTAGCTATAATCTCAGAAATAGATGGTGTAGTAAAAATTGCTGACGAAAAGAAGAGAAAAGAAGTTATTGTTACATCAAATGACGACAGCAGAACATATGTAATACCATTTGGCTCTAAACTAAAAGTAAGAGATGGCGATGAAGTTGTTGAAGGTCAACCATTAACAGAAGGATCTATAAATCCAAATGAATTATTATTAATAAAAGGACCTGAAGGAGTATATAACTATCTAGTACAAGAAGTACAAAAAGTTTATAGAAACCAAGGTGTTGATATTAATGATAAACATATTGAGGTTATTGGTAGACAAATGCTTAAGAAAGTAAGAGTTGAAGATAATGGAGATACAGAAATGTTTGCCGGTTCATTAATTGATATGTATGAATTTGAAGATATTAACAATAAGGCAATAGAAGAAGGAAAACGTCCTGCAACAGGAAAACGTGTTCTTTTAGGAATAACAAAAGCATCGCTTGCAACAGATAGTTTCTTATCTGCAGCATCTTTCCAAGAGACAACAAGAGTACTTACAGAAGCAGCAATAAAAGGAAAAGTAGATGAGTTAGTAGGATTAAAAGAAAATGTTATTATTGGTAAACTAATTCCAGCAGGTACAGGTCTTTCAAAATATAGAAACACAAAAATAAGTACAGAAAATGAAGAGGCAGAATCTGAAGAAACTGCAGAAGATATAGAAGAAAAGACAACAGAAAGTGTAGAAGAAGTAAAAGAAGAAACATCAGATATGCCAGAAAATAAAGCTGAATAGAAACAATAATAAATAAGTCATAAAAATCACCTTTTATAATAAAATATAGAAGGTGATTTTTAATGTTAAAAAAGATTTTGGTGACATTTACAGTGCTCATAACGTTAATATTTATGATTAATGTAAAATGTGTATTTGCAGATGATGGTGACGAGGAAGATTACAGTGATACAGAACTTCAAGATATTTTAGTAGAATCTGCAACACTACCAACACAAGAGCCAATAATAAATTCGAAATCTGCAATAATATATGACAGAATAACTAAAAAAGTAATATGGGGAAAAGAAGAAAATATTAAAAGAGCAATGGCATCTACTACAAAAATAATGACTGCAATTGTAGTATTAGAAAATGCTAATTTAGAAGAAATAGTAACTGTATCTAAAAAAGCAGCGAATACAGGAGGGTCTAGATTAAAATTAAATATGGCAGATAAAATATCAATAAATGACTTATTATATGGACTAATGTTACGCTCACGGAAATGATGCTGCAGTAGCTTTGGCAGAGAAGGTTGGAGGTAGTGTGGAAGGCTTTAGCACCCTTATGAATAAAAAAGCAAAAGAATTAGGTTTGAAGCAAACACATTTCGTTACTCCACATGGACTTGACGATGAAGAACACTATACAACAGCATATGAACTTGCTATTATTACAGACTATGCATTAGATAATCCTAAATTTGCAGAAATAGTTAAAACAAAAAATTGTAATATTAGCATAAATGGAGTAGCAAGGAATATATATAATACTAACGAACTATTAGGTAATTTAGAAGGTGTAGATGGAGTAAAAACAGGGTTTACAGGAAATGCTATGAGATGTTTGGTAACATCTTGCACAAGAAATCAAAATCAGATTATAACAGTAGTATTAGGAGCAGATACAAAAAAGCAAAGAACAATAGATAGTAAAAAGCTAATAGAATATGCTTTTAACAATTATGAAAGAGTAAATATAGAAGAAATTGCATTAAAAGAATTTGAAAGTTGGAAACAAATTAATAAAAGCAGAATATATATAAATAAAGCAGAAAGCACAAATATGGAATTAAAATTAGATAAAATAAGTAATAAAGTAATTCCTATGAAAAAAGGGACACAAAAAGATATAAAGGTGGAAATTAATTGTATATATCAATATGAAGCACCAGTAAAAGAGAAAACCAAAATAGGAAATTTGATAATAAAAAACAAAGAAAAAATTATAGAAATAGTAGATATTATAAATACAAAAGAAATAAGAAGAAAAGGGATATTTAATTATATGACTCAATTTTTTGAAAATTTTCCATCATGTCTTGACTTTTGCACATAATTTTGTTATTATAAATATGCTTTTTAAAAAGCATATGCGGGAATAGCTCAGTTGATAGAGCGCTGCCTTGCCAAGGCAGAGGTCGCGGGTTTGAGCCCCGTTTCCCGCTCCATAAATCTCCAAATATTCGGCGCTATAGCCAAGTTGCTGAGGTTGTTAGAGCTTTGCTCGTTACAACGTCAGTATGCGAGGAGCGATAGCGAGTCGTAGGTAAGCAAACTTATTCATGAGTATACAATTTAAATATTCGGCGCTATAGCCAAGTGGTAAGGCACGAGTCTGCAAAACTCTGATCCCCGGTTCAAATCCGGGTGGCGCCTCCAAAATGTAGGTAAATAATAGCTTTTATTATTTACCTATTATTTTTTATTATCAAGCTATTATACAGTAATATCAATGTTTTTACGATTTCTTACTTATTTCAAATCTTTATTATTATATTATTACTTTTTATTATAATATTAAAAAACTGCATACAAACTGCATACAAAAATTTAAAAAACTGCATACAAAAATATAAAAATTACATACAAAAAAAGTATGCTATTAAACATACTTTTTAAAAGGAATTATTTTTGAATTTTCTTTTGCTTTAGATGATAGTGTTAAATTGTTTTCTTGTCGTACTAATTTAGATTTTTCAATTTCTTTTTCCACAAAGTCATCAAAGATATGTGCATAAGTTTTAGTTAAAACTCTTACAGAAGTTCCTACTAGTTTGGAGATTACATATATATCAACTCCATTTTCTTTTAATCGCGTAACACCTGTGTGTTTTGTCATATGTGTATTACAGTCCTTAACTATTCCAGCATTTTTACAAATTCGTTTGAAGATTGAATTTATAGAACTTTCAGCTATTATATTTCCATCTTTTGTACTAAATAGCAAATCAGATATAGAATTTTCTTTTTGCTCTTCTATTATAGATTTTACTTCTTCAGCATCAAATAGTATATCAAATGGAACTGTTCTAATATCTTCTTCACCTCTTCTTCGAATTTTTCTTCCTGTTTTAGTAGAATTACCAATTACAAATTTGTTATTATGGTTTTTAGTAAGAGTTGAATGAACAAATATTTTTTCCTTATCCATATCTATATCTTTGTTTTTATCAAGAGAACATATTTCGCCGATACGCATAGCGGTCGCAAAAGCAAATTTAAGTATATTTTTAATAGTTGTATTGTTTATATTTGACTTGCTTTCATTTATAAGTTCATTTTCATGTTCGTTCATATATTTTAATATTTGCTTTTGTTCTTCAATAGTAAATGCTACAACTTTCTTTTTGTTTAAATTACTAATAAATGTATTTCTATCAACATTATCGAAAAGTTCAGTTCTTTTACAGTCAGATAGCGCCTGATGTAATTCATCATATACCTTTTCTAAATTAGATTGACTGGTATTGATAGATACTAGAGTAGATAATAATTCTTTTAAATCGTCTTCTGTTATTAAATACACTTTTTTATTAGCAATAGGGTATTTCTCTATTGTTTGTATTGTATTTATATTTCTATTATAACTGCTAATTTTAATTAAATTATATTCTAATTTAGATTTTTCGTTTTCTCTCATAACCTCAGAAAGTGTTAATTCTCCGTTTTTTATTAAAGACTTTATATTTATTTCTTTTTCTTTTAAATTTTTCTTTTGGTTTACTTCTTTAGTGTTTTTACCTGTTCCTGCTGATTTTCTATTGTTTTTAGCACTTAGCTGGGCTTTAGTAGTTTTATAACAATAATACCTATCACAATATTTTATGCAGTCTGTACAAGTTCTACATTTATCGCACCTTTCAAAATTTAATCTGTTACATTTATTAGTACAATTCTTGCATATAGTACATTCTTCTTTTAAAAATTTACTCCTTTTATTTTTCTGTATAGTTGTGTAAATAGTTCCTTCACCATTTGCTCTTCTTTTCATAAAAAATACCTTCTTTCTTTAATTTTTTTATTATTAAAATCTCTTGAAAAAAGGTTTTATATTATGTTATAATAAATAGCATAAAGAAACCTTGTTTCAAGGACTTTATATCGAGGGAATAAATGTATCGGTTCGTGGTAAAATTGATTACATCTATTTCCTTTTAATTTTTTAATTTAACAGTTTTTTATCTATTTTTTCAATTTGAATTATATTTTTATTGTTTTTAAAAGTTTTTAGTTGATAAATAGCTTCAGCATTTAATTTTAATAGTCTTTCTTTCTGAGGAAGACCTTGTTTTATAAAAATTGCGTTTAAATTTTCGAGATTAGATAATACTATTAGTTGTGATATTGTAGCATTATCCCTAATATTACCTTTAGCATTAGGATGTGACTTTTTCCATTCCTTTGCAGTCATTCCAAATAAAGCCACATTTAACATATCAGCTTCGTTCGCATATGTAATTGATTGATGCTGTTTAGAAACATTTTCTGGTATAAGGATTTGTTTTATAGCATCTGTTTGAATACGATAATTAGTCTTTGCAATAAGCCTTTTTATATTCCAGTCACTAGACAATTTGTTGCTTTCATCATTTTTTAGTCTTTGATAATCTGTTATTACATAAAGTTTAAATTCTGGGCTTAACCAACTAGCAAATTCAAAGGCTATGTCTTTGTGAGCAAATGTTCCACCGCCATTACCAGAACGAGAAATAATTCCAATAGCGTTTGTACTTTCTATCCATTTTTGAGGGGTCATAACAAAAGAATTTGAACCAGCTTCGTTCACAAAGGTGTCGAAATCGACCCCTTTGAAATTAGGATTATGCATCATTTCCCAAAGCCCTAAAAATTCAATGGTTGATCTATTACGCATCCAATTTTTTACAACATCTTTTGGAAATTCTGAATTTTTATATCTAGCTAAATCTGTTAAAGAAATAAAGTCATTTACGTTGTCATTTGATAAAACCGAAATTTGCATATCATTTACATTTAAAGTTTCTTTATACAGTTGCTTTGAGCTATTTTCTAAATTTTGATTTTCTTCCATTTTTAGTTCTCCTTTTTTATTTTTTCTTAAAATTTCTTATTGACTTTTCTACTACACCTATTATTTGAACTGGTAGTTCTTTTATATCTTCCTCAGAATAAATACGAGGTGGGTAGTAAGGATTAACAGCTTTTAATTCAATTCCGTTAGTTCCTTTGTATACTTTTTTAATAGTAGCTTCATTACCATTTATAAGTACAACACAATTATCTCCATTTTTAAAATCATCTTGTTTATGTACTATAACTGTATCGCCATCATCAAAAAGTGGCGTCATACTATCTCCTACAACATTTAAAGCATAATAGTTCGCTATATCCGTTCCTTCTACATTAAAAGTTATATAGTCAATAATATTTTCTTGAGCTAAATAATCATATCCTGCCTTTACAGTCCCTAAAATTGGAATTTTGGTAATATCCATTTCAGTTAGAGGAATAGCTCCTATTTTTTTTAACATTTCTTTTTCTTCATCTTCTATTAAATCTATATAACCAGCCTTTTCATATAAATCTATATAATCTATATTATATAGCAATGCTAAATTTTTTAATAGAGCTGGGGTAACATTTCTTTTTCCATTTTCTATCATATTTAAATGACTATACGAAATACCTGTTCTTTTATCAACTTCTCTTAAAGATATATCTCTAGCCTGTCTAATAGACTTTAAATACATACCTAATTCTTCTTTTGAAATCATAATTAATCCTCCTTACCGTTCACATTATAACACAGTTGTTCACAAAAGTAAAACTTTTTTTAAAATTTTTTCAAAAAAGTGTTGACAAAGCAATAACACAAATATATAATGTTCACAACAAGATAACAAAAGCGAGGTGAATAAGATTGATAGTTGTAAAAAATCCTCAAAGATTAAAGACAATATTAACAACTGGCGAGAACACAATAACTTCAAGAGCTAAACAATTGGGGTATTCAAAAGCATATGTAAGTTCTATAGTAACAGGAACTAGAAACCCAAATGAAAAAATAGCAATTAAAATATGTGAACTAACTGGAGAAAATTTTGATGAAATTTTTTTTATAAGAAGTGTTCACAAAACAATAACAAAATAACCACGAACCGATACAAGAGAGGAGATATTAGAGTGAATATACAAGAGGCAGTAAAAGAAAGTTTAATAACAAAAAAAGCTATAAGTAGAAGAGAATATGAGAATGGAGTTTTTTTAATTCCAACTAATAATGCTAATAGTCTAGTAGCTTTATGTTCAGCAAAAAGATTACCTTGTAGAGGGTGGCAACCTTTTGCAGACGACTTAATAGCAGATGATTGGTATATTACAGATATAAGTTATGAACATTCAATATTAGATTATTCAAAAAGAGGAATAAGAAAAGCTATAGATATATGAGGTATCTACAGCTAAATACAAATTAAGGTATGAACTTTGCAATAAAGTCAGTAAGTTCAATAAGACCTTTTTTAAAACGATTTTCCATATAAATAATTCCTTCGTTAGTAAGGTATATATCATTAGCAATATCATCACCAGAAGTGCATTCTAACAAGTTTTTAGAGTGTAATTCCCAACAAGAAGTTGTAACATCGTCTTTTGACCAAGTATTTAATAAAGTTTCTTGAATTTCATCTGATGAGCCGAACAAACGAGCATCAGATTTTGAAGAACCATTTTTTACTTTTTCAAGATAATGTTTATATAAACTACAAATAAGAAGGTCATTATCTTTAGATAATTGAATATCAGACAATACAATCACCTCACTTTCAATTAAAGTTAGGTAGATTATATAGCTAAATATTGTAAAAAACAACATATAAGAGAGGAGATGAAAGAAAGTGAATGTAAAAAGAGAAATAACAATGAATTGGGATGATGCACCTGACACAATAACACCTGAAATTTATGCTCAAATAAGAGGGCATTCACCACAATGGGCAAGAAACAAATTTGATGAAAAAGATTTTCCACGATTAGAAAGTGGGAAGAAAATAGCAGACAAAACAGCAGTTAGATTATACGAACTAGGAATAAATCCTAAACAAAATCAAAAAGCAGGAATTGAATTTTTAATTTTATTAGAATTACAAAAATTAACAAAATCAAAGGAGGAACAAACAAATGAAAAAAATTAAATTCATTTTAAAAGGGACAAGCATATTTTGGGCACCAATAATAGGAGGTTATATAGCAAATGCTTTGTCTAATATATTAATTAATTTATTATAGAAAGAGGTGAGAGAGTATGTATATAGCAGTTTTGTTAATCGGTATTTTATTAGGAATGATTTTATATTCAATGTTATCTGCAAATAGAATTAATGAAATGCAAAGCTTAATAGATACAAGTAGAAAGTCATTAGCAAATGCAGAAAATAGAGTATCTAAAAGAAACAAATTAATTAGGATTCAAAGTAAAGAAATAGAAGAATTAAAAAGTAAAATAGTAGATTTAGAAAACAATATAGAGTTATTAGCAAATAATTCTAAATGTAAAAAATTAAAAGAAGTTATCAATAGCGACCAAACTAACGAATAACTTCTAGATTTAGAACAATTATATAAATTCATATCCACTTATATTGTAGCACAATTAAAGTGGGTATGCAAGAGGGGAGAAAAATCAGAATATGTTTTAATGCATCAACATGTAGAGAGGTAATAAAATATGGAATTTGAAAAATTATATATGTTTAATCCTTTTACAATTCAAAATGCAGATAGCAAACAAATAGCAGATACATATATTAAACTACAAAATGAATTAAAAGATAATCCAAATACAGGATTTGAAATATCAAAAAACATAGAACTATATGCAAATATGAATTATTTGATAGGAGAAATGATAGCAAGAATACAACAAGAATATGACACATTAAAAACAGATATTTCAATACAAGAAAATAAGCAAGTATATATGCAAAGGAAACAATGGCAAGAAACACAAACAGATAAACCACCAGCCATGAGTTATTTTGAATCTATGGCAAAAGAATATGTAAAAGAAGATAGTAAAAAACTTGCAGAATTAGGGGCTAGGTTATTTAGATTTAAAAAGGCATATGAGAGTATAGATAGTAAGCAAAATGCCTTAAAAAAGAAAATAGAGGCGATTAGATATGAAATCTAAAATAGTAACAGATTTATCAAATAGTTTTAACCCAGTGCCTAAAATAAGCCAGAAAAGCGGACTAAAGAATACAGAAAGTCCACTTAAGAGCGGACAAATTAAAAAGAAAAGCAAGAAGTTATCAAAGCTAGAAAGAAAAAGAGATAAAGACATAGTAAAAGAAGGTATATGCAAATTTTGTGGTAAATACTCAAAACGATTAGACCCACACGAAATTTTTGGTGGAAGTAATAGAAAAAGAAGTATAAAAAATAAATTTATTAAGTTACTGTGCAGAGAATGTCATAGTAACGAAAAAATAATAAATCAATTAAGAATAGATACACAAAAAGAATATATGAAAACGCATACAGAAGAAGAATTTATTAAATTAATAGGGAAAAGTTATTTATGAGGAAGGAGGATGTAGAAACAAATATATAACAAATAAGTTATAGAGTTTTTATGTCCTCTTTTTTACGAAAGGAGAAAATATGGAAGGCTGGATTAGTACATATAGAAAAATATTAGAAAATCCTATTGTATGTAAAGATAGCGATTACTTTGCAGTTTGGATGTATTTATTATTAAATGCAACACACAAAGAAAGTCCAGCTATATTTAATAAAAACAAGATAATTTTAAAAAAAGGACAATTAATAACAGGAAGAAAAGTTATAGCAGAAAAATTTAACATTTCTGAAAGCAAAGTACAAAGAATTTTAAAAATCTTTGAAATCGAACAACAAATTAAACAACAAACTTGTTCACAAAATAGGCTTATATCAATAATTAACTGGAATGAATATCAACAAAATGAACAACAAATAGAACAACAAGTGAACAACGAACGAACAACAAATGAACAACAAATGAACACTAACAATAATGATAATAATATTTATTTATATTTATTTAATATATATAGCGAAAAAATTTCTGGCAAAACTTTTGCAGAGAAAATTCGATTAGTAAATCAATGTAAAAGTGAAGAAAAATACAATCAATTAACAATAGAAGAACAAGACAAATTATTTAATAAATTAATGAGTATTAAATAGAGAGGAGTAACAAATGTATAGAATATATGGAAACAGCACAATAAAAGGCTGGGAAAAGATAGACACAGCTACAGACAAAGAACAAGCATTTAAACTAGCGAATAAGATAAATGCGAAAGAATATTACAGCTATATGATAATAGAGAATAATGGCAACGGCGATAACGTAATAGCACAAGAAAGTTTATTTGAAGAGTGCAAAGTCGAGTATGTAGATAAGCTAAAGACAAAAGTAGAAGTTAAAGCAGTAACATTTAAGCCTAGCAAAATGAAGAAAAAAGAAGAATTAAGAAAGATGACAGAAGAGTTTATTGATAGATAGGAAGGTGTAACAAATGAATAGAAATACAAAAAAAGTAGCGTATAAAGTTTTAACAGAGGACAAATATGCGAGAGAAGATGATAATTATTTAATAATGCAAGTATTACAACAAATGTTGCCTTGCAATGAAGGAACAGCATTTGTACAAGTATTACAGGGAATGAAATATAGTGGAATAAGCTTTGAGAGTATAACAAGAATTAGGCGTAAATTTCTTGAAGAGAATCCACAATATAGAGTACAAAATGTGGAAAGAGCAAGAAGAAAAGAGGAAGAAGAATACTTTTTAGAATATGGAAGACATATTCCAAGAATTGATTAGGAGGGCAATATGATAAAGAAATTAAGTAATATAAAAATAAAAGATAGTTTTATAGAACATCCACCCAAAAGTTGGAAAATGAATTATAAAGTTTATTATTATCTAGTGCATAATAAGTTTGAACAACCGATTGTAATTAACAAAGAAGGATATTTAATAGACGGTTATACAACATATTTAATTTGCAAAAAGAAAAATAAAAAATATGTAAAAGTAGTTAGAGGATAGCCTATGAAACAATTAACAGAAATGAAACGGACTTTGTAAATTTTGTATAGGAGATTGCTTAAGAATAGAAGATGCAACATTTGAAGGTACATATCGTTGTACTGGATTCGAGCCAAAAGAAAAGAACTGGTATGAAAAATACAGAAAGGAATTAAAGCAAAAATGATAGGAGGCAAAAGATGAAAATATTAGCAATAGACCCACGGAAATATAGAAAGTGCATATTGTGTAATAGATAGTGAAACATACGAACCATTACTATTTGATAAAATTAAAAATGAAGAAATAATAAAATTTTTAGAAAACAATAAATATTGTAGTTTTAACGTTATAAAAGACATTGTAATTGAAATGATAGCAAGTTATGGAATGCCAGTAGGTAAAGAAGTTTTTGAAACTTGTGTATGGATTGGTAAATTTGCAGAGGCATCAGGAATGAAAGAAAGCTACATATATCGTAAAGATGAAAAAATGAATATATGTCATTCTATGAAGGCAAAAGATAGCAATATAAGACAAGCTTTAATAGATAGATTTGGAGTAGTCGGAACGAAGAAGAATCCACGGTTGGTTTTATGGATTCAAAGCAGATATATGGCAAGCATATGCCGTGGGAATTACATATTTAGATATGCAAAAGAGAGGAGAAATTTAAAAATGAGCAAAGATGAAGTTAAGATTTTAATAATAGAAATACTACTAATGATAATATTCATAGTCTTAGTATATTTAGGAAAGTTTTTATATATAAAAATGATTATAAATTATGTAGAAAAAAGCGAAGAAAATATACAAAACTTAGAAGAGAAACTAAACATATACGAGCAGAGCTATGACCAAGTAGTAGAAGAAGATAGTATAAGGCAGGTGCAGTAGATGAATAGAGAGATAAAGTTTAGAGGGAAAATGATACCAGAAAATGAATGGATTTTTGGAACAATATTAAGAATCCCAGCTCCACCTGTATGTTTTGGAAAAAGTGAAACAGATAAATACTATATACAGTTTCCAGACCCAAGATATATGCCAGACTGGAATATGCCATATAAAATGGTACAAGGAGAAGTAAATCCAGATACAATAGGACAATACACAGGCTTGCACGATAAAAACGGAAAAGAAATATATGAGGGAGATATAGTAAAAATTAAATATAGAGATGAAGATATAGGAAAAGTTATATATGAACACAATGGATTTTCCATAGATGTTACAAATATGAATAAAAATTATGGGAGAGTTAGTTTTGTGAATAATTTTATAGAAGTAATTGGAAATATATACGATAATCCAGAGTTACTAGGAGGAAAACATGATTAACGCCCCTAAAATAATAAAAGAAATACTAGAAGAATTAGATAATACATCTGCGGAAGACATAAGAAAAGCAGTAGATGAAGCTTTGAAAGAGGAGGAGAATAGATATGCAAGAAAAATGTAGTAAATGTAATAGTGAAAAATTATTTGTAGAGATACAAGGCAATAGAAGAGGATTATTTTGTGGCGAATGTGGAAAATGGCAAAAGTGGATTACAAAGCAGGAATTACAGATAGCAAAGTTTAAAGGTTATAAAATTTTAGTAGTAAAGGAGTAAATAAAATATGAAAATATATTGTGGTGGTAGAGCAAATGGAAAGACTATGAAAGCAATGCAATTGTCAGTAGAAAAACAAATACCGATAGTATGTTGGAATTATGAACATAAAAAAGATATAGAACACAGAGCTTACAAAATGGGAGTAATATCTAAAATGCCAGAACCTATATTGGCAACGGAAGTAAGAAAAAAAGTAATAGGTAATAGAAGAGGTTTAATAGTTGATGATTTAGATATTCTTTTAAGAGGGATATTAGATGATAATGTTTATTATGCTACTATGGAAGATTGTAATATAGAAAAGTTAGAGAGGAGTAAATAAGATATGGACATAAAAACAATACAAATAGAATTTGGAAAAGAATGTGAGTGCGAAAATGATGTTATAAGAAATTGTATATTAAAAACGAGAGAATTAATGAGTGCCTTAAAAGTACTAGGAATAGATACAAGCAGAAGTACAAATTTAGATTATATATATACATACTTTTTATTAAAATTACAAGACACTAAGGAAGAAAAACAACAGATTGAAAGAGAAAAATTGAGAGGAGTGATACATAGTGAAAGAAAAGATAAATAAAACAACAACTAAAGATAGCATTGAATATTTAGAATTGCAATGTATTGTTAATAATAGAATACATGATTATATTTCAAAATATCATAATTACCCTAAATACATCAAATTACCTTTATGGATATTTGATTGCTTAAAACAAACAATGTGTGAAGTAGACTTCAAAATAGATTATCAGACAGGAGAGTTTACATTCTTTCATTTAAAAGTTTGTGAAACTGTTAGTATAGAAAAAGCAGAAGAAATCGAGGTGTTTTAAGTGAAAGAATGTAATTTTATACGAAAAGATGATTATGATTATATTATATATGGGTGCAGTAATTGTAAAGAAGAGTGGTATTTTGAAGATGGAACACCAGAAGATAATAGTTATAATTATTGTCCTAAATGTGGAGCAAAAATAAAAGAAATCGTTGAACTAGAAGAGGAGGTATATTAAGTGAAAGAAAATAGTATAGAAGATATAAAAAAATTAGAAGAAAAAATGAATAAAGAATTAGATTTTCTTATAGAAGATGCAAATAAAACAGAACAATTAACAGCAATAAGTATTATAGCAATGAAAGAACCTATAATATTATTATTTTTAAGTATTTTATCAGATTATAAAAGAGTATTAAAAGATAATGAAGAACTATTACAAGAAAAAATAAACAATCAAAAAATAATAGTATTATCACAAAATGATATGCTTAACTATCAAGCAGGCTTTGAAGATGGTAAAAATGGAAGAACAAGTGCTGTTCAAAGTATAATTGAAAATCAACAATATTATATTTTTCAAAAGCAAATTGAAAAATATGAAGAACATATAGCAAAACTACAAAAAGAGAATGAAGGATTAAAAGAAAAAGAAAATAAAATATATAAAGAAGTACAGGAAAGCTTGGCATTTGAAAAGTTCTTAATCGTGAAAGAAAGAAAACCAGACTTATTCAATCAAGGAAGATTTTATATATCACAAATTATATATGATATTTTAAATGATGTACAAAATCCAGAAGGAATACATAAAGAAAATAAATGTATACAATATATAGATTATATTCCAGTTCAAAAAGTAAAAGACAAGATAGAAGAATATAAAAACATGCTAAAAACTTGTAATAAAGCAAAAGATAAAGACAGAATAAAAGCATTAAATGAAAGAATATTAGAGTTACAAGAACTACTAGAAAAAAATAAAATCAAATAAGCAAACATAGTAGTATCAATGATTTTACCGTTAACAACGAAAAATAGGAAATTAAAATCAAATAGGAAGTGAGCTAATGAACAAAGAAGAAGTAGAAAGAATAGAGAAAATAATTAATAAGTGCAAAGATTGTAGATTGCATGAATGTATACAATGTGAGATAAGCTATACAGACATTTGTGCAATATCGCATTTGTACAATGATTATTTAAAATATAAAGAAGAATTAGAAACATCAATAATACCTAGCTATGAAGAAACAATAAAAGAGCTAGAAAAACAATTGTTTGAACAACAAGAAGGCAAAGACAAAATAATAGATTTAATGGCAGAACAATTAGCAGGACTAGCAATATTTGATATAGATAAAGACGAAACATTAATTTTAGGAAACAAAAAAGAAGTAAAACAATACTATAAACAAAAAAGTGAACAGAAGTGAATAGAATGAACAGAAGTGAACAGATGTGAACAGATACAATACATAAGAAAAAAGTGAGAGTATGACACAAGAAGAAAAAGAATGATTAAGTATGCTAGCAGAAATAATATATCTAAGAGAGAAGAATAAGTTTAATGAGTCAATGCTAATAAATACTTTGTCGAAGATAAAAGAAAGAGATGATAAGTGATGATAAACGAAAAGAAAATAGCCCAAAAGAAAGATAGGCTAGAAAGAGCTTTATATAACTGGGTAGATGAAACAGAAAAAGTGCAAGAAGATATATTAAATTTAATAGACAACAATAATGTGTCAAAAGGAGAGATTGCTAGAAGAATGGATTTTATGAAAAACAGATTGACAACATTAGAGAATAATTTAAGAAAATATTAAGGAGGTACAAAGGATGACTAAAGAACAATTAATTTTATTATTAAAGAATTATAAAGAGAATAAGGCAAAATTAAAGTTGAAACTAAGAGAGAAGGAAAGTATACTACGTAAAATTGAAAGTCTTAAAAATGTATCCTTGTCTGTTACAAGCTATGAGAACAATAACGATATACATAGTAAGAATATAATAACGGACAAGGTAGGGAATAAAGCAAGCAATAATTTAGACACAGAGCTAGATTTAAAAGCTCAACTGGACAAAGTGGAAAACGAAATAAAAGAATTGAATATCATAATAGAAGAAGTCGATATAAGATTAGAAGCCCTACGAAAAAAAGAAAAAGAAATACTTATAGATTATTACATAGAAGGAAATACTTATGAAGATATAGGCAATTATACATATTATAAACTATTTGGACAGACGAGAAGTGATAAAGCTATACAGAAAATAATAGAAAGAGCAACTCAAAAAATGATAAATTTATAAAATGTCGTATTTTTTAGGTGAAAATTAGGTATTTTTTATGTAGAAATGGCATTTTTAATATATTATAATTATAATAGCAATAAAAGAAAGGAAACCCTAATAACTTTCTTTAGTGTCATGAATTTAAAGCACAGTCAGTAATGGCTCGTTAGTCCAAGTGCAATATATAGCGGAGTAGAGCAGAGGTCAGCTCGCTTGGCTCATAACCAAGAGGTCATAAGTTCAAATCTTATCTTCGCAACCAAATTATTAAGAGTTTATCAGAAATGGTAAGCTCTTTTATTATGTCTATATAAATAGTATGTAGCAGTATATAAAAAGGATTTCCTGTTGAGTGATTTATATAATTTAATGCAAATCGAAAATTGTATAGGTTGGAATTAATATTTGCAAGAGTAAAATAGCTAATTACTCTAATCTCTTATACTGTTACATAGTGTTTATATAAAAACAAAGGAGAATGTTATGAACGAATTATATAAAAGAGAAATATGTATAAATTGTGCAAACGAGAACTGTAAGAACAGAATAGAAACAACAAGAAAAGCAGACTTATGTATAGAACAAATTAGTACAGTAACAACAATAAAGTGTAAAGACTTTATATGCAAAAACAAGAGAAAGAATAAGCCTTTTAAATGGCAAGTAAAGGAGCAGGTATGAGAATAGAAGATATACTAAAGAGAACAGACAGTGAAACATATAAGAAGTTAAAATCAAAGTTCAATTACAAAGAATGCATGAAAAGAAAGTGCAAAGATTGCAGAAAGAATAATAATTGTTTTAAAAACGATAAAAATATGCAAAAAGATAAAAAATAATAGTGTATTCGACAAAAAATGACAAGTTTTTTATTTGACATATGTTAATATATAATTATCAAATAAAAAAGGAGATGATTATATATGGCAAATTATACAACTATAACAAGTGATAAAAACAAAAAAACAGCAATGTTATTGTGTTGCATAGGATTTGTTGGTATAGGAGGAATACATGATTTTTATTTAGGAAATTATGGAAAAGGAATTATAAAACTATGTACAATAAATTGGTTTATGTTGGGAACAATTGTAGATTTAATTAAAATTGCATCAGGGGGATACAGAGATAACGCAGGAGCACCAATAAGACAGTAATAAATATTTTATAAAAAAAAGCACTTATAAAAGTGCTTTTTATTTTGCACAAAAAGGAGTGAATAAAAATGTTAAAGATTATGTTATTAATTATATTGAGTCCATTTGCTATATTATGTGGAATAGTAAGTGTGGCAATCATATATGCAATACTAAATAAAATTATAGAAATGATAATGGATTATATAAAAGCAATAAACAATAGAGATGATAATAAATGTTAAAAAGTTGTCAATATTGTGGAAAAATACATGACAGTAAATACATATGTAAAGAAAAGCCAAACAGAAAGAAAGAAGTAACAGAAGCGGATAGGTTCAGATGGACAAGTCTATGGCATAGAAAGAGAGAAGAGATAAAGAAAAGAGATTTATATCTATGCCAGATATGTATTAGAGAATTATACAATACAGTAACAAAATATAACATGAATGAACTAAGTGTACATCATAATACACCGATTAATGAAGATTACAATAAGAGGTTAGACAATGACAACTTAATAACAGTATGCAGCTATCATCATGAGATGTGTGAGAGTGGAGAGATACCAAGAGAAGCGGTACAAAAAATAATAGATGAACAGGAGAACAAACAATGAAAAAGAAAATACCAATGCAATGTAAAATAAAAAACAAATTAGTACATGCAGGTTTATTATATAGAAGGCCATCAGCAGTTTATAGCTGCGAATATGGTTTTAGATGCAATAGTATAAGATATATGAATTGCCCTAAAAACATAAGCATTATAGGGAAATATATACCAGAATACTTAAATCAAAAAGATATCCCCCCTACCAGCAAAGAACAAAAATAAAAATAAATTTTTACACCGACTGCATACCTTTGCTTAAAAAAAATTCCCACATCAACAAAAAGAAAGGAGATGAGCAATATGCCAACACCAACGAAGCCATTTAAAATATTAGCAACAGAGAAAAAATCACATAGAACAAAAGCTGAACTTAAGATGAGAGAAGAAGGGGAAAAGTCATTAAGTACAGATATAGAACTTAAAGAAAGAAAAGAAGTAAAGCAAAATAAAATAGCACATAAAGAATTTAAAAGAATAATACAACTACTAGAGAATATAGACAAGAATGATGCTATTTACGAAGCGGTTATAAATAGATATTGCTTACTTCAAGCAGAATGTTTTGATTTAGAAGAAAGAAGAGAAGAATGTTATAATTTAATATCAAAATTAAGAGAAGAAGAAAAAGAATTAATAGAAGAATTAAAGGACAGAGATGATATAGAGGGATTATTAGATTATAAATTAGAATATGCAAAGTCATTAGCAAAAATGATGGCAACTATGTTATCAATAGATAAACAAGTACAAGCAAAGAGAAAAATGTTGTTAGATATTGAAAAAGAGAATGTTATGACAATAGCATCTGCATTAAGATGTATACCGAAAAAAGAAGATAAAGATGCAGACAATCCACTTCTAAAAGTATTACGAGGTGAAGCATAATGTTATTAGAAAAAGCAAAAGAATATGCCCAAGATTGCATAATTGGAAAAGAAATAACAACGTTTGAAGTTAAAAAGCAATGTAAATGGTTTTTAGAAGATTTAGAAAAACAAAATAATGACTATTATCCATATTATTTTGATACAAAACAAATTGGAATAATTGAAGGCATTTTAAAATTATTGAATTTTGCAACTGGATTACATATTGTTGGCAAAAGTTTATACGAAGGTTTGGAAAATTTCCAAGCTTTTTTTATTGCTAATATTTTTGGGTGGAGATATAAGACTGATGCTAAAAAGTATAGGTATAGAGAAGTTGACTTATTTATACCTAGAAAGAATACAAAAACATTTTTGGCAGCATTAATAATAATAATTTTAATGTTAACAGAAGATGAATATTCAGAGTTTTATTCAATATGTCTTGATAGAGATTTAGCTGGAGAAGTTAAAAAAGCAATATCACAGATATTAAATGCAAGTCCATTAGTATCAGAATATTTTAATATTCCTAAAACTTTAAGTGGAAGAATGGAATGCACCTTAACACATTCATTTTATCAACCTAGAACATCAGAAGCTAATAGAAATAACTCAATAAAACCAAGTGCTTTTATTGCAGATGAATATGGTGCAATGAAAGATAATGCTAATGTTGAGGCTATGAGGTCGGGGCAATTAAGTGTAAAGAATCCTCTTATGTTTAAATTAACAACAGCATATGCAGAAGATAAATCTATTATGCTTGATGAACTTGAATATTTAAAGAAAATCTATAAAGAAACAGAAAAAGATGATAGGTTATTTGCTCTAGTATATTATGCAACTGAAGACCATTTATGGGATGATATTGGAATAATGATGGCTAATCCATTAAGAATTGAAGAAAATTATGAAGAAATCAAACGAGCAAGAGAAAAAGCATTAGCAAAACCAAGCGAAAGAACAGAATTTTTAACAAAAAATATGAATTACTTTATGCCGTCAAATTCTGGAGAAGAATTTATTTCAATCGATAAATTAAGACTATGTAAAAATACAAGAGGAGTATTTAATTGGAATGGAAAAGATGTTTATATTGGAATAGACTTAGCAATGACAAATGACAATACAGCAGTTTCTATGGTAACAATGGAAGATGATATGATTTATGCTAAATCTTGGGCATTTATTCCAGCTGATAGAATAGAAGAAAAAAACAGAAGGGAAAGAACAGATTACAGAAGATTTATAGAAGAAGGCAATTGCTTTGCTTGTGGTGATGAAATTGTCTCATATGCATTTATTGAAAATTTTATAATGAACTTAGAAAAAAATTATGGAGTTCATATAATTCAAATTGGTTATGATAGATATAATTGTATTTCTACAGCTAATAAATTAGATGTAGCAGGATATGAGACAGTTGAAATAAAACAACATTCTAGTGTATTACATATGCCAACTAAATGGCTACAAGAACATATTTTACAAAGAAAATTTAGTTATGATGGTGATAAATTATATGAAATAAATTTTCAAAATGCAAGATGTACATATGATACCAATATGAATAGATACATAAATAAAAAGAAATCAAATGGAAAAGTCGATATGGTAATGAGTACAATAGATGCATTGTATTTATTACAACAAGAAGTTTTAAATGAAGAAAATAACTTTGTATGCCAAAGCTTTTAAGGAGGTGATTATATGAAAATAAGAGAATTATTTAAAATTAAAAATGAAGCAGAAACAAAAATAGATGAAAATTCGGTTGATGATGTACTTTTAAAAGCTATAATAGGCGGAGAAGATATCGACAGAGAAAAAGCATTGACAATTCCTGCCGTTTCAAGTGCAGTAGGTTTGATATGTGATTCTTTTGCAATGATTCCATTTAAACTTTATAAGAAAACAATAAAAGATGGAAGAAAACAAACAACAGAGATAGAAGACAAAAGGACTAATATTATTAATAACGATACAGGCGATACTCTTGACGGATTTCAATTCAAGAAAGCAATATGTGAGGATTATTTGCTTGGAAAAGGTGGATATGCTTATATTAATAGAAAAGGAAACAAGTTTTTAGGTTTAAATTATGTTAAAGAAAACGATATAAGCATTCAAAAAAATACAGATAAAATCTTCAAAAATTATTCAATTTTAGTTGATGACAAAGAATACAGACCATTCAATTTTATAAAATTACTACGAAATACAAAAGATGGAGCTTCAGGAATAGGCTATATTAACGAAATTAACAAAAGCTTACAAACAGCATATAAAAGAATTTTGTATGAGCTTGATTTAATGAATACAAATGGCAACAAAAAAGGATTTTTGAAATCAAAAAGCAAATTAGATAAAGAAGGAATGAAATCTTTAAAAGAAGCTTGGAATGACTATTTCAAAGGTAATTCAAGTTGTGTAATCTTGAATGAGGGAATGGAATTTCAAGAAGCATCTAATACATCAGTTGAGAACCAGCTAAATGAGAAAAACAAAACATTTAGTGATGAAGTAAAAGAAATGTTTCATACTAATAAGAGCAATGAAGAATTTATTAGAAATACAGTAATGCCAATCGCAACAGCATTTTGTACAGCTTTAAACAGAGATTTTTTACTTGAAAGTGAAAAGGATTATTATTACTTTGCTCCAGATTATACTGAATTAGTTAGATGCACTATAAAAGAAAGATTTGAAGCTTATAAAATAGCTATTGAGTCAGGATTTAAGACAAGAAATGAAGTTAGATATCTAGAAGGCGACGATGCTCTTGATGGATTAGATTTAATTAATATAAGCTTAGGAAGTGTACTACTTGACCCTAAAACAAGACAAATCTATACACCAAATACTAATCAAATGGTAAAAATGAGTGATATAGAAAGCAAAAAACAAAATGAAGCGAAGGGAGGTGAGCAAATTGAAGAATAAGTTTTATGAAATCAAAAACATAATACCGAATACAAGTGCTGACCTCTATATTTATGGGGAAATAGTAACAGACGATATTGACTGGTGGACAGGAGAAAAAGATAATAACCTAGTTGGACTACAAAGTTTTAAAGAAGAACTTGACAATTTAGGAAATATATCAGACTTAAATATATTCATGAATACCCCTGGAGGTGAAGTCTTTGTTGCAACTACAATCTGCAGTATGTTACAAAGATTAAAAGATGCTGGAACTAAAATTCATACGTATGTAGATGGATTATGTGCAAGTGCAGGTACATTTATTTTAATGATGGGTGATGATGTAAATATTTACGAAAATTCAGTAGTAATGATACATAAGCCAATCAATATTTGTTATGGGAATGCGTTAGATTTTCAAAAATGTATAGACGTATTAAACACTATTGAAAATAGTACTATGATACCACTTTACATGAAAAAAGCAAAAGTTGACGAAGAAAAAATAAAAGAGCTTATAAATGCAGAAAGTTGGCTAGGAGCAAAAGAAGTAGATGATACTTTTAATGTTAATCTAATAAAAGAACAAAAACAAGTTGCTGCGTGTGCATCTAATTTATTTAAAAATTACAAGAATGTGCCAAAATCATTAAAAAATATGCTTAAAAAAGCAGAAGAACCAAAATTGGATTATTCCGATTTTGAAAAAAGATTATTTAACATAAAAAATAACAAAAACAGCTATTAATTTAGTTGTTTTTTTATTTTATAAAAATTAAAAAAAGGAAGGTAAAAAATATGAATGAAAAACAATTAATGGAAAAAAGAAATGAATTACAAGCTAAAATGGAAGAAATTCTAAACAAAGCTAAAGTTGAAAACAGAGCTATGAATGATGAAGAAATCAAAAGCTTTGATGATGTAGAAAAAGAAATCAAAAATATTGATGCTACATTAGAAAGAAACAAAAAAATTAACAAAATGGAATGTACAAAAACAGAGGGAGAAAAAGAATTGACACAAGAAGAAAAAGATGTTAAAGCATTTGCAACATTCATAAGAAATTATGTAAATGGTGTACCACAAAACGCTGAAACACAATTAACAAAAGGAGACAATGGAGTAATAATACCAAGAACAATAGCTCAAAAAGTTATTGAAAAGGTTATCGAAATATCTCCACTTTATGCAAGTGCAACTAAATATGATGCAAAAGGAACTTTGGCAATTCCAAAATATGATGACACAACAGATGATGTAACAGTTGCTTATGCTACAGAATTTGACGACTTAGTTTCACATTCAGGAAAATTTACTACAGTTGAATTGACAGGATTTCTAATTGGAGCATTAACAAAAATATCAAAATCATTATTAAACAACAATGATTTTAATTTAACAGATTATGTTGTAAAAAAAATGGCTGAAAAATTTAAACTATTTTATGAAGGCGAAATGTTAAATGGAACAGATGGTAAAATTTCAGGTATTGTTGGTTCTTATGATTCAACAAATATGAAAATAACATTAGCTGCAAAATCATCTTTAACTGCTGATGAACTAATAGATGTACAAGAAGCTGTTCCAGATGATTTTCAAGCAAAAGCTTACTGGATTATGAATAGAGACACAAGAAAGAAAATAAGAAAATTGAAAGATAGCGATGGAAACTACATTTTAAACAGAGCTTTCAACGAGAAATGGGACTATGAGTTACTAGGAAAACCTGTTTATTGCTCAGAAAAAGCAGGAAAATTAGGAACTGCATCAAAACCAGTAATATTCTATGGAGATTTCTCAGGACTTGCTATAAAAGAAGTAGAATCAATGGAAATACAAATCTTATTAGAAAAATTTGCTACACAACATGCAATAGGAGTTGTTGGATATTCTGAATTAGACGCTAAAGTTGAAAATACACAAAAAATAGCTGTTGCAGTAACTGGAGCAACAGACCCAACAGCAAGTAAATAGACTTCCTAAAAAGGAGGACAAAAAATGAAAGTAAGTGAAATCACTGCAAAAGACGTAGCTAATTATTTGAGATTATCAGAAATTAGCGAAGAAGAAAATAAAAATATTGAACTATTTTTAGATATTGCTAAAAACTATATTGAAAATTATACAGGAATACCACAAAAGTCCGAAAATGAAGAAGCGGAAACACTTGATACATATTCGGACTTTATCATTGTTGTTTATGTTCTATGTCAAGATATGTATGATAATAGAGTTATGTATATTGATGGCAAAAACATAAACAATACTGTAAAAACTATTCTTGATATGCACACGAGGAATAATTTATGATAAATGCGGGTGATTATAACAAAAAAATATCTATATATCAAATTGAAGAAATAGAGGATAATGACGGATTTTCTAAAAAGAGTGAAGTTGTTATCCTTCAACCTTTTTCTAAAGTAAAAACAACAAAAGGATATACTCTAATTGCGAATGGTTCTGATTTTGAAAAGGCGTATACTAATTTTACTATTAGATATTCAAAAAAAGTAGAATACGCATATTATAATTCAAATAGGAGTGTATACGTAAAATACAAAGATAAGACTTATACTATTGAATATCTAAATAATGTAGATGAGGCAAATATTGAACTTGAAATGCAATGTAAAAGAGTGACGAAATAATGGCTAGATTTGAAAAAGAATTGCCAAATGATTTAATAAAAATGTTTCAAGACTTAGACCAAGATAGCGAAAAAATGATGGGTGAAATGACAAAAGTAGGAGCAGAAGTAGTTTATAAAAATGTTTTAAAGAATATTCCAAAAAGTTTGAAAAATTCAGAAATTATGAAATGTTTTAAATTAACTAAGATATATAAGACTAAAAGTGATGATGGAATTAATACAAAAGTAGCTTTTTATGGATATTTTAAAAATAAAAGAGGAATAACGACTGCAGCGCCACTTGTTGCTAACATTTTTGAACATGGTACATCAACAGTCCAAAAGAAACCATTTATGAGAAAATCATTTAAAAAGTCTGAAATAGAAGCTGAAATGAAAAAAGTTCAAGAAAAATATTTACCAAAGGAGTAAAAAAATGGAAAGTGAAATAAAAGAAATTTTAAAGTTAGATGTTCCTGTTGCACATTTAAAGTATAAAGGAAACAAAAAAACTTATGTTGTATGGACAATAATAGATGAAGAGCCACTTTCTTCAAGCGATGATGAAATAACAGATAGTGAAGTAACTGTTGATATAGATATTTATAGTGATAGCAATTATTTAAAAATAATGAGTTCAATAAAAAATAAAATGAAAGAAAATGATTGGGTATGGGATGGAGATAGTCAAGAATCTTTAGAAGAAGATACAGGACTATATCATAGAACATGCTCATTTAAGAAAGGAAGAAATTTAGATGGCTAGTATAGGATTAAGAAATGCAAAGTATAATCAAATAGATTATGCGACAAAAAAATATAAAGCATTAGAAGATTCAAAAGTTCCAGTTTTAGGAAGACTAATTGATGCAAAAATAACAGAGGATAGAAATAGTACGACTTTAAGAGCTGATGATATAATTGCAGAGAAAGACAATTCTTTTAAAGGTGGAACTGTAAATATTACTGTTGATGATGTTACAGATGAAGTATATGCAGATGTAAAAGGCTGTACAATTACTGAAAAAGAAGTAACAGATAATTCAGAAGATATAGCTCCAGAAATTGGATATGGACATATAGTTACAAAGATATATAAAGGTGTAAAAAGCTATAAAGTAGAATTTTTACCACGCATTCAAATAAACAAAATTACAGCAGATAGAAAGACAAAAGGAGAATCAATAGAATATAACACAGTTTCTATTGAAGCTACTGTTATGGAATTAGAAGAAGAAATAAATGGAATGAAAGTTGGAGACTGGAAAAAAGCTGAAACTTTTGAAACATTAGCAGAAGCACAAGCATATTTAGACAAATTATTAACACCAGCAGAATAAAAATAATAACAAAGTAGACTATGATGTGTAAAACACTATAGTCTACTTTTATATTTAGGAGGAAAATATGATAGATACTATAAAACATATTAATTGCAAGGGCATAGACTATCCACTTGTATTTAATTTAAATGTAATAGATAAAATACAAGACAAATACGGTTCTTATGAAAAATGGGGCGAAATGACAGATGGAGCTGAAAAAGAAGTAAACATAGGAGCATTAAAATTTGGAATATTAGAGATGATTAATGAAGGAATAGACATTGAAAATGACGACAAAGAAACAAAAAGAGAGTTTTTAAACTCAAAACAAGTAGGTAGAATTATAACAGAATTAGGATTAAAACATTTAACAGAAAAAGTACAAGAAACAGTAATAGAATCTACAAAAAATAGTGAGAATGAAGAAAAAAACGCGTAATCCACGAGGATGAAGAGTTTATTATTGATTTCTCGTGGCTACTTTTTATAGGACATTGCTTATTAGGCTTTAGTGAAAAAGAAGTTAGACGAATGACTTTAAGAAAGTTATTAAGTCTATATGCGCATTATAAAAGAAATTACGATTTTAAATTGAAACAGATAACATATGAAGAAATAGAAGAAAAAATAAATCATCAAGGAGAAATGTTTAGTGATGAATGAAATAGAAAAAATAAAATGCCCCCAATGTGGAAAGACTCTGATTTTTATAACTCACATTGATGGGGAAATTAAATGCACAAGATGTAAAAACAGAATACGAATACAAAAAGAAAAGAGTGAGGAACACGCACATACAGAGTTAGTGAAGTAGTTACCCAAACCTTTCTTTATTATATAGATTTTTAATAAAGAAGGTGGAAAAATGGCATCAAGTTTTGGAGGAACAGTTAAATTAACTGGAGAGAGCGAATATAGAAAAGCATTAAGAGATATAACAACTAATTTAAAAGAAGTTTCTAGCGAACTTAAACTAACAACAACACAATTTTCAACAGGTGATAAGACTGTAAAAGAAACAAAAACATCATATACAAATATGAATACTGCTATTCAAGAACAAAAAGAAAAAATTAATAGTTTAAGAGTAGCATTAACAGAAGCAGAAAAAGAATATGGTTCAAATAATGAAAAAGTAAAAACTTTTAAAACTCAACTTAATAATGCTGAAACACAATTAACACAAATGGAAAACGCAACAGGTAAAAGTAACAAAGAACTTAAAGAAATGAAAAAAGGTTTTGATGATGCTGGTCAAGGAGCAATAAAATTTGGTGACTTACTTAAAGCGAATGTTTTAGGAGATTTTATTACAAGTGATTTAAAAGCTGTAGGAAATGCAGTAAAACAAGTAGGCGCTACATTAATCAGTGTTGGAAAAGATGCACTAGATAGTTATGCTGATTATGAGCAACTTGTAGGTGGTGTAGAAACATTGTTTAAAGATAATGCAAGTACAGTTGAAAACTATGCAAACAACGCATATAAAACTGCAGGATTGTCTGCAAATGATTATATGGAAACAATAACTGGCTTTAGTGCTAGTTTGCTTCAATCTTTAAATGGTGATACAGCAAAAGTAGCAGAAGTAGGAAATATGGCAGTAACAGATATGGCAGACAATGCAAACAAAATGGGAACGGATATGTCGTTAATACAAAATGCATATCAAGGATTCGCAAAGCAAAATTATACTATGCTTGATAACTTAAAACTTGGTTATGGTGGAACCAAAGAAGAAATGCAAAGATTACTTTCGGATGCAGAAAAGGTTACAGGTGTAAAATATGATATAAGCAATTTAAATGATGTCTATCAAGCAATACATGTAATTCAAGGTGAATTAGGAATAACTGGAACAACAGCGAAAGAAGCAAGTACAACGATTCAAGGTTCTGTCTCTGCAATGAAATCAGCGTGGCAAAATATGTTGACAGGAATAGCAACAGGTGATACTGGAAACGTAGGAAATTTGGTAAATAATTTAGTAGACAGTGTAATGACAGCCAGCCAAAATATATTACCACGAGTTCAAGAAATAGCAAACGGTATTACAGCAGTATTACCAGCAGTTATTACAAAAATTAATGAAAACTTGCCAACATTGTTGGATTCTGGAGTTCAAATATTAAATACATTATTACAAGGTATTATGACAAATTTACCTGCAATTATGGAAGGGGCAAATCAAATAATAAACACATTGTTAACGACTTTAATTGAAATGCTACCGCAAATAATCGATGGCGGAATACAGATTATTGTTGCATTAGTACAAGGACTTGCCGAACAAATGCCTACGTTAGTTCCTCAAATGGTAGAGACTATTGTAACAATTGCAAATTCATTGTTAGGTAATATAGATATGATAATCGATGCAGGAATACAATTACTAATTGGTTTAGCAGAAGGACTGGTAAATGCTTTACCACAATTAATTGATAAAATACCTGTTATTATAGATAAATTAATAATGGCAATAACTAATAACTTGCCTAAAATTGTAGGGTCAGGAATTTTATTAATGAGTAAGTTGGGGTTAGGAATAGTTAAAGCTATTCCACAACTAATTAGTAAAATACCACAAATAATAAGTTCTTTAGTAAATGGATTTAAAAATTACTTTTCAAATATGGCTGAGGTAGGTAGAAATTTAGTATCAGGAATTTGGGAAGGAATAAAAAATGCAAAAGACTGGATATTTACTAAAATCAAAGAATGGTGTGGTAGTATTTTAGATGGAATTAAAGGATTTTTTGGAATCCATTCACCTTCAAAAGTTTTTAAAGATGAAATAGGAACTAATCTTGCTTTGGGTGTAGGAGAAGGATTTTCAGATACTATGAAAGATGTTACGAAAGAAATGTCAAGCTCAATACCAACTGAATTTGACATTAATTCAACAATGAATAGAGTAGATACATCAAATCAACTATCATTAGAGAGCATAACAGGAGCTTTTGTTACAGCTGTTAAAAATTTAAATGCACAAATAATAATAGATAAGGATGTGGCAGGAAGATTTGTTATTACATCAGTTAATAACAAATTTGGAGAAGTTATGTAAAAGGAGATGAGAAAATGAAAGTAAGAAGATTTTTACTAGAAAATGAAAAAGGACAGCAATTTAGATTAGATAATTTAGATGAAGGATGTTTTCTTACATCTCCTTCTAATTTAGGATATTCTTATGATATCGATTTTGTACAATTAGAGTATGACTTTATAGAAAACAATAGAAAAATTCAACAAAAAAATCCAAGTGGGACATTATATTTTAAATCTTACGATAGAGTGAAAGAATTTACAGATTTTATAGAGAACTCTAAAAAGATAAAATGGCTGTATGTTGTTCCATTTGAAAAAGAAGAAAAGACATTTTATAGGGATGTTACTATTGTGAGATTAGATAAGACAGAAAAAACTGGCAAGTGGCTAGCTTGTCCAGTTGAATTTGCTGCTAAATCTTTATGGTATGAAAGAAATGAAACTATATTCAAAATAGAAACATACGAAGATGAAATGAGATATAATTATACGTGGAATAGTCGTTATATAGATTATAATACTAGGGCAATTGAATTTCATAACAAAGGACATATAGAAGCACCTTTTCAAGTAGAGATTGACGGATTTGTACAAAATCCAACAATTTCTATTTTGGTGGATAAAGAAGAATATGCTAGCATAAAAGTTCCAATAACAATTAACGAATATGAAAAATTATTATATTCAAGTAAAACAGGCGAGATATACATTCAAAAGCAAAATACAGACGGGACAAAAGAGAATTTGTGGAAAAAAGATTACATAGATATAACAAAACAAAATATTTTTAAATTGCCAGTTGGAGTTTCAGAAATAAGATTAACAGCAGATGATGATGTGCTAAATGCAAAATTAACTATATTTCCGCAATACAAGGTGGTGTAAGTAATGAGTGTAAAGGTAACTTTTAATAATAACGAATATGAATTAATTTACAATGAACAAAGTGGATTATACGAAATAGAGTTAGAATCACCAAAAAGTGGTGGAGTATATAATGCAGAAATAATATTTGAAGATTTATTAAAAAATCAAGAGTCAATAGATAAAAAAATACAAATATTTGCAAAAGAAAAAAACATAAACATATCAAAAGCAACATTAGTGTACTTTTTAGATAAATCAAATTTAGAAATAAAAGATGTTATAGAATTTGAAGATTATGAGTATGTAATTGATGAAGAAACAAACAAGAAGACTATATTTACAGTAGCACAAAAGGTAAATGTAGAAAATGGAGATTTAGTCGTACTACAAAGAAATGGCAAAATTGACTATTTAGGTATAATTAAAGATGTTGAAAATTCGGATGGTGAAATAAAAAGAAAGATTACACTAGAGTATATTTCAAATATATTTGATAGAAAAATTATTTTAGAAAATGAAAATCTAATAAGCGAAAAAGGAATAGAAGATTTTATTGCTAAAGAAATATATGATAATTTTACTAATTCAGACGATACGTTTTTAAATATCAATTGGTTAGATGTAGAAGTAAAGACACATACAAAGATAACTAAATCAGTAAGCAATGAAAATGGAATATATAATTTTCATACATTTATAACTAACTGTAGTCAAAATTATAATATTATATTAGATTTTTCATATGTAAATAAAAGAATAAAATTGACAATATATAAACAAGAAGCGGAAATACAATTAATAGATACAACAATTACAGATATAAGTAATTATGTTGAAAAATTTGAAACCAGTATTATAGCAAAGGTTACAGTGAAAACACAAACTGATGTGCAAATTTGGTATTTATTAAATGATAGAACTATAACTCAAGACAAGAATAATATTAATAGAGCTTCAGGAAATATCGAAACATTGTACACAGAAAAGGAAGAAGATGCAAGACAAACCGCATTAGATAAGTTTAAATCAAATACTTATAATCACTATATATCATTTGATATAAACAGAAACAGTGAATTGTTTGATGTAGAAAACTTAAAAATAGGAACACCATTAAATGTAAGAACAAATAACAATATAATACTAAATACTTATGTTTCAGCAATTACAGATAAAGGAGACAATTTCATAAATATAACATGCGGAAATATGAGAATTAATTTTATAGATAAATTATTGAAAGAAAGGAAAAATTAAAGATGATAAAAGGTTTTAGATTTACAAATCAACTTGCAAATGCAGAAGTAGATGCAAGAATACACCAAGAATTTTTAAATAAGAATGATGGAATTTTTTATGGAATGGATTTAAGTAAAACTAACAATGCTATAACAATTTCAGAAGGACTATGTGAGATTGCAGGAAGACCAGTTGCTGTTATAGATACGGAAACTCTAGCTGTTGGAACAGAAAGCTTATACTGTTTATTGATATTAGAAATTGATTTATCTAAAGAATCTACAAAGGACATATTTAATCAAGTTTCTTTTAAATTGTTAACATCTAGTACAAGCTATCCAACTGTAACGCAACAAGATATTAATAAATATAACGGAACTAATAACGTATACCAATTAGAATTTGCAAGATTTAGAAGCGGAATAAACGGGATAACAGATTATAAAGATACTAGAAAGTTCTTAAGTTTTACAGGTATATATGCACAAATAAAAGCTGACTGCGAAAAAGTAATGGAAGAAATAAAACAAGAACTAAAAAATGTTGAGGACGGCAGTTCATATTTACTAAAAAAAGGAGATGGAAAAATTGAAGGTAGTTTGGAAGTTACTAATAATTTTAAGTGTAATAATATCACTAATAGCAATCGGTAGTAAATCTGTACACGACGATAGATTTGCAGTACTAGAAGGACGAATAACCACACCACAAGCAGAAGAATCTACATTGAATGCTAGTATAACATTTGACTATCCTGAAGGATTTAATGCTAATAATTGTATAGTAATAGGACTTATGTCTCGTAATACAGCTTCAACATCTTTATTCGGTTCTACTGTAGGTTCTACAAAAACTTCTGCAGAAGTGGTAAGAACAAATTATGGATTACAAGCAGTATTTCAAAAAAATAATTTTTATGTAACTATATATAAGGTAGATACAAGCGAACCTTCAAAAACAATAGCTGTCAGAGTTGTCCTTATGAAATTACCAACTTATGAAGAAGGGGTAGACTATATTTTAGGAGATGTAAATGGTGATGGTCAAGTATCAAAGGCTGATGCTGACTTAGTTAACAATTTTTATGTAGGAAATATAGGACTTACTGCTAAACAATTAAAGGCAGCAGATGTTAATAAAGATGGAAAAGTAACACCAGCCGATGCAACAAAAATTCAACAATATATTAACGGAACAATAACAAATTTCTAAATTAGGAGGCATTAGATGTCAAGAATAATAGAAAAGAACGCAGAGCCTACAAAAATATATGTAGACTCTGTCTTTAAGTTAAAAATAAAAATAGCTCCAAAAAGTTATAAATTATCAGATGTTAAAGCAGTAACATGTGAATATCTAAAGAATATAAAATGTCAAGATTTAAGGGAGGGAATCCTATAATGAAAAAAGATAATAAATATGAATTAGCAGTATTTGAGGATAATGATAATGCTAATTTAGTAGAATACTCAAAACAAATGCAAGAAAGCATAGAAAAAGCACTAGACGAAAATAAAGGAGAAAAAGGCGACAAAGGTGACAAAGGTGATACAGGAGATACCTTACCAGCAGGTGGAACAACAGGCCAAGTTCTAACAAAGAATAGCGAAACAGACGGAGATGCAAGTTGGAAAGATAGTGCAGGAGGAGATAATTTACCAGTTGGCACAATAATTGACTACGATGGAAACACAGTCCCAGATGGCTACGAAGAAGTAGATAGCATGGATATTAATAATGGAGTAGTTTTATGGGAAAACCCTGATACTACAGTAGAATTTATAGCACAAACTATAAATCTAAGTTCAAGTAATTATGATTATGTAGAAATATCTTTTGCTAGAAGAATTATAGACGATGTAGGAAATAAAATAAGAATAGAAAAAGCAGAAAAGAACACTTCTGGTCATACTGAAAGTGAATACTTAACGACTGGTTCATCAGTTAATATTGCCTCTAGATTATTTAATATATCAGATAACACAATTTCCTTTGAAGACAATTTATTGCAACAAACAGGAAGTAGCAGAGCAATAAATAATAATTATAATGTACCAATAAAAGTTATAGGTTATAAAAACAAAATATCAATAGCATTAGAGCAAGAAAGTGTATATTCAACAGAAGAAGTTATAGTTGGTAAATGGTTTGGCAAGCCTTTGTATAGAAAATGCTTTCAATTAAATATAGAAAGCTCTATGGGTACGACTGCTTTCACACACAATATTGCAAATATTGATGAGTATACTCCAAATTGTAAAGGTATAATTAAGAGAACAGAAAATCGAGCAATTCCTGTCCCTTTTATATATTTAGATGATACCCAATGGTCAACAGGACTAGAACTTAATAATGATAGCTTTGGAGTAGATGTAGGAAGTAAATTAAGAGAACAATTAGACACAAGTTCAAACTACAATTGTATAGTAGTACTAGAATACACAAAAACTACTGATACAGAGGGGGTATAGCTATGAAAATAAAGAAAATATATCAAGGTTCAATGCCTGAAAACAAAATATTAAATAAAAACAGTAATAGTCAAACAGATACTTATAGTTGTGATTACTTGAACAATTTAGAGTTGACAAGTGAAATAACATTTACTAAAAACGAAGCAGACAACATATATTATTACAATATTTATGCTACAGAAAATGAAGTTCAAATATCAGCAGATATAAGATACAAATTTGCTAAAGGTACAAGAATAAAAGTATTAACTATTGAAAAAGGGTACGAAGCACTAATATCAAATATTGATAAAACATTAAGATTTCCTATTAGTACAGATAGTGGAGTAGGAGTAACAGGATATGCAGATGTTAATTCTAAAGGAGAAGTGTATATAACCACTCTGGGTGCAGCAACTGCAGCTTTTATAAATATAAGATATAGATATAAATAAAATCGGGGGTGTTTGTGTGGAAAAAGAATATATAGAAAAAATGATAGAAACAGAGCAACGAAGTAAGTCTAATATGAAGAGATTAGATGAGTATGACATAAAATTTAAAGAAGTAGATAGTAAGCTAGAAGATATACACGAACTTACATACTCTATAAAAGAAATAGCAACAGAAGTAAAACTAATGAGAGAAGATGTAAATAAGCTAGATACACGAGTTGGAAACATAGAAAAAGAGCCAGCTCAAGATTATAAAGATACAAAAAAGGCTTTAAGAAATCAAATAATTTGTACTATAGCAGGTGTACTTATAGGAGGACTTATAGCTTTAATTATGAAATAAGAAGGGAGATAGAGAAAATGAAAGAAAAATTAGCAAAACTAATTAATGTAAAAAGTTTAGTAACAATATTATTAACAATAGTTGTATGTTATTTAGCAATAGCAAAAGGCTTTGATATCAAAGAAATTTATTTAATGATTATAGCATTTTATTTTGGAACTCAATTAAAAGAAAATAAAAACGAAAGCGAGGAAAAATAGATGGAAATAATAGAAACAAACTTACAATTTAATAGTAATTATAATAAAATGCAAGAAGTTGAAGGAATAGTACTTCATAATAGTGGAGTAACCGTCCTACAAAGCGTTGAAACGATACATAATTATCATAAAAATAAAGGATGGGCTGGCATAGGATATCACTACTATGTAAGAAAGGATGGCTCTATATATAGAGGAAGACCAGAAAATATGGCAGGAGCACATTGTCCTAGTGTAAATAGTACAAGTATCGGAATTTGTGCAGAAGGAAACTTTAATGAAGAAAATATGACAGAGGTACAAAAAC
>ERZ827452.804-NODE-804-length-37851-cov-11.006297_pt1 | contig 37851 bp, 33 predicted proteins | sample MGYA00519866_ERZ827452 | MGnify/ENA primary metagenome ERZ827452 (study PRJEB31778, sample SAMEA3449307) | human gut metagenome | biome: human gut; feature: human-associated habitat; material: faeces | place: United Kingdom | collected 2010/2012 ... | reverse complement strand
ATTTACAAAGAGGGAGTCTTGGGTTACAAAGGGGATTCTCGGGTTACTATTTACCGGCGTCAACATGACACCCCCTTTCTTTTTATCAAAAATCAATACAAACTTATCGAAAAATAATAAAAATATATTGCAATTCAATCACAACCATGATATAGTATACTCAACAAAACAAGAGGCATCGGTGTATGTCCTCAGAAAGGTATGGAGAACATATGAAGAAGGAAACGGTAGTATGGATTACGAAGTATTTACTGGATTTTATGTATTTTGCAGGAATTGTGGCGACAGTGACATTACCATGGTCGATAAAATGGATCGCCAGAGTATTTCAATATGAAGTATTCGTGGAGCAGTACAAGGAGTCAGTGCTCATCTATTTCATTCTTGGCATTCTGGCAATTCTGATCATCGGTGAGCTGCGCAAGATGTTTCGGACTGTGTTAGCTGACGACTGCTTTGTCAGAGAGAATGTGGTCAGCTTACAGAGGATGGGAACCTACAGCTTTATCATTGCAATTATCTGTCTGCTGAGAACCGTGTTGTATCTGACGGTGACAATGCTGACGCTGGTACTGGTATTCGTGATAGCGGGGCTTTTCAGTAAAGTGCTGGCATTTGTATTTGATAAGGCAATTGATTACAAGGAAGAGAATGACCTTACGGTGTAGAAAGGCTGGTTTTATATGGCAATAGTAATTAATCTGGATGTAGTGATGGCGAAGCGTAAGGTCGGGCTGACGGAGCTGGCGAAAGATGTGGACATCACATTGGCGAACCTGTCTATCCTGAAGAATAACAAGGCAAAAGCAGTCAGACTCTCTACCCTGGATGCAATCTGCAAGGCACTGGACTGTCAGCCGGGAGATATTCTGGAATATGTAGCGGATGACGAAGCGCAGCCAGAGCATGAACAATAACATAATAGCCTAAGAGGCTTAGACGTAATAAAAAGATGAGGAATAAAAGAATGGAAGAGAACACAAAAAGCCTGATTAAGCAGCAGGCTTGGGAAAGTGCGCCCAAAATGCACATAAGCTGCTTGTTATATGCAATTTTTTATACTTTTTGCCTGTATCAGAACAGGTCTGGAATTACATTCCCTTTTTACGTAGGCGGGACCTTATTCTTCTTTGGATTTTATTTGAAAAAGTCTGGGGTTACTGCCGTAAAAGACAATCGATTCTGGACGGTTGCACTGATTCTCCTTGGAGTGATTAACTGCACAACGGATTCCTATGTATTGATTGGCTTGAACCGTTTACTGGGAATTGTGCTGTTTGCAGTGTGGATGTTACAGATGCTGCTGGGGCAAAAGACACAGAAATGGCGCATGGGAACCTGGTGCAGAGAGATATGGAGAGTATTCTGGGGAAGCCTGTGCAAAATATCAGCGCCTTTTACAGAGGCAATTGCTTATAGAAAGGCACAGAATCCCGAACCTAAGGATGAACAGAAGATACAGAAACGTAACCGGGTGATTCTGGCTGTCGTAATAGGAATTGCCGTGAGTATTCCTATTTTATGTATTGTCGGAGTATTGCTGCTTTGTGCAGATGCCGTTTTTTATCAGATGTTCTGCGATATGTTTGACTGGGTATTGCAGTGGCACATACCGGAATGGCTCAGTAATGGTGAGGTATTTCGGGTTCTGCTTATGGTAGTGATATGCTTTGTATATACCTATGGAATGCTTGCCTTTTGCAGGAAAAGGCAGTCTCAGGAAGAGGCGGTACAGGAGAGTCGTCCTCAGTGGGATGCCTATGTTGCGATCACGGCAGCAGTATTGATTACCGCATTGTATGTATTGTTCTGTGGTGTACAGATATTTGGTCTTTTTCTTGGTAAAATGAGTCTTCCTAAAGGATACACATATGCAGAATATGCCAGAAGCGGCTTCTTCCCATTGCTTTTTGTATGCATTTTCAATATGTGTCTGGTGCCGGCGTGTCATGCTTTCTTTGCCAGATCCAGAGTATTGAATCTTCTGCTGGCAATAATCTGTGGCTGTACTTATATCATGATTGCATCCAGTGCGTACCGTATGATATTATATATCAACTGTTATGGAATGACTTTTCTAAGATTGGCAGTATTGTGGACGCTGGCGGTTATGGTAATGCTGACAGCAGGAATGATTTATGACATTCATCATGAGGATTTTATGCTGTTTCGTTATTTACTGATCGTTGTCACATTGGGGTATCTTGGATTTGCCATGTTGCATCCTGATTATTGGGTTGCAAGATACAATATCGCAACAATAGAGCAGGGGGGAGCAGCAGATGCCTATTATCTACAGACGAGACTTTCCGCGGATGCAGCGCCGGCAATCGCGGCTATGGATAATGTGGAGATAGAGGAGACAGGATACAGGCTGGAGAATCTTCAAAGAGAGTATTTCAAGAGAATACAGGAAGAAAATGAGCAAATGCACATCCGAAACTGGAATCTTAGTCGTGCAGCAGCAGGGTATTATGCGAAAAAGGCATTGGTCAATTGACCTATGCCTTTTTAAAACGCTCTGATACTTTATAGTTATTTTTGCCTTTTTTCTTTACGTCGTAGAGAACCGTGTCTGCCCGTGCCAGATAATCCCACAGACGGTTCAAGGGTTCAGGAATACGATTGCAGCAGCCCTGGGATAAGGTAACGTGATCTTCCCCAAGCTGGCTTATTGCCGGCAGCTTTACACTGACAGTTGAAAGCTTGAGCTGATTCATGATTTCCTTAATTTCGTCCACACTCTTATCATAGTAGACCAGAACAAATTCATCCCCGCCATATCTGGCAGCAAATACATTGGAATATTCTTCCGTAATTCTGGACAGGAGATCTGCTACGGCAGTCAGATAATGATCGCCTTCCATGTGTCCATAAGTGTCATTTACTGATTTAAAGAAATCTATATCCAGAATCTCAATACCAAAGTTGACCTGATTCTTCAGTGCTTTGGACAGAGTCTCTTCTGCGTAATTGTTCAGATAAGCCCGGTTGGGCAGACCAGTCAGAGCATCGTGCTGGGACTGTACCATAAGCTGTTCGTTAAGGAGCAGCATTTCCTGTTGCAGCTTCTGCACACGCAGACGTTCTTTATGAACGGTTTCAGCATGCAGCACAGATTCTGAATTCTGTGTTCCGCTGTCATGGTAAAGCTGTATGAAAAGCTGGGAAAAATACCGGTAGGAATTGTCATCCCGTAACTGGGTGGCACATTCAATTCTTTTTCCCAGGAAAATACTGTAGATATAGAATGGTGCATGATCCTCTTTGCATTTTTGCAGATAATAATCCAGAATCTTGACCAGTTCCTTATATTTCTCAAGTTTCATATATAATTGAATGAGAGCAGTAATATCTGATAAATAAGTAGTATAGGCATCACTGCTGTGAAAATCACTCAGGGTAATCTCCAGATGATGATTCATCAGTTCCATATCCTGATTTGCATAGGCTAAGGCAGCCAGATACACATGTGTGGTGAAAAGGATGTATTCGCCGCCTTTTTCATGAATCAGCTCCAGGTTGTGCAGGATCTTACGTCCACATTCATTGGCTTTCTCCAGTTGACCAATAGAAAGCAGACAGTGTCCTTTATTACAAAGCAGGTTGTTAAGCTCATCAAGATATATACATGGTTCTGGTGAAGTGGGATCTTTGAGAAAATATTTCTCAGCCTCTTCGTAATAATATAGAGCACGGTTATAGACCAGGCTGCGATGAAAGACATCTGCGAGATTCAGGGTTGCCAGGGCTTGTACATGATCAAAATGATACTGGTTGCAATAATCAATGCTTGAAAGATAATAGTCAACAGCCTGGGAACCGTTTCCTGTTGAAGCTGTGAAAATGCCAAGCATGTTGTAGGAACGTGCCACTAATTCATATTCCTGCGTATTTTGTTGATATTTGATTCCTTCCATGGCACAGCTGACTGTGTTAATATGATCGTTCACACAGGCATAGTACTGCATCATACAATAGTAAGCCTGGGCGAAGAGGTAATCAGACTGCTCAGAAGCAGCATAAGCAAAAAGCCGGTCACAGTATGGCTTATATTCCTGCTGTCTGGATGTTCGAACCATGTATAGATTAGCTCTTGCCTCTTTTATGCATTCTTCAATTACAGGATCAAAATTAGGCTTCATCTGTTTGTATCCTTTCTTGATGTATACAGCTTTATTATAAAACATTCGGATATAATTTGTATAGGAGAATTGGCAAAATACACAAAAAATATAAAATCTATACAAGAACACCAAGTTTACAGAAAATTCAAAATAATTTGAAAAATTTACATAATTACTATAAAGTTCTGACAATAAGCTCCGATATATATAGCATAAGGGGAGTAGTTAACATATAAGGTGTCTGTAAAAGGACGACATAACAAGGCGTGTGTGGACTTGAGGGGGTCTGCACCGGTATGAGGGAGAATATGTTATGGAGGTAAAGAGTGCGAGTACCGCTTTACAGCTCAACAGTGCTGCTTCAGCAGTAGAAAATGGCAGTTCAGGCGGCAATAACAGACAACACACCAGAAAAATCGAAGCAGTATTGCTCGAAGAGAAACCGGAGCAGGAGGAAGAATCTGTAAAAATATCGATTTCGGCGGCAGGCATGAGGGAGAGCCTGAAGCTGGAGAAGCAGGCTGCCAAAGAAGAAATGGCAAGCGCTACGGAGATTGAAGAGATGATGAAGAAGATGGAAGGACTGTCCAGTCAGGTCATCAATGGTAATTTCTCCATGACAGACAGATTGAATTTCCAGAGAGAAATCAAAGAGCTTACCCTGGAATTGAGCCGCGCAGGCGGTAACGGAATTTCTTTTACAAAAAATGATAACGTCCAGCTTTCCCAGAAGATGAATGACTTAACCAGAATGATCAATGAAGCGGCTGTATATCACAGAAGCGCTTCAGCAGTATTTATGGTAAAGAACCGGCAGACAGCAGGCATGCAGAGGACATTCCTTGATATTGCCATCTGATATTTTATTAAAATCCGATATAACACTGTATCAGAGTTGCTGCTAAGGGAGAGAATATTGTATAGCAGATACCCGTTGTTTTGAAGACAGCGGGTATTTGTTTTTTGGAATAAAATAAGGTATAATGGTTCTTACCAAAGACAATCGATAAAGGAGGATTCTGTCTGGATGGAGCGTAAATTTAAAGATTTGTATTTAGCAGGTGAGGTCGAATTTGAAGCAATTGATGATTACAGTTATGAGTGGGGCATGAGTGATGAAGAGTGCACATTGGCGCAGTACCTTGGTCTGAATGAAGAGGAAGAGGATGCCTGGGTCAGTGACAGTGAGGATGCACTGAAGGAATTGCTGGATAAGCAGAAAGGAATATCTTAACTTGTACACAGATCGTAGTAGAATAAAATACATATCTAAAACAAAAATGGCTTTACTTTAGCAAACTAAAGTAAAGCCATGCTTATTCTCTATACAACACTATAACACAAGTCAAAATATAAGTCTAGAATTAAATTATTTTTCACGTATAATAACTCTTGTAACTCAAATATATAACCCCGGAATGGGAAGTGTGTATGGAAAGTGACACATGTGTCACTATGGAGGTAATGTTAAAAGATGAGAGAAGAAGAACATTTACAGGAATGTCGTGAACTGATTGCGGAGAATATCAGACGGTATGAGGCACAGGTCGAGGAAAGGCACAGACAGACGCAGGAACTGGTCAAGGCTGTACAGAGCGGCAATGTGGAATTGTATGATCAGATGTTTACATCCCAAAGTCTGGAGGAACACAGCAGGAATCAGCTGGCACATAATAAGGCGGCATATGAGAAGCCTTTCTTTGGGCGAATTGATTACAGGAATCTGGATGAACGCCTGCATGAGTCCATTTATATTGGCAAGCATGGCATACAGAAGGATAAGACACATATGGTCATCGTAGACTGGCGGGCACCCATTGCCACAGTATATTATGAGAATGAACTGGGGCAGGGAAGTTATCAGATACCGGATGGCAGCAGTTATCGTATTGACCTGGAGCTGAAGCGTACCTATGACATTGAAAACGGCAAATTACAGGGATTTTATGACAGTGATGTGGCGGCAAATGATGAGCTTCTGGTCAAATACCTGAGCAAGAACAGAGATGTGGTGTTAGGTGATATCATTGCAACCATTCAGAAGGAGCAGAACGAGATTATCCGCTCCAGCCCTTTTCATAATGTGATTGTACAGGGCGTAGCCGGAAGCGGGAAGACCACTGTTGCAATGCATCGTATTTCCTATATGATGTACAATTATAAAGACCGTTTTACTTCCAATGAATTCTGTATCGTGGGAGGCAGTGATATTCTCATCGACTACATTACAGGTGGATTGCCTGAACTGGATGTATATGATGTGAAGCATATGAGAATGGATGAGCTGCTGGCACATCTGCTGCATAAGGAATGGAAGAAGAAATACCGGCTTGTAGAAGCCAATCCATCCTGGGCATGGAAGAGCAAGATGCTGTTTGCAAGAGAACTGGAACAGTATATGGAGCTGCTTCGTAATCATATTTTGGGCAATTGTGTAGTTCAGGATGAAGAGATCGGTATGCTGCTTTCTGCAAAGAATAATGAAAGATTTATCCATGAGAATCCACAGTATTCTATTAATAAGCTGCTGGTTCTGCTGGATGAACGCTTGCGGACAAGGATTAAGCTCAAGACCATGCATCATGAGGATGAAAGGATGTATGGACGTAAACTGGCAGAATATAAGAATTATTTTAGCAGTCATCAGTATAAGGGAAGTCTGCTTACGATTTATGAGCACTTTCTGGACAGCTATGGTGCATCCTATTATATTGATATGACTCCTGTGAAAGAGAGGCTGGATAAGGGACAGTTTGATGTATATGATATGGCTGCCCTTTTATTAATCTACTATCGTGCTGTACAGAAGAAACCGGATGAAGAATTTGGACAGATTTTTATTGATGAAGCACAGGATTTTGGACCAATCGTATATTATGCACTGAGAACTGTATTACCGGATTGTTTCTTTACCATTATGGGGGACGTATCACAGAATGTAAATTATGAATGTGGCATGAATGACTGGCGGGATATGAAGGAGAAGATATTTTGCCAGAATACGGATGAATTTCGTCTTTTGTCCAAGAGTTATCGAAATACCATTGAGATATCAGAGTTTGCGGGCAGGATATTAGACCGTGCATCCAGAGGCACCTATAAGATAGAGCCGGTAATCCGTCATGGGGAGCCGGTAAGGACGATAGAGGCAGTATCACAAAAGGCATTGGTTAAAGAGGTTGTCAGAATCATTACAGAGGTTCTAAAGAAAGGCTATGAGACCATATCTGTTGTATGTTTCTCACAGGAAGAGGCAGACAGGGTGTGAAGCCGCTGCTTGGCGCACATATACAGCAGACACTGGTTGATTCGGATAAAGCAGGATTTAACAGAGGTGTCATGGTATTGACAGTGCCGCAGACTAAGGGACTTGAATTTGACTGTGTTCTGTTGTGGAGACCGGATATGAAAGGATATCAGGAGAATCCCCGTTATGCCAAGCAGCTTTATGTTGCCGCAACCAGAGCCTTGCATGAGCTGTATATAATGGAGTATACTGGATAATAAAGTAAGAACAGTTTTCAGGTTACTGAAAGGCGTGGTAACAAAAATGCAAAAGATTACACCGGATTATGCCAAATGGAGAAAAATACTATATAAATTCAATGTATCCTTTACAATTTGTATTTTGATACTGGAGATAGTCATATTTATGATATTGAAAGAACAGGACAGCATAGATCAGCCCCTGCCTGTATATCTTTTTCTTTTTATGCTGTTACCGACTGTATTGAATGTAAGTGCAGTTGTATTGGAGGGCAGATTGGAGAGACATTTTGCAAAGGATGAGCGGATACTGAATTACATTCCGGCTCTTACCATGATGTTTCTGATTACAGTAACAGCTGCAGTACATTTCGTGTTCAGTAATACATTGACGCTGTTCTGTCTGCCGATTCTTATTACAATCGTATTCAGTGATACGAAGCTGTCCAAGACAGTTATGGCAGCCGGACTGGGGAGTGTCACTTTTACCTTGTTCTATCGTTGGCTGTGGCTGCATATGGGCTGGAGAGAGGCAGATGATCATCTGATTCCGGAGGCTGCAATCGCTTATATTGTAATTGCTGTGGCAGGGCTGATGGCGATAGCTCTGGATAGAATGATTGCGGAAAAAGACAGAGACCTTGTCAAAGCATTGGAAGCGTCGGAACTGGCGAAGGAACAGGCGCAGGCCGCCAACCGTGTGAAAAGCGATTTCCTTGCCAATATGTCTCATGAGATCAGAACTCCTATCAATGCCATTATGGGCATGAATGAGATGATCCTTCGTGAAGAAGAGAATCAGGAGATTTATGGATATGCTTCCAGCGTACATGTGGCAGCTAATACATTACTGACGATTGTCAATGATATTCTGGATTTTTCCAAGATTGAATCAGGTAAAATGGAGATTATTCCTACGGAGTATGAGCTTGGCTCACTGATTAATGACAGCTACAATATGGTTGCAGAGAGACTGGAAAAGAAAGGGTTAGAATCAGAAGTATTGTGCGAAGAGACGCTGCCCAGGATTTTAAGGGGAGATGAAGTGCGCATCCGCCAGATATTCACCAATCTTCTTACAAATGCCGTGAAATATACAGAGACCGGGAAAGTGACCATAAATGTAAAGGGAACAATGCAGGGGGATTGCCTGCAGCTCATTTTGCAGGTAAAAGATACAGGAATTGGCATCAAGCCTGAGAATCTGGATAAGCTCTTCCATAAATTTGAACGATTGGATACATCCAGAAATTATAATATAGAAGGTACAGGACTTGGGCTTAGCATTACACATCAGCTGGTAGAACTGATGCATGGCTCCATTCAGGTACAGAGTGTATATGGAGAGGGCTCCTGCTTCACTGTTACATTACCGCAGACAATCGTGGACCATACTCCGATTGGCAGAATTAATGATTACCATGCTGTTTCCATGACCGGATATCGAGAAAGCTTCCGGGCGCCGCAGGGCAGGATTCTGGTTGTAGATGATGTGGAAATGAATCTGATGGTTATCCGTAATCTGTTGAAAAGGACACAGCTGCAGATTGATACGGCAATGAGTGGACAGCAGTGCCTGAATATGGTCAGACAAAAGGCATATGATGTGATTTTTATGGATCATATGATGCCTGAAATGGATGGGGTACAGACACTGGAACAGATGGAGGCAATGCCGGATTCCCTGAATAAAGACACGCCGGTTATTATGCTGACCGCCAATGCATTGACAGGAATGCGGGAAGAGTATCTTAAACTTGGTTTCAGAGATTATCTTGCCAAGCCGATACAGGGTAATCGGCTGGAGAAGCTTCTGATTAAGTATCTTCCGTCAGAGAAGGTATCCATACAGGAAGATGAGCCGGCACAGCTGCAGACACTAGACAAGGAAGCCGGCGCAGAATCTACAGGTGGTCTTATGCGGATCCTGTTAGTGGATGATGATACCATGAGTTTGTATCTGGCTGAGAAGTTCCTAAAGGAACAGGGATATGATGTAAAGAAAGCTGCTTCCGGGGCAGAAGCCTTAAAATATCTACAGGAGAATACTGTACAGCTTATTCTGTTGGATATGGAGATGCCACAGATGAATGGACAGGAGACCTTGGGGCGATTAAAGAGTAGTCCTGCAACTGCACAGATTCCGGTTATACTTCTGTCAGCTTCGGAGAATCTGGAAGAGGAAGCAGAGAGTTGGAAGAATCAGATTGTAGGTATAATTCATAAGCCATTTCTTCCGGCGGATTTCCTACAGGCTGTGGAAAAGGCGCTCAGACAGGACAAGAAGCTGGTTGACCGGCTGACTTTCCTTGATACAGAGTCTGGAATCCGGTATTGTGCGCAAAGTGAAGAAGTATATGAGAAAGTACTGCATTCCTATCTGGATTCAGACAAAACAGAAGAAATAGAGCAGTATTATCAGGATAAGGACTGGAAGAACTATCAGGTTCTGGTTCATGCCCTGAAGAGTAAATCCCTGTCTATCGGAGCAGAAGAGCCGGCAGAGGGCGCCAGAGCCCTGGAAGCTGCTGCCAGAGAAGGCAGGACAGATTATATTATGGAGCATCATGAGGAAGTTATGAACAGTTACCGCAATCTGCTGAATCTGCTAAGAAGGGAGCTGCAGTCGTAAATACTTAGCAATATTTGAACATTACATCACAATTTTTAAAGAGATAAACCCCCGGATTTTGCTTACAATGAACCTAAGGAAATGAAACAGTACATGTAACAAATATGGAGGGGTGACGAAATGGCAGATATTGCGAAGAAAGAATATCGAAATGTTTTTGCAGAATTGGGGATTCATCAGGCTGAGGTAGAAACACGCTTACAGGAAATCATCCGATTCTATTTCTATGGAGAAGAGCAGGAAAGAGTATACTACCCCGTAGGGGAAGATATGGCATATATTATGGACACAGGTAATCTGGATGTCAGAACAGAGGGCATGTCTTATGGAATGATGCTGTGTGTGCAGCTGGATATGAAGAAGGAATTTGACTGTCTCTGGAAGTGGGCGAAGACCTATATGTATATGGCAGAGGGTGAAAATGAAGGATATTTTGCCTGGTCCTGTGCCATAGATGGCACCAAGAATGCCTATGGTCCTGCCCCGGATGGAGAAGAATTCTTTGCCATGGCTCTGTTCTTTGCATCCCATAGATGGGGAGATGGAGAGGGAATCTATGCCTACGAGAAGGAAGCCAGGGCAATCCTGAGAGCCTGCTTACATAAGGGAAGTGAGGGAAGGCAGGGAGCACCCATGTGGAATTTGCAGAATCATCAGATTCTGTTCGTACCTGGTATTGATTTTACAGATCCTTCTTATCATTTGCCACATTTCTATGAACTGTTCAGTAAGTGGGCGGATGAGGAAGACCGGGATTTCTGGGCGCAGGCAGCAGTGGCAAGCCGTAAATATCTGGTGCAGGCATGCTCGCCCATCACAGGTATGTCCGCAGAATATGCAGAGTTTGATGGTAGTCCTATGAGCAGAAAGCTTGGCTGGTCCAATGACAGACATGACTGGTTCTATAGTGATTCTTACCGCACAGTAGCCAATATCGGTCTGGATTATGAATGGTTCGGTATTGATGAAGGACAATGTGCTGCGGTAGACAGATTACAGGAATTTCTGCTGGAAGATGCCAGAAGAAATCAGTTTCACACCTATGAAATCAATGGTACCGTGGCACAAAGCGATGTACTGCATCCTGTAGCCATTATTGCTACAGTAGCGCAGGGGTCTCTGGCTGCCAACAATCCATTTATGAATGAATGGATAGAGCGTTTCTGGAACACACCCATGCGCACCGGAGTGAGAAGATATTATGATAATTGCCTGTATTTCTTTGCATTTCTTGCTTTAAGCGGCAAATACCGTATTTGGTAAAAGGCAGGGTGAGGCAGCAACGATACTTGAAATGTTGCGGAACGGTTGTTATACTGTAACTATTCAGAAGCTTGTAAATAAGGTCTGGATAGTTACAGTTTTTTTGCGTATAAGGAGGCATCAGAAGTGGATCTCTTTGAATATATGAAACAGACCAACCTTGAGAAAGAAGCACCTCTTGCAGCAAGACTCAGACCCACTACACTGGATGAAGTAGTAGGTCAGTCACACATCATTGGAAAAGACAAGCTGCTGTACCGTGCGATCAAGGCGGATAAATTAAGCTCTATTATCTTCTATGGACCGCCGGGAACAGGGAAGACGACACTTGCCAAGGTCATTGCAAATACAACAAGTGTAGAATTTACCCAGATCAATGCTACCATAGCCGGTAAGAAGGATATGGAAGAGGTCATTCAGAAGGCAAAAGACACCATGGCTATGTATGGCAAGCGTACCATACTCTTTATTGATGAGATACACCGTTTTAACAAAAGCCAGCAGGATTATCTGTTGCCTTTTGTAGAAGATGGAACGATCATTCTCATAGGAGCTACTACAGAGAACCCCTATTTTGAAGTGAATGGCGCTTTGATATCACGTTCTGTTATTTTTGAACTGAAACCTCTGGATAAGGAAGATATCAAACAACTGATTCATCGTGCGGTCTATGATAAAGAGAAAGGCATGGGAGCCTTTGATGCTGTAATAGATGAGGATGCACTGGAATTTCTGGCGGATCTGTCAGGGGGAGACGCAAGACATGCATTGAATGCCATAGAGCTTGGTGTTATGACCACAGACAGAAGTGAGGATGGTAAGATCCATATTACATTGGAAGTAGCACAGGAGTGTATACAGAAGCGGCGCGTACTTTATGATAAGAACGGAGATAATCACTATGATACGATTTCTGCTTTTATTAAGAGCATGCGTGGATCAGATCCTGATGCAGCGGTCTATTATCTGGCAAAGATGCTATATGCCGGCGAAGAAGTGGCTTTCATAGCCAGACGTATCATGATATGTGCTTCTGAGGATGTGGGGAATGCAGATCCGCGGGCACTGACCGTTGCCGTATCGGCAGCACAGGCTGTAGAGCGCATCGGCATGCCGGAGGCACAGATTATTCTGTCACAGGCAGCAACTTATGTGGCATGTGCACCTAAGAGTAATTCAGCCTGCAATGCTATCTTTGCAGCCAACGAAGAAGTAAGAAGAAGTGGCAATCTGCCAATACCTGCGCATCTACAGGATGCACATTATAAAGGAGCAGCGAAGTTGGGACACGGGACAGGATATAAATATGCACATGATTATCCGAATCATTATGTGGAACAGCAGTATTTACCATATGAATTGACGGGCAAGAAATATTATGAGCCGTCCTGGAATGGCTATGAAGCCAAGATTCGTGAGCATATGAAACGGATCAAGGACGAGGCGAAGCAAAAGGAAGATTAAGAAAATGCAGGAGCTGATTAAAACAGCTCCTGCATTAGATATTTATAGATACTCTGATTTTTCTTCTGCCAACTGTCACAGATTGAGGCTGCCATATCTTCCGTTGGGACAGACAGCTTGATATTGACCAGTTCTACATCTTTTTCACGGGCAATCAATTGAGCCTCGAATTCACCGGAAGTAGCCTTATAGTAGGTTGAGGTGATGGAGGCTTCATTTTTTAATTCCAGATGTTTCTCATCCAGAAAGGCATCAATATCTGCAATGATGGCTTCCCCGATACGATTACCGAAGTAAGAGAGTGTATTGCGTCCCTCATCTGTAATGGAGAAATAAGTCCGGTTCATCGTAGTGTCAGCTTTGATCAGTTCTGTATCCTGCAGATCGGAGATGACTTCCTGTAATGTCAGAAAGTTCGTATATTCTTTTTCAAGGATGAATTCACTGATCTGTGCGTAGGTCAGCTTGAATTTCACTTTATTGAGCATGTAAAGAACGATGAGCTTATAGAGTGTCAATGGATCTTGTGTCATGAATATCACGTCCCTTTCATTGATTAGTTGATTCGTAATATCTGCCCTGCCAGGAATCCCGCAGCCGCAGCTGTTGATGGAGTGTATTGAGTACATGACGTTTATTCAGACTCCATGCAGGTGCAAGCAGCAGCTCCTTTGGCCCATCACCGGTTACACGGTGAATAACGATGTCAGGTGACAGAACCTCCAGACAGGTAATTACAATATCAATATACTCCTCCAGAGACAGAATATCAAAAGTTTTTTGCTCATAGAGGGCAGCCAGATCTGTATTCTTCAATACATGAAGAAGCTGTAGTTTGATACCGTCTATATGGCAGGAATTCAGATAGTTACAGGTCTTTATCATCATTTCTTTCGATTCATGGGGAAGCCCCAGAATGACATGGACAATAACAGGAACCGAGATTGCATGAAGACGGTTTAGTGCTTCTTCAAATGTACTAAGAGGATAGCCTCTGCGTATAAATCTTGCAGTCTCTTCGTGCATCGTCTGTAAACCCAGTTCAACCCAGATAAATTTATCAGGATAGGAGTCTTTTAACGAACTTAACAGGGCTATCACATCATCGCCCAGACAATCCGGTCTTGTGGCAATGGAGATACCGACTACATCCGGTTCTTCCAGCGCCTCGGTATAGAGGCTGCGCAGCCGCCCGGTGGGGGCATAGGTGTTCGTATAGGATTGAAAGTATGCAATGAAACGATTGCCTGTTTTTTTCGTGTGGAAATAGGAAAGACCTTCCAGAAGCTGCTGGCGTATGGAGTACTCCCCGCAGGCAGAGGCAGCAGGACTTGCAAAGTCCCCACTGCCGCCTGCACTGCAGAATATGCATCCACCTGTCCCAAGCGTGCCATCACGGTTAGGACAGGTCATACCTGCATCCAGGGCTATTTTATAGATTTTCTCACCATATTGGTGTTTTAATTCATAATCGAGAGAATGATAGGGCTTGTCTCCCCAGCGTAAAGGATTCATCTTAGCGTCTGATGTGGGATTTTACAGCTTCAGCCACCAGCTCTGCAACCTTGGGGTTAAATGCTTCCGGCATAATGTTGTCCTCGTTCAGTTCATCATCAGGAACCAGACCTGCAATGGCATTGGCAGCAGCAAGCTTCATCTCTTCTGTAATCTGTGTGGCACGTCCTTCCAGGGCACCCTTGAAGATACCGGGGAAAGCGACAACGTTATTGACCTGATTCGGGAAGTCGCTTCTGCCGGTTCCTACGACTTTTGCACCAGCAGCCTTGGCAACATCCGGCATAATCTCAGGAACAGGGTTAGCCATAGCGAACAGAATAGAGTCTTTTGCCATGGAAGCTACCATTTCAGGAGTTACGATATTAGGAGCAGATACACCTACGAAGATATCAGCGCCTTTTAATGCATCGGCAAGGGAACCTGTCTCATGGTTGGGATTGGTGATCTTTGCCATCTTTTCCTGCATCCAGTTAAGCCCCTTAGTTGTGGTATCTACGATACCTACCTTGTCACACATGATGACATTGGTGAAGCCATAAGTCAGAAGAAGTCTTGTGATAGCGACACCGGCACTTCCTGCGCCATTTACAACGACCTTGCAGTTCTCTTTCTGCTTGCCTACAACCTTCAGCGCATTGATAATACCTGCAAGGACAACGATTGCAGTACCATGCTGGTCATCATGGAAAACAGGAATATCCAGAATTTCCTTTAATCTCTCTTCGATTTCAAAACAGCGGGGAGCTGAGATATCTTCCAGATTGATTCCACCGTAAGCAGGCGCAAGCCAGGTAACAGCCTTGATGATTTCTTCTGTATCCTGTGTATCCAGGCAGATGGGTACAGCATTGACTCCACCAAATTCCTTGAACAGAACGGCTTTGCCTTCCATGACGGGCATAGCGGCATAAGGTCCGATGTTGCCAAGTCCCAGAACGGCACTGCCATCAGATACAACGGCAACAGTATTTGCCTTCATCGTATATTTGTAGGCAGCTTCCTTATCCTTGGCGATTACCTTACAAGGCTCTGCAACGCCGGGGGTATAGGCAAGAGATAAGTCCTCTCTTGATTTTACGGGAGTTTTGGAGACAGTTTCCAGCTTTCCGTTCCATTTTTCATGAAGTTCCAGTGCTTTTTCCTGAATAGTCATAAGTACACATCTCCTAGTATTTTAAATTTTTAACTTCATTATAATGTAAGAAACAGGTCTTAGCAATAAATTCTTCTTCCTATTTTAGAAAAAGTGCGCTATAATAGGTAAGGTAGCACATTCTGCTGCGTCACATGAACATATTACACAAATGTCGTATATATGTATCTGAAAAATACAGCATATCCAAAGAAAGAATAAGTAACAACCCCAATTATAAAAGGCAGAAGATATTCATAATGGAACGTATATAGATATGGAGGAAAGTATGAGAGAAAAATACGAATCTCTTGCATTGGCTGATTTACGTGCAATCGCCAAAAACAGAGGCATTAAGGGAACCAGCGGGCTGAAGAAGGCACAGTTGGTGGAACTGATGCTTGCTGAAGATGAAAAGGACAAGGCTGCCGGCAAGGATGTAGAGCCAAGACCAGTGTTACGTGCGCCGGGAGAAGCCAGGGAAGAACGCCCCGAAGAGAAATTCCCCACAGAACTGGACAGCGGTATGGCTGCAAACGGCATTCTGGAAGTCATGCCGGACGGATTTGGTTTTATCCGCTGTGAGAACTTCCTGCCCGGTGAAAATGACGTTTATGTAGCGCCTAGTCAGATCCGCCGCTTTAATCTCAAGACAGGCGATGTTATTGTAGGAAATACCAGAGTAAAGACACAGAATGAGAAGTTCAGTGCATTATTATATGTGAAGAAGGTCAATGGATTACCACCTGAGCTTGCATGTAAACGCCGCAATTTTGAGGACATGACTCCGATTTTCCCAAATGAAAGAATCAGGCTGGAGACAGCAGGGGCGAGTGTTGCCATGCGAATCATGGATCTGATGAGCCCTGTGGGAAAAGGCCAGCGTGGTATGATCGTGTCACCGCCAAAGGCTGGTAAAACAACACTGTTAAAGGAAGTTGCCCAGTCCATCAAGAAGAATTCACCGGAGATGCATCTGATCATTCTGCTGATCGATGAGCGTCCGGAGGAAGTAACAGATATCCGTGAAGCAATAGAAGGACCGAATGTAGAAGTTATTTATTCCACTTTTGATGAATTGCCGGAGCATCATAAACGTGTATCCGAAATGGTCATAGAGCGTGCCAAGAGACTGGTAGAACATAAGAAAGACGTATGTATCCTTCTGGACAGCATTACCAGACTGACAAGAGCCTATAACCTGACTGTGCCACCCAGTGGAAGAACACTTTCCGGTGGTCTTGATCCGGCAGCTCTGCATATGCCCAAGAGATTCTTTGGTGCAGCCAGAAACATGCGCGAAGGCGGCAGCCTTACCATTCTTGCAACAGCACTGGTAGACACTGGCTCCAAGATGGATGATGTGGTATATGAAGAGTTCAAGGGAACAGGTAATATGGAAATGGTACTGGATCGCAGACTTTCCGAGAGGAGAGTGTTCCCTGCCATTGATATTCCCAAATCCGGTACGAGACGTGAAGATCTGTTGTTGACACCGGATGAACTGGAGGCAATTAATATTATCCGAAGGGCCCTCAATGGACTGAAACCGGAAGAGGCAGTAGATAAGATACTTGACCTTTTCTCCAAGACCAAAGACAACATGGAATTCGTCAATACTGTAAAGAAGATGAAATTCATATAAAAAAGACTTGCATATCATAAAAAGCTATGTTATACTGAGTAAGCTGTTTATGAGAACATAAGTAAATGAAAAAGAAGATTTTATCTATAGAGAGGTGAAAAACATGAGAGAAGGAATCCATCCTAATTACTATCAGGCAACTGTTACATGCAACTGCGGTAACACATTCGTAACAGGATCTACAAAGCCTGAAATCCACGTTGAAGTTTGTTCAAAATGCCATTCATTCTACACAGGTCAGCAGAAGGCTGCATCAGCTCGTGGACGTATTGATAAGTTCAATAAGAAGTACGGCGTAGAAAGCAAATAAGAAACGTTCAAAAGGTTGAGGTAAGATTTTATCTCAACCTTATTTTTAGTTCATAGGATATGTGACAGACTCGGAGGACTATATGGCTAAGAAGAAACAGACACATTATTCCGGTATCGGCGGACAGGCTGTATTGGAAGGTGTGATGATGAAGAATAGAGATAAATATGCAGTGGCTGTACGTAAGCCCAATGGTGAGATCGATGTAGAAGTCGAGGAATACAAGGGCGTATGCGGAGATAAGAAGTTTGCGAAGCTGCCGTTTATCCGTGGCGTATTTGCTTTTATTGATTCCCTGATACTGGGAATGAAGGTAACGACTTATTCTGCTTCCTTCTATGAGGAAGAGGATGAGAAGCCAAGTAAGACGGAAGGGAAGCTGGAGAAGCTTCTGGGTAACAAGGCAGATGATATCATGATGACTTTTACCGTGATTTTATCCGTAATCATTGCAGTAGCGTTGTTCATGCTCCTGCCCCTGTTCCTTTCAGACCTGCTTGGTAAATACATCCGCAATGCCAGCGTGATTGCAATTATCGAGGGACTGATCAGAATACTGATCTTCATTGCGTACATCGCTGGAATCTCTCTTATGAAAGATATTAAAAGGCTCTATATGTATCATGGGGCAGAACATAAATGTATCAACTGTATTGAAAAAGGCAGACCACTTACAGTAAAAGACGTAAAGCGAAGCTCCAGACAGCATAAGCGTTGTGGAACAAGCTTCCTGTTATTTGTTGTACTGGTGAGTGTCATCGTATTCTTCTTTATCAGAGTGGATAATATGGCACTGAAGCTGATTCTGCGTATCGCACTGGTTCCTGTCATTGCAGGTATTTCCTATGAGATTATCCGCCTGGCAGGCAGAAGTGATAATGTTCTTGTAAGAATCATATCTGCACCTGGTATGTGGATGCAGAAGCTTACGACCAAAGAGCCGGAGGAGGATATGATCGAAGTAGCAATTGCTTCTGTAGAAGCAGTCTTTGACTGGAAGGCATACTTAAAAGAGACCTTCGGATACGAAGTAGATGACAGCTGGATGCAGGATACAACTGCGGCAGAAGAGCCTTAGCAGGGTTATGAATATGACATACAGAGAATTATATGAATATGGAAAGAAGCAGCTGGAAGATGCAGGAATTGAAGAGGCTGCACTGGATGCCAGACTGCTTCTGGAATATATTTGCCATACAGACAGGAATGCGTTGCTGGTTCATGGAGACAGTGTGCGAAATGATCTGGAAGAACAGTTCTATCGTACAGTAATAGAGAGAAGAGCACAGAGAATCCCCCTGCAGCACATTACAGGTGAGCAGGAATTCATGGGGCTTACTTTCAAGGTGAATGAGCATGTACTGATTCCAAGACAGGATACAGAGATTCTGGTGGAAGAGGCAATGAGATATCTTAGTGACGGCATGCGCATACTGGATATCTGCACCGGCTCCGGATGCATTTTGCTGAGCTTGTTAAAATACAGCAATGAATGTGAAGGCATGGGCGTGGACATTTCAGAAGATGCACTGGCAGTTGCAGGAGAGAATGCTGGCAGGCTTGGGATTCAGGCTGATTTCAGGCAGAGCGACCTTTTGGAGAAGGTTGAAGGCAGGTTTGATATGATTGTGTCGAATCCACCCTATATTGAGACTGCCGTAATAGAGACTCTAATGCCGGAGGTCAGGGAACATGAGCCGATGATCGCTCTGGATGGCAAGGCTGATGGGCTGTATTTTTACAGGAAAATAATAGAGCAGTGTCCGGCATATATGACTCGTGGTGCGAGACTGTTCTTTGAAATAGGTTATGACCAGGGCGAAGCAGTAAAAGAACTCATGATACAGAGGGGATTTACTGAAGTAGAAGTGATACAGGACTATGCGAAGCTGAATCGGGTCGTAACCGGCTGCTGGAATATGGCATAGGTATTCCATAAGGGATAGATAAGCACATGGCAGACCAGTGTCTGCACAGGTGATTGACAAGGTTAATATTTGGAAAGGCATGGTAATAGAGATGTTTGATAAGTTAGATGATTTGATTGCCCGTTATGAAGAAATCATGAACGAGCTTCATGAGCCTACAGTAGCAGATAATCAGGCAAGATTCCGCTCTCTGATGAAAGAGCAGAGCAACCTGCAGCCTATTGTAGAAGCTTATACAGAATATAAGAAATGCAAAGAGACCGTAGAAGATTCCCTCTCTATGCTGGAATCTGAAAATGACGAAGAGATGCGTGAAATGCTCAAGGAAGAACTCAATGATGCCAAGAAGCGCATTGAAGAATTAGAGCAGCAGTTAAAGATTCTTCTTCTGCCTAAGGACCCTAACGATGATAAGAACGTAATCGTGGAGATCCGTGCAGGCGCAGGCGGAGACGAAGCAGCATTGTTCGCAGCAGAAATCTACCGTATGTATGTACATTATGCAGAGAGCCGCCGTTGGAAGGTGGAGACGATGGAAGTCGAGGAAATCGGTATTGGTGGTATGAAGAGCGTTACATTCATGATCAGTGGACAGGGCGCATATTCAGTAATGAAGTATGAATCCGGTGTACACCGTGTACAGCGTGTTCCTGAGACAGAGTCCGGCGGACGTATCCATACTTCTACAATCAGTGTAGCTGTTATGCCGGAAGTTGATGAAGATATTGACATTAAGATTGAAGATAAGGATATCCGTATTGATGTAATGCGTGCATCCGGTAATGGTGGACAGTGTGTCAACACCACAGACTCCGCTGTACGACTGACTCACTACCCTACAGGTATTGTGGTATACAGCCAGACTGAGAAATCCCAGTTACAGAATAAGGCTAAGGCTTTCGCCCTTCTGCGTGCCAAGCTGTATGATATCGAGCAGCAGCAGAGACATGATGCAGAAGCAGAGATGCGTAGAAGCCAGATTGGTACAGGCGATCGTTCCGAGAAGATCAGAACCTATAATTTCCCTCAGGGACGTGTTACTGACCACAGAATCAACCTGACCCTGTATAAGCTGGATAAGATTATGAATGGTGATATCCAGGAAATCATTGATGCCTGCATCGCAGCCGACCAGGCAGCTAAGCTGGCGAAGATGAATGAGAACTAAACTGTATAGAAATATAAGAGAAACGGTCATGGCAGTGTGATATGTACCCTCTTTACTGGACAACCAGTAAGGAGGGTATTTTTATGCGCTATAGTCAAGAAATTATGCTATAAAGCTCAGGTGGTATTTTTTTTAACATGATTTTGATGAATAAAAAGATTAGAAAAGAACATAATTATGGTATAATTAGACTATACATAAAGGAGGTATTTATTATGCCACATATAATTCCAATTAAAGATTTGAAAAATACATCAGAGATATCTGATATGTGCCACAAGACAGAGGAACCAATTTATGTTACTAAAAATGGCTATGGCGATATGGTAATTATGAGTATGGAGACTTATGAGTCAACCATGAAACATATTGCCATGTATAGAGATATAGAGATATCTGAAAAGCAGATAGAAGCAGGTCAAGTAAAGGATGCCAGAGCAGCCCTTAGAGAAACGAGAGCAAAATATGGCTTATAAATTAAAGGTTACAGAACATGTCCATGAATTGCTTGATAATCTTGTGTATCATTAATTCTCTTGAAATATTCACAAAATTTCAAACATTAGCTATAAAAATAGGTTGTATTTATCCTATAATTTACATATAATATAGTTTAAAGTGAGGTGTATAGTATGACAATAGATACAAATACAATGATTTCTATAACAGAAGCTAATCAGAATTTCTCAAAGGTTGCCAAAGTTGTTGATGAGCATGGCACAGCAGTGATCCTTAAAAACAATGTACCAAGATATCTCGTAATTGATTTTAGCAAAGCGGAGCAGGAAAAAATAGCATCCACAGAGGACGTATTTGCTATATCAGAGCGTCTTATTAAGCAGAATATGGAAGCTTATGAGGTACTTGCCAAATGATAAGATTAAGCAAAGAACAGGTCATTTTACTTCATGAAAGACTGATTGAAATTACTGGTGGTAGTAATGGTATTCGTGATGATGGTATGCTTGAATCAGCACTTGCTAATCCATTTCAATCGTTTGGAGATGAAGAATTATATCCAAGTGTACAGGCAAAAGCAGCACAGTTATGCTTTGGAATTGTAAAGAACCATCCGATGGTTGATGGAAACAAACGTTTAGGTACTCATGTGATGTTGGTATTTTTAACATTAAATGGATATGAGCTTTCATATACACAAAAAGAATTGAGCGATACAATCCTTGATTTAGCAGCTGGCAAAATAGGTGCAGAGGATGTATTGCAATGGATTATAAGCCATCAAAAGTAATGTATGAAGTTATTATGTACAGTTAAGAAATGCGTAATGAAAAGATGGACATTGACATAGGTCAGTGTCCATTTTTGTTATTATGGCTATTACTATAGCGCTATAATATAGATGAAAATGTTAATGATATATGATACAATTAGTTTAAGCATTTTGATTTACAAGGAACCGAGTATGAGTCCATATGATAGAATATCACAGATGAGATAATTATCAAAAAGGAAGGTGTTGTGTAAATGGAGAAAAGAGATCTTTCAGAAGCGGATATAAAGGCAAGATATATAACTCCAGCAGTAGAGCAAGCAGGTTGGAATAAGAAACAGATTCGTTATGAATATGCATTTACATCAGGTCGTATTATTTTAAGAGGAAATATAACTTCACGTGGTAAGAAGAAATTTGCAGATTATCTATTATTCTATAAAGCTAATTTCCCTTTGGCAATCATAGAGGCTAAGGATAATAGCCATCCTGTAGGAGCAGGACTCCAACAAGCTATAGAGTATGCTGAGATTTTGGATGTAATGTTTGTATATGCATCTAATGGGGATGGATTTGTGGAGCAGGATTTAATTACTGGCAACATTCGCAATCTTTCACTTGATGATTTTCCTTCACCAGATGAATTATACCATAAATATGTATGTGAGATGAATTTTTCTGAAACTGGTGAGAAAGTTCTGCTTGAGCCATATTATTGGGTGCCAGGTTATAAGAAACCCCGCTACTATCAGAGAGTTGCTATAGATAGAACAGTAAATGCTGTAGCAAGTGGGAAAAATAGGGTGCTTTTAGTATGTGCTACAGGAACAGGTAAGACTTTTATGGCTTTTCAGATTATCTACAGATTATGGAAAGCAGGTATCAAAAAGAAGATATTGTTTCTTGCTGATAGAAATGTACTTATAGATCAGACAATATCAGGTGATTTCAAACCGTTCGGGAGTAAAATGACTAAGGTTGAAAATAGACAGCTCGACAGCTCATATGAAATATATTTAGCATTATACCAGCAGTTAGCCGGCGATGAGGGCGTAGAACCATTTAAGCAGTTTAAGCCTGAATTTTTTGATTTGATATTGGTAGATGAGTGCCATAGGGGTTCAGCAAGAGAAGAGTCAGCTTGGCGAAAGATATTAGAGTATTTTTCTGGAGCAACTCAGATAGGTATGACAGCAACTCCTATTGAGACGAAAGAAGCATCATCACAAACATACTTTGGAGAAGCTATATATGAGTATTCTCTAAAACAAGGAATTAATGATGGATTTCTTGCTCCTTATAAGGTTATTCGTATAGGACTTGATAAAGATCTTGTAGGTTATCGTCCAGAAGCTGGAAAACTTGATGATAATGGCTATGAAATAGAGGATAGAGAGTATAATGTCAAAGATTTCGACAGGACTCTTGTATTGGATGAAAGGACAAAAGTTATTGCAAAAAAAGTAACAGAATTTTTGAAAAAAACAGATAGATTTAGCAAGACTATTGTGTTTTGTGTCGATGTAGAACATGCAGAGCGTATGCGTCAAGCTCTCATCAATGAGAACAAAGATATATGGACTAAGAATCATAAATATATTATGCGTATAACTGGGGATAATGCGGAAGGCAAAGCTCAACTTGATAATTTTATTGATGAGGATAGCGAATATCCTGTTATAGCAGTTACGAGTAAGCTGATGACTACGGGTGTAGATGCCAAAATGTGTAAGCTTATTGTCTTAGATAATAATATAAACTCTCCAATTGAATTTAAACAAATTATTGGGAGAGGAACTCGACTGCTTGAGGACTACGGAAAAACATATTTCACAATCATGGATTTTCGTAATGCTACAAGGTTATTTGCTGATAAAAATTTTGATGGTAATCCAGAAGTAGTTATAGACATTACTGGCGATGATCCAATATCTCCAGCAACAGGTGATGGAGATAACTTTCAAAATAAAGGAGATGATATGGACAATAGCTCAGGTGTTGGGAACATAGGAAATGCTGACAATGTTTGGGGTACTGATGATGGTTTTGAGAAACCTAAAAAATATTATATCAAGGATGTAGAGGTCAAAGTTTTATCGGAAAGAGTTCAGTATATTGATAAAGATGGAAAACTTATTACAGAAAGTCTTATTGATTACACAAAAAAGAATATCTTAGGGCAGTATGCGAGACTAGATGTATTTCTTAAGACCTGGAATGAAGCGAAAAAGAAACAGGCTATTGTTGATGAGCTTCGTGAGGATGGTGTACTTCTTGATGCTGTTCGTGAGGAAACAGGTCAGACTGATATTGATGATTTTGATTTAATTTTGCATCTTGCATATGATAAAGCACCTCTAACACGTATAGAACGCATAAAAAACGTTCAAAAGAGAGGATATCTTTATAAGTATTCGGAGCTTGCGAGAAAGGTTCTGGGGGCACTTATGGATAAATATGCAAGTGAAGGATTAAAGGAGATAGAGGAGACAAAAGTTTTACAGTTGCAGGAATTCCAGAAGTTTGGTAGTCCCATGAAGATTGTTAAGGCATTTGGCGGTAAAGCCGCATATGAACAGGCTGTGAAAGAGTTAGAAGATGAAATCTTCTCCGCATAGTATATATAAAGAAAATGAAAGCAGGTTTTTACTAATGGCTATAACTAATTTTGTGAAAAGAATACAAGATGTTATGCGAAATGATGCAGGGGTAAATGGAGACGCTCAACGTATTGAACAGATTGTGTGGATTTTATTTTTAAAGATTTATGATGCAAAAGAAGAGGAATGGGAGCTTATCAATGATAACTATATATCTATTATTCCTAAAAAGTACAAGTGGAGAAACTGGGCAATAGATTATAAAGATGGACAGGCTCTTACTGGTGATGCACTTCTTAATTTTATTAATAATGAACTTTTTCCTGCACTTAAAAACCTTGAGCTCTCAGAGGATACGCCAATGAACCAAATAATGGTGCGTTATGCTTTTGAAGATGCCAACAACTATATGAAAGATGGCATCTTGCTTCGACAAGTTATAAATATTATTGATGAAATTGATTTCACTGAGTATGAAGAAAGACATGCATTTGGTTCAATCTATGAGTCATTTTTGAAAGATTTACAGAGTGCTGGTAATTCTGGTGAGTTTTATACACCGAGAGCAGTAACTGACTTTATGGTAAAAGTTACAAAACCAAATTTGGGAGAAAGGGTGGCAGATTTCGCATGTGGCACAGGAGGCTTTCTTGTGTCTGCGCTTAACGAACTTTATGATAAGAGTCTGACTTCTAATGAAAATAAAGAACTTTATAATAATACAGTTTACGGGGTGGAGAAGAAAGCTTTGCCACATATTCTCTGTGTTACAAATATGTTGTTGCATGATATCGACAATCCAGAGATTATACATGGAAATACTCTTGAAATTGATTACAAAGAGTACAGAAAGATGGAGAAGTTTGATTTAGTCCTTATGAATCCACCATACGGTGGTAATGAAAAGGATTCTGTAAAGGCAAATTTCCCTATGGAACTGCGTAGCTCAGAGACTGCAGATTTATTCATGGACATTATAATGTTCCGTTTAAAGAGAGCTGGTAGATGTGGAATTATTCTGCCGGATGGATTTCTGTTCGGTGCTGATAATGCAAAGGTGAATATTAAAAAGAAATTATTGGAAGAATTTAATCTCCATACAATTATAAGAATGCCTCATAGTGTATTTGCTCCGTATACTTCTATAACGACAAACATTTTGTTTTTTGATAATACACATCCAACAGAAGAGACGTGGTTTTATCGTTTGGATATGCCAGAGGGGTATAAGAACTTCTCAAAGACCAAGCCTATGAAACTGGAACATTTTGCACCAGTTCTTGAGTGGTGGGATAATCGTGAGGAGATAGAAGTAGATGGATTCCCTAAGGCTAAGAAGTATACTGTAGATGAAATTGTGGCTAATGGATATAATATTGACCTATGCGGATTTCCACATGAAGAAGAGGAAATTCTTGATCCGATGGATTTGATCAATCAGTATCAGGAAAAAAGAGCATCTCTTAATGCTGAGATTGACCATGTATTAGAGAAGATTACTTCTATGTTGGGAGGTAACTAATTTGAAAGCACAGCATTTAAAGAACAGTATCTTACAGCTTGCCATTTGCGGCAAGCTTGTCGAGCAGAGAGCCGAGGAAGGAACAGCAAGAGAACTTCTTGAACAGATAAAGGCTGAAAAGGAACAGCTAATAAAGGATAAAAAGATAAAGAAGTCAAAGCCATTGCCCAAGATTACAGAAGAGGAGATACCTTTTGAAATTCCTGAGTCTTGGGAGTGGGTGAGAGTAGGAGAGGTTGGAATATTAACAAGAGGTTCTGGAATAAAACGAACAGAAGTAGTAGAGAATGGGTATCCATGTATTAGGTATGGGGAACTTTATACTACATATAGGATAAAATTTGAGAAAACAGTTTCTTTTGTCGATAAGGAACTGTTTGCTGAGTGCCATAAAATTAATAATGGTGATGTTGCCATGACTTTAACAGGAGAAAACAAAAATGATATTGCTATGGCTGTAACATATGAAGGAAAAGATGTAATAGCAATGGGGGGAGATATGACATGTTGGTCACATCACATGATGAACCCATTATATTTAGTGTATTTTATTAATTCGCCATATGCGATTAGTTGTAAGCGAAGTTTAGCAACAGGAGATATTATTATTCATATTTCAAATGATAAGCTGTCATCAATTTTAATGCCAGTACCACCACTTGAGGAGCAGTATCGCATTGTTGCAAAGATTGAGGAAATTCTTCCATATATTGACCAGTATGACAAGGTTTATACGAAGCTGGAAACATTTAATAAAAAATTTCCAGAGGATATGAAAAAGAGTATTCTGAAAATGGCTATGCAGGGTAAGTTGGTGGAGCAACGACCAGAAGAAGGAACTGCTGATGAACTTTATGAGCAAATTTGCGCTTTTAACTGTAGGGAATATAAGTACAAAGATTTATCCCTGAATTATGAAGTAATGAATTTTGATATTCCAGAGTCATGGAAAATGGTTGAACTGAACAGTATTCTTTCTTTCGTTGATTATAGAGGAAAGACCCCTAATAAAATGGACAAAGGTGTATTTTTAATAACTGCATCCAATATAAAAAGTGGATATATGGATTACAGTAGAAAAGAGTACATTTCAGAAGGTGAGTATGCGCAAAGGCAAAACAGAGGAATTACAGAGTTAGGTGACTTATTATTTACTACAGAGGCACCTATGGGGAATGCGGCTATTTGCAATTTGAAGAAATCATCTTGCGGTCAAAGGATAATTACTTTCAAAGAATACAAAAAAAATACTATTGATTTGAAACTTATAATGTTCTTTATTTTGTCACCTCAATTTCAGCAACAATTAAAAGATAATTGTACTGGTACAACTGCAAAAGGGATAAAGGCAGAAAAATTGAAACATTTATTAATTCCACTACCGCCACTGGGGGAGCAGAAGCGTATCGTTGCCAAAATTGAGGAATTGTTACTATATTGCAATCAATTGATTAAGTAATATTTGAGTGTAATCACATGATTATGTTAGAATGAAAAATTTTATTTAGGGGATAAAATAGGGATATAGGTTATATAGATTTATTTCCATTCTATGTGGTGAAAGAGGTGAAAAGAGTGGATAGAGCTGTTAATGATGCAACATTGAATCAAGCAGGCAATATTTATCAATATTTAATAGCACTAAAGGATTGTTATGAACTTATGGAAGGGGAAACCCTTCAAATAGAAGTACATGGTGATGTTAGTGTTATAAATAAGAATCAAGGAAGATTTCAGAAAGAAGTAAAACACCATTTTGGAGAAAAAAGTCTTTCTGATAGGGATATAGAGTTTTGGAAAACATTGGCAAACTGGTATACAGATTATGAAAAGGTCAAAGGATTTTCACAGTTTATACTCAGTACTACATCTATTATTACTACTGATTCACCGTTTTCAAAATGGAATCAGTTTAGTAAGGATGAAAAATTAGAATGTATTACTAAAATAGGGGCACAACGTAGGGAAAGAGAAGAAATATTTAGAAAACAGTATAATAGAATTTTTGATGATTCATTTGATAAGAATAAATTGCTTGATATTTTAGATAAATTTATTATAGCACCTGCACAAACATCTATTGAAGGAATATCAAAAGAATTTGAAAAATTTGTAGGTCATATTCCAAGAGAGAATAGAGATTATTACATAGGGGCATTAGTGGGTAATATAATGACTCAGATAGAAAAACCACCACATATATGGCAAATTACGAAAGAAGAATTTGAAAAATTATTGCAAAGAGAGAGTGCTGGGCATTGTGATTCTGGATCTATTCCTCTTCCGACTGTTTATTTAAATGCTCAAATTCCAAGTGGAAAAATAGTTGCATTGCAGCAGAAGAGGTTTGTTGAGGCACTTCGTGATATTGATTATGAAAAAAAAGTAATGGAAGCAATATCAGACTATTGGAAAACAGATATAACTATTGCGGAATACTTTAAAAATAATTTTCTATATTTACAAAGCATAAAAGAATATGAAAATGTGTTATCAAACAGAATGCAATGCGAAAAAGATGATAGTGAAATAGAAGCCGAAGGTGCTGATGAAATAACTCAAATAAAAATTTCAAAACATCTTTATAATCGAGTTATGTTATGGAAGGCAGATGATTTTGGATCAATTATTCGTAACCAAGATTTTTTTCAACATGGAGTTATACATAACATTGTAGATGAGACAGGGTTTAATTGGAAAGTTGGTGAAGAAAGTGAGCATTGAGAATATAAAGAGATTGTCCATGAATACTCATTTTTATTCGTTATTAATTCAAAGTTTTTTAACTGGATATGAGAAACCATGCGAACTTAAACTTATTTTTATGGCATTACCTATTTTGATACATAAAGAATCAAGAGAAAAATTATGCAACGCAAATATAAAAAGTCGGATAGACACCCTATTTGAAATAGAACAAGTTGTAGGTGATAGTAAAATTTCGGGAAGAACACGTTTGACAGGATTTCTTAACAGATATAATGGACTTAAACCTTATTGCAAAGAAATTATTATTATTTTATGTTCTGAGAATAAGGTGGTTATAAATAATGAGCATAAATTAATTATAGTGGAGAAAGTTAATTATAAAGGTTTTTATGGTACAGTTAAAAATTGGGTAAGATGCGCATATTACTTAGGAATAATATTTTCCAAAACGACAGATGATCAGTTGTCTTATTTTTTAGGGGTTGAGTGAGAATGAATAGTTACATTAAATCTATAATTATATTTAATAAAGATGGCGAAAAGAGAATAGTTCCTCTTAAGCAAGGTGTGAATATTATAACCGGCGAGTCAAAGACGGGAAAGAGTGCATTAGTTGAAATTATCGATTATTGTTTATGTAGCACGCGCTGTACTATTCCTAAAGGAAAAATTACAGATTTTGCATATTTGTATACACTTGTCATGAGTATTGGTAAAAGTTCATATATAGTGGCTCGTTATACAGGAGAGAATATGTATAAGATGCACTTTATAAAAGAATGTCAGGATTTTGACACAAATGTTTTAGAGTTGACCTACTTTAAAGATAGATCGCCAATATCATATAAGGATGCGCAATATGAGATGGAATGTGCGTTGGGACTATTTGTAAGCAATGTGTCTACAGATTCAGAAGAAAAAGAAAAAAAGGCATCTTTAAGAAATATGGTTTCATATCTTTTTCAACATCAAAATTTAATGGCAAGTAAATTTGCACTATTTTATCGTTTTTCAGACTATTATAAGAGAAAAGAAGTGATTGATCAGTTTCCTGTTTTTGCTGGGATGATAGGACAAGAATATTATAGTGATTTGATTCAGTTGAGCACATTAAAAGCAAAATTAAAGCAAAAGGAAAAGAAGCAGAAAGCGAATGAGAAAGGCGCAGAGTATATAAGAGAAAATTTACAGGTGTTATTACGAAACTATTATGCATTATTAGGTAGAGATTTTGATGATAATATGACTTTACAAGGTATGTTGAAAGTTGCAAATAATTTACCGGATTTTGATGATTCTCAGCTTTTTGGTGAAGTAAAAATAACAGAGCATTATAATAAATTAAATGCAGAATTGGAGAAATTAAGGAATGAGGAAAGAGAGATTTTGTTGAAGATTAAGAATACTGGAAATGCTTCTTTGACTGGTAATAATTTCTCCGAAATGCTGAAAGAATTAAAAGAGCAGACAAAAGTATCTGAGATAGAAACGGATAAGTATATTTGTCCAATTTGTGGACATGATTGTCAAGAAATAGCAGAAAGAGATGCTGCATTAATAGAAGCTACAGAATGGTTAGATCAAGAATTGAAATTAACTGAAAAATATACTACAGATTTTTCTGAGGATGTAAGAAAATTGGAAGAAGAACATTCAAAGATTGAAGAAAAGATTCGTGAGATATGGAATCAAATTAAAGTTATTGAGCAAAAGTTTATTTCTTCAAAAAGTCTTGTGTCAAAGAGAGAAAAGGTGCATTATGCAAAAGCTAAAATAGCAGTATGTACTGAAATGAATGGTTCAGGGATTTTTGATATGGTTGATGAGGATATTGAAAAAATCAACATACAAATTAAAGTATTAGAGAAGAAAATAAAAGAGTTTGATGTGGAAACAAAGATGAGTAAGGCTCAGAGTTTCCTATCTGATAATATGAATCGACTGGCAAAAACATTGGACTTTGAAGAAGAATATCAACCGATTAATTTGAATTTTGGATTAATTGATGGAAGCTTTGACTTGTATCAGTATCAAAATAATAGCGAAAAAGTTTTTCTTTATGAGATGGGAAGTGGAGCTAATTGGGTGTCATGTCATATAGCACTTTTTTTGAGTTTTCTCCACTATTTTGCAAAACAAAAGAATTCCCCAATGCCATTGTTTATGTTTTTTGACCAACCAAGCCAAGTATATTTTCCTCAAGGTAATATAAATAGTTCTGAAATTACTCAATCAGATATAGCAGCAGTAAACAAAATGTATAAGACAATTTTCGATGAAATCAAGGAAATAGAACGAGAAACAGGGATTCTTCCGCAGATTATTATTGTTGATCATGTTGATGGAGATAATTTAGAGATCAAAGAAGAGTTTGCTGGATATGTCCGTTGTAACTGGAGAAATGAAGAAAAACTTATTTAGTTCAGAAAAATATTATGCAATTATAGAAAAAATTGTCCAAATAAGTGATATGAAGCCATAAAGTCAGATGCTGATTATATGCATGATAATTGTATAGGGTTAAGGACATCATTATTAAATGTTTTGTGTGGAGCAATGCCATTAATAATGGTACTGTCAGAGAATTATGTGGTTTTACTAAACAACACTTAGCAAAATGATTGATGAAGATATAATTTTAAAAGTAGGAAATGGTCGTGCCACAAAGTATGAATTAAGAAATCGAGTGGCACTCGAAAAACACTCGATTAATATATAAGTTTTATGATAAAGTATTATTCTTGAAAATCGGCTAATTGAAGGAAATATACACAGTGATAAATCGAGTGCTAAATCGAGTGCTACTCGATTATCACTCGATTTATCACTCGAAAAGTTGAATGTGGAAATTGTCGACACAGCGTGTCAACAATCTAAGATCATAGAACTTTATTACGGGTTCAAGATGAGATAAGAAAATTTTAACTAAGAGGGAGTACCAATGAGTTACAAGGCAATGGATGGAACCAGACAGTGGGATGGAAGTAAGAAAGTACCAGAAGAGAGAATGGCAGTCAAGATGCAGAGCTTTGCGCGGACGGGAATAACGCCGGACATTGCAGGGGCAGACCTGTCTTATGCGTTAAAGCTGCAATGCCAGGTGGAAAGCTAAGGGATTAAGGACTACCATGGAAATCACTCCGGCTGAATACACAATGCCGCAATCGCGTTCAAAGAATACTTTCTGGAGTGATGAGAAATATACGCATGAGAGAAGAATGCACATGGCAAATTTATCACAGAAATACTATAAGGGTGATAAATGCATAGATACACAGGAAAGCCAGATTGCAATCAATGCAATCGTAACGGATACGACAGTAGAGACCAGTGCAGTAGAAAGTGACTATTATTGCTGCCCATCCTGCGGTGCTATCAGCAGAATTAAGGAATTAATGACAGGATGTCCATATTGTCAGACCAAATTTCAGATATCGGATTTGTTCCCTAAGGTTACGAACTTCTATTTTTATGATGATGATTCCTCACAGGTTAAGAAAATAAAGAATATAGGGATCGCAGCAGGTATACTTATTTTCATTTTGGCTGTAATCTACAGCATGATGAATGTAGAACATTTTAATGTAATGAATATCGTGGGAGCAGTGGCAGGTGGAGCCTTTGGAGGATATGCAGTATTTGCATTTTCTACAATAGGATATGGAATCTGTAAGGGAATGCAAGGTGTTGGTGAAGTTGTCGGATCCAGGAAAGCAGAAAGAAAAATAGAAAAGAAATTGAAATCCTTAGATAGTACCTTCTCCTATAAATTATTTGAAGGACAACTTATTTCATTCCTGAAAATGACACTTTTTTCAGATGATACACGTAATCTTGCCTGCTTTGAAGGTACTTATGTCCCTGAAAAATACAAGGATTTAATAGATATGAACTATCATGGAACAGTAGCCTTGAAAAGCATGGAAACAACCGGTAATATTGTAAAACTTAATATGAAAGTGTTCCTGCGTAACACATATTGCGTAAATAACAAAATCAAAATAAAAGATGAAGAAATCCCAATCCAGGTGGCGAAGAATATCTCTACCCCTACCAAAGCCGGATTTTCCATCAGACGATCCCAATGCAAGAACTGTGGAGGCAGCTTCGATGCCACCCATCAAAGGATTTGCCCTTACTGTCAGACAGTGTATGATATGAAAGATGAAGACTGGGTAATAATCAATATAGGAGAATAAAAGTTCCTGTATTCCTTAAAGTGGACATTGTCCATTTTGTATGCTATACTCTCTTTTGTATAAATATTCAGAATCGAGGTATAACATGAACATAACAAAGAGAAGAATGTTCCCTGCACTTCTTACAATATTGTTATTTGCAACACTATTGGCAGGATGTGCAGGTAAGCAGTCAGATGCAGGACAAAATGATGCATCACAGAAAGAGATTACCTGTGCAGCGGATCTGGAGGGGGCAAGAATCGGTGTACAGCTTGGAACAACTGGTGATATCTACGTATCGGACTATGAAGGCGATGAAGCAGGAACCAAAATCGAGCGTTATAACAAGGGTGCAGATGCCATCCAGGCGTTGAAACTCGGCAAGATTGACTGCGTAGTCATAGACGAGCAGCCCGGCTTACAGTTTGTGAAGCAGAACAGTAACATTCGTATTATTGATGAAGAATTTACACTGGAAGACTATGCCTTTTGCGTAGCCAAGGAAAATACAGAGCTGCTGGACAATATCAATGGTGCACTGGAGAAGTTAAAAGCCGATGGCACGATTGACAGCATTGTGAAAAACTACATTGGTACAGAGGAAGAAGTAGGGCAGTATCCATATGTCAGCAAGGAAGTAGAGAGAAATAACGGGACACTGATCATTGGAACCAATGCAGAGTTTCCACCCTATGAATATTATGACAACAATCAGGTAACGGGTATTGATATCGACATTATGCGTGCAATTAGTGATGAATTGGGTATGGATATCCAGGTAGAGGATATGGCTTTTGACTCTATTATTGCAGCAATCACATCGGGCAAGGTCAATGTCGGTGCATCAGGCTTCACAGTAACGGAAGAACGTAAGAAGAACATTAACTTTACAGATACCTACATTACGACTAAACAGGTCATTATTGTAAAGGGTGACAGCGATACACAGAAGGCAAGTATCGGGGAGAAATTCTACGATAACTTTATCAAAGACAGCCGTTATATGTATATTGTAAAGGGTCTTGGCAATACGCTTCTCATTACATTGCTGGCTGTTACGATTGGTATTATCCTTGGGTTCATTATCGCAATCATCAGAACAGGCTATGACAGGAATGGTGAACTGCCGATATTGAATGCCATTTGTAAGGTATATTTGACAGTTATGCGTGGTACGCCTGTTATGATTCAGTTGTTGATTATTTACTATGTCATTCTGGCATCAGCAACGAATAAAATCATGGTTGCAGCTATCGCATTTGGTCTGAACTCCGCAGCATATGTTGCAGAAATTGTCCGTTCCGGTATCATGTCAGTGGACATTGGACAGTTCGAGGCAGGCAGAAGCTTAGGTCTGAATTATCAGCAGACTATGCAGTCTATCATTCTGCCACAGGCAATCAAGAATATACTTCCGGCATTGCTTAACGAAGTTATCAGCCTTTTGAAGGAGACTTCTATCAGTGGTTATATCGGTCTGATGGATCTGACAAAAGGTGGAGATATCATCAGAAGTAATACGTACGAGGCATTCCTGCCACTGATTGCAGTTGCAATCATCTATCTGGCGTTAGTTATGCTGTTGAGTTTCCTGGCAGGCAAGCTGGAGAGGAGGTTACGGAACAATGAGCGATAATGTGATTCTGGAAGTAAAAGACTTACATAAATATTATGAGAAACAGGAAGTATTAAAAGGAATCAGCACCACAGTACGAAAGGGTGATGTCATTGCCATTATTGGACCGTCTGGGTGTGGTAAATCTACTTTCCTGCGTTCTTTGAATCTTCTTGAAGTACCGACTAAGGGACAGATTCTCTTTGAGGGAACAGATATAACGGATAAAAAGACAGACATTAACCAGATGCGCCGTAAGATAGGTATGGTATTTCAGCAGTTCAACCTGTTCCCTAATATGACCATTCGCGAGAATATCATGTTGGCGCCTGTGAAGCTGAAACTGATGACCAAAGAACAGGCATCTGCCAAGGCAGAGGAGCTGCTTGCAAGGATTGGATTGGCTGATAAGGCAGAGGCATACCCTGCACAGCTTTCCGGTGGTCAGAAGCAGCGTATCGCTATTGTGCGTTCACTGGCTATGAATCCTGATGTGATCCTGTTCGATGAACCAACCTCAGCTCTTGATCCGGAGATGGTTGGAGAGGTATTACAGGTAATGAAGGAGCTGGCAAGCACAGGGATGACGATGGTAGTTGTGACACATGAAATGGGATTTGCCAGAGAAGTTGCGAACCGTGTCATGTTTATCAACGAAGGTGTCATTGCAGAGGAAGGAACACCACAGGAGATCTTCAGTGCGCCCAAGAGCCAGAGATTACAGGAATTTTTATCCAGGGTGTTGTAATGATATATTTTCCGGTGAAATATACAGGATTAAAAGAACGTGGTGTAAAGGGCTGCGTTCTTTTGATTTTGTGGTACTAAATGTCATTGTATATCTAAAAGCTATCTCAGAATACTTTATTTAGAAGACACGGAGAGGGTAATGATGAAAAAAGTTGTTGCATATTAGCCGCAGTGATTGTGATAGTCTGTGCAGTTTGTTTTGGAAGATGGGGGCAGGAAAATTCTGATTTTTCTTTTCAGTTTGATAAAACGGTTTATACGTATAAAGATGAATATTGCAGCGTGGAAGATCTTGTATATCTGCAGATGGTGGGAAGCAGGAATAAGGAAAAGGAAAGAAAAATCAATCAACTGCTTGAAGACGATAGAAAAAAAGTGTTGGAACTGGCAATTCCTGATCCTGATGAGGAGCTGCCTTTTCACTTGCTGTATGTTCTGAGAAAAATAAAAATTTGGTTTAGCAGTAGATGTAGAGACATTGAAATTTATAATTTGTGGTGATGTATTAATTATGGAAAAAAATGGTTCGTATTTTAAATTAGAACGTGTTGGACAAGTTCAGATGTCAGATGGATTCGAAGGATAGCATGTCAGTTGGATTTTTACATAAGCGTCATTATGTTGTCAGGATGTCAGGCATCGGAAAAATGCTGCGGTTATTGATGATAAAGATGAGAATGTTATACAGGATTGTGAAACAGAATATGTAGCTGAATGCTTACGCCAGAAGAGGATATGAATGGAGACGGATTAAAAGATATAAAAGTAGGTACTACATTCGCACAAGAGGAGACGGAACCTATGTCTGAAGCATTTCTCTATCAGGAAGAAAGTGGGCTGTTTTATCTTGAATCATACAGGGCACTTGTAGACTAGACAGGTAGTGCTGACAGATTAGCAGTATGGGAGGGATAGATAATAATGGAAAAAATTATTTCATGCATCAGTATATCAGTACTGTTATTGGGACTTGCGTGGAGCTGTGCGAAAGCGGAAACCTTAGATTTTGAAAGAAGCAGACAGTCGGAAGAAAAGATTAAAACAGAGGAAAGCAGAGCAGGAGAAAACAAAACAAATCATACAAACGAACAGGACAGCAGAAACCTATGTGAGTCGGTAAAGAAAGTTGATTTCTCATCAAAAGAATATCCGATTAATTGGGAGATTTATACAGATCAGGTGGAACAGGCATATAAAGAGAACTTTTATAGGATTATTACAAATCAGATACCATTGGAGTATGGGGAAGAAGAGGCTGTCTATTTTCGGGATCATCTACGAGGAATAGCGGATTTAGATGACATGGAGTTTATAGAACAATTTGTAAAAAAAGCGAGATATCGTTTTATTGATTGTGATGGGGATGGATTTCCAGAATTGCTAATGGACATTGGAATAAATGGTTTCTGCATATTAAAGTATCTTATGGAAGAACAAAAAGTAGAGGTTTATCACTGGCTGGACGAATATGAAGAACTTCTTGGTTCGGATCAGATAGGGTATTGTAATTCTACAAGTGCAAATAATACCCGATATGGATATAAAACATTGAATAGGACAGGAGAAGTGGAAAATGAAATTTATTTTACTGTTTATTATGGTGAGACTGGAATAGAATATGAGATTTTTATATTCGGAGATGAAAGTATGAGCGGGCATTTGAATCAGGAACAATGGGATGAAGTGACAAAAGACTTTTTTACAATGCTTGACCGACCTGTTACTATGGTAACGTATGAGGAGGCTTTCGGGAAAAATTTTATTGGAACAGAAGCGCTGCATGGAAATACTGATGAGGCAATGAGGGCATATGATGAATTTTTGTCAGGAGAGAGAGCGTTGGAAAATTCTGGTGGAAGAACAATAGCAGATATGGATGATGGAAGTATGAAGTATCTGACGTGTGACATAAATGGAGATCATATACCGGAGTTACATATTCAGACATCGGGAGATTATTATATTCTTGCATATCAAAATAGTGTGCTGTTTGTTTTGTTTCATGAACAGGTGGAAGAAGCATTAAAATGTTATGGTGTTTGTAAAAATGGCGAGATTGTGTATAAATATACGAAAGAAAATAAGGAAAGTTATTCCTTTTATAAATTTGAGTTTTCTGGAAATGCGTTTAAAACAATTGGATTTTACAGGAATGACAGTAATGGAAATGGTGTATATGATGAGAATGATGAGTATGAATGTAATGAAGATATTTGCACGTTTGAGCAGTGGATTAGCAGTGCAGAAGGATATTTCAGTATCAATAAAAATGGGGATGTGCAGATTTTGGATATGATGGAATGGAAAGATTACGATGAATCAAGGAAAAGGTAGGAAAAAGTATGTTTGTGGAATAGCGGGTATTTTGATCGTAAGTTTAATTGCTTTTTATGTAGTCTTAAACGGTACGGAGAACAATCAGACTTCACAAGTGAAGAATGAGATATACACTCTTGAAAGGGAAGGTTTTGAAATGACAGAGGAAGAAGCGGCAAAGGCTGTTTTTGATTACATGTATTCAGATTGTGACTATGATTATGACGCAAAGGTTATTTCTACTATGCAGCAGG
>ERZ827452.786-NODE-786-length-38521-cov-60.984090_pt1 | contig 38521 bp, 27 predicted proteins | sample MGYA00519866_ERZ827452 | MGnify/ENA primary metagenome ERZ827452 (study PRJEB31778, sample SAMEA3449307) | human gut metagenome | biome: human gut; feature: human-associated habitat; material: faeces | place: United Kingdom | collected 2010/2012 ... | reverse complement strand
TGAACCGAATTTATTTAATTTTTAACCTTGTCCATTTTTAGTGGACAGTAGTGATAATCAGTATAGCTTTAGAGAGTTTTTTCCACTTCTCTGTTGGTATTAGATGGGTTAATTTCATAATCTTTGTACATTTGAAATTGAACAATAACTTTTTTACGTTTTTCTAGCCGTTCTGCGGCGGTTGTTGCGGTTTCAAACCCCGGAAAGAATGGTTGGCGCTGCTCTTTCCGGTTTTCTTTTTTATCATAGGCGTTTATTTTTGAGTTGCGGTACTGTTTAATCGGGTTATTTTCTCTTTATGAATATCCGCAAAACACCAAAGGCATTTAACAAGGAAGAAGGCATTGGTTCCATCCCTATTGGAACCAAGTTCCATCGGCGATGATGCCAAGGGATGGATAAACTTATGGTAAATGGCGGATATTCATTTCTCTTTTTCCCAATAGTTTGGAGATCCTTTTAGTCTTTCTTCCTTTAGGATTTGTTTGAATTTGTCGACAATGTCGGGGTATTGCATGGCAATATTTTGTTTTTCTCCTATGTGCTCTTTCAGGTTGTATAGTTGGTCTTCTTTGGAGTTGCCAAGTTCGATGTTTACCGCTTTGTTGTAGGCCGGGCCGTTGTTTGGCTCAATGTATTTGTACGTTCCATCGCTTATTGAGAGAGATTGGGATGCCTCTATGATATAATCCCGTCCAGTGGAATCTTTTCCCAAAAGTGCCTGTAAGCGGTTCTGGCTGTCGGGGCCTGCGCTTTCTCCCATGTCCTGGCCTACTAGTTCTTCCATGGACGCGAATAAGTCGATGTGTGAGAACAGCAGGTTGGAGACGTCCGGCTTGACAGACTTCGGCCATGATACGATGAACGGGACTCGTGTCCCTGCTTCAAAGTTGCTGTATTTTCCTCCTCTTAAGGCTCCGGCAGGACGGTGGTCGCCCAGTTGTTCGACGGATTGGTCTTTATAGCCGTCGTCTACTACCGGTCCGTTGTCACTTGTTAATATAACCAAGGTGTTTTCGCGGATGCCGTTTCTGTCAAGCGCTTCCATAATTTGGCCTACGGTCCAATCGAATTGTAAAATGGCATCCCCACGATATCCCATACCACTTTTGTCGCGGAAACGGTCGTGCGGATAGCGGGGAACATGGATGTCGTTTGTCCCTACATATAAGAAGAACGGTTTTTCGTTATGTTCGTCGATGAAGCGGATTGCTTTTGCGGCAATTGTATCGGCGATGTTTTCATCCATCCATAGCGCTTTGCCTCCGCCTTTCATGTAGCCGATGCGGGAAATCCCGTTTACGATAGCCATGTCATGGCCGTGTGACGGTTTGAGTTTCGTCAATAATTCCGGGTGGTCTTTCCCTAAGGGCTCTCCTTCGAAAGGTTTTTGGTAGCTGACGAAAATGGGGGCGGACGCGTCATAGTTCATGACACGCTGGTTTTCCATCCAAACGCAAGGTACTCTGTCGCCGGTAGCTGCCATCAGGCAGGAATAATCGAAACCCAGGTCGGAGGGGCCGGGCGTGACTTTCCCGTTCCAATCTTGAGTCCCGGATTTGTCTCCCATGCCGAGATGCCATTTCCCGACGGCGCCTGTTTCGTAACCGGCGGCCTTGAAGATATCCGCTATCGTGGTTTGTTCCGGCCGAATGACCATTCCGGCATCACCTGTGGCTATGCCGGTGTCGTTTCTCCTCCAGCTATAGTGCCCGGTGAATAGTGAGTATCGTGACGGGGTGCTGGTGGAAGCTACCGCATGGGCGTCGGTAAAGCGTATGCCGCTGGCCGCCAAGCTGTCTACGTGTGGCGTGCATATTCTTTGGGCGCCATAGCAACTCAAGTCTCCATATCCTAAGTCATCGGCTACAATGAATATGACATTGGGGAATTTATCCGCCTCTTTGGCGGCTGAATTATTGCGCTGTTGGCAACAGGCAAATAATGTTGGGCTTAAAGCGATTAAAAAGGTTAATTTGTTGTCCATAGGTGCTTTTCGTTTTTATTTGGATTCAATTTAATAAATAATCACGTTGTTGTCTTGTATCTTATAGCGGAAACCTGCCAGTTGCCGGAGAATGCCGAGGATAGATTCCAGTGATTCGCCGGGTAGGAATTTCAGGTTATAACGACCTTCTGCGTGGCGTATCGCGTCATATTGGAATTTCACGCTGAACTCTCGTTCCAGTGCGTCGGCAATCTCGCTGAACGTGGCATGCTCGAATATCAGGTAACCGTTCCGTGCCATCTTGAAGAGTGTCATGTCTATGCGGTTCACGGTACCGGTCTGCTCTGTATAGGAATAGCATAGCTGTTCGTTGGGTTCCAGAATGACGGTCTCCTGCTTGGGATTTTTCATGCTGACCAGCACGCTGCCTTCTTCCAGCGTGGTCTTGCTGAATATCTCGTCGGGATAAGATTCGATGGTAAAGACCGTCCCTAAGGCTTGTACGTCCACGCCCAATGTTTTTACGATAAACGGTTTTTGCGGGTTTTTCTTTACCCGAAAGGTCGCTTCTCCTGTCAGGTAGACGGTGCGTGTCTCGCAATGGTCGAATTGCCGGGGGTAGACCAGCAAGGAACCGGAGTTAAGTTGTACTTCCGTACTGTCGGGCAGGAAGATGTTGGAACGTTCTCCGTAGGGGATGAACATTTCCACCAGTTGCGGCACTTCTGGCCGGTGATGTTGTCTTGTCAGCCAGTAGGTGCTTCCAGCGGTGATTGCCAGCAAAACGACGGCGGCCGCGGCTTGTAGCCAATGCGGTAGAAGCCTTTGTGACTTCTTATGCGGATGTAATTGCCGTTGCAGTCGCCTCCAGTCAGTATAAGTCTCTTGTGTGCTTTGACAGTCGGCTTCATCCCAAAGTGATTTTATTTGGCATTCTTTCTCCTCTTGATGGTCGGATGCGCGCAGCCATTTCCCGAACAGTTTTTTCCCCCGTAGCGAGAAGTGTTTTCCATGCGTGTAAAGCCGGAATATGTTTCTGATGGAGTTTGCTGCCATATTTTTCTTTGGTATTGTTTTTTCTTTAAGTTCTTTTATTAATAAGTCGGTTATGTGAGGGAACACACACGGCTTTTAGGATTTTTTTTATTGGCCTAAATTGAATGGGCGAGAAACAACGCCAACAGGTAGATAATCTTGCGGAGTACCGCCAGAGCGGCGGTCAGCTGGTTCTCGACGGTGCGCTTGCTGATTCCCAGGCGGAGGGCTATTTCTTGGTTGGAAAGACCATGCTCGCGGCTCAGGCGGTAGATGCGCTGGCGTTGCGGGGAAAGCTGGCGGACGGTGTGGTCGATGAGTGCCTGTAACTCGCGGACGAATATTTTTTCTTCTTCAGACTCTTCCTGTATAGTTTTCGCCAGATATTCTTCGGCATAGCGTTCGGAAACCGCCAGACGGTCGAAGTAGTCGTAGGCTTTATGACGTGCTGCCCTGTAAAGATAGGCGGAGGCGGTATCAACCTGTTGAAGCCTGTCGCGGTTTTTCCAGATGGACAGGAATATCTCTTGCGCCATGTCTCGGCTGACTTCACGGTCATGCGTCAGGCTTTCCAGAAAATTGATTATCCGAGGCTGGTAACGGAAGAATAGCTCCTTAAAAGCCTGTTCGTTTCCTCTCCTGATTTCCGCAAGCAGTTGTTTTTCATGATCTTTCATAAAGGTTTTCTCCGTAGTTTATGGAATAAGGTATGCTAAGTTATTAATTATGATTTAAATTAGCAAACAAGATACCGGAAAACGACAAAATCAAGGTAGATGGACAGAATTTGTCTGTCATTCATACACTCTTCTTTGTTTTGATGCGAAAGAGAAACTTCAGGAACCGATGTAACTACTAAAGCCATTGATATTCGGCATATCGGATGTTTAGAGATAGGCTGAATGAATAATCAATATTTTATGAATATCCGCATGAAGCCAAGTCTTCTTCCGGACTTTCCATCGTCTATCCTGCGACTTAGCCATGTCAAGGTACGGAGTCGGCAGACTATTGCATAGGAGGACTGTAGAAATCAGTGCCACCTTTTATGGAAATAGGTGCCACCTTTTTTATAAATAGGTGCCACCTTTTTTAGGAATAGGTGCCACCTTTTGTAGGACTCGTCAGTACTTAGTCATCCTCTTTTCGCCGGAGTGACATTGGCTTCTTGCGGATATTCATTTGGAAAAATGCCGGAATATAATCAGAACAGCTTCTTATATAAAAAATAAAATTTGCACCCCGTTTTTTGATAATTGAAAGAATAACACTAATTTTGCACACTCATTTTGAGATTTTGGAATATAGTATAAATCAAATAAATAATTTGTCACGATGAACGTTTCATTGCAAAACATTGACAAGGTGAGCGCATTGCTTACCGTAAAGCTTGAGAAAGCTGACTACCAGGAGAAAGTTGACAAGGCCCTGAAGTCTTTCCGTCAGAAAGCTCAGATGCCTGGTTTCCGTAAAGGTATGGTTCCGATGAGCCTCGTTAAGAAGATGTACGGCAAGTCGGCTTTGGCTGAGGAAGTGAACAAGTTGCTTTCTGAAACCGTATATAAGTATATACAAGACAATAAGGTGAACATCCTGGGTGAGCCACTGCCCAACGAGGACAAGCAGCCCGCCATCGATTTCGATACGCAGGAAGAGTTCGAATTCCTGTTCGACATCGCACTGGCTCCCGAATTCAAGGCCGAGGTGAGCGCTGCCGACAAGGTGGATTACTACGACATCGAAGTAACCGACGAGATGGTGGACAACCAGGTGAAAGCCTATACACAGCGTAACGGCAAGTACGACAAGGTAGATGTTTATACCGACAACGACATGTTGAAAGGTCTGCTGGCCGAGCTCGACGAGCAGGGCAATACGAAGGAAGGCGGTATTCAGGTAGAAGGTGCCGTGATGATGCCTTCTTATATGAAGAACGACGAGCAGAAGGCTATCTTCGCTAATGCGAAGGTGAACGATGTGCTCGTATTCAACCCGCACACAGCTTGGGATGGTAATCCTGCCGAATTGGCTTCGTTGCTGAAGATCGACAAAGAAGCCGCTGCCGAGGTGAAGTCTAACTTCAGCTATCAGGTAGAAGAAATCACTCGTTTTGTTCCTGGCGACTTGAACCAGGAAATCTTTGACCAGGTATTTGGCGAAGGCGTAGTGAAGACGGAAGAAGAATTCCGTGCTAAAGTAAAAGAAGCGATTGCCAAGCAGTTTGTAGCCGATAGCGATTATAAGTTCCTCATCGACCTGCGTAAGGTAATGATGGAGAAAGTTGGCAAGCTGGAATTCCCTGATGCATTGCTGAAGCGCGTGATGCTGGCTAACAACGCTGATAAGGGCGAGAAGTTCGTGGAGGAAAACTACGACAAGAGTATCGAAGAGCTGACTTGGCATCTGATTAAGGAACAGCTGGTAAAGGCTAACGATATTAAGGTTGAGCAGGATGATATTACCAACATGGCCAAGGAATCAACTCGTGCACAGTTCGCTATGTATGGCATGTTGAATGTTCCTGAAGACCTGTTGAATAACTATGCCAAGGAAATGCTGAAAAAGAAAGAAAGCATTGAAGGTCTTGTAAACCGCGTGGTAGAGACGAAGCTGGTAGCTGCTGTGAAGCCTCAGGTTACGTTGGAGCACAAGAGTATCTCGGCTGCCGATTTCAATAAAATGTTCGAATAAGATTTGACTTATCATTGTTATAATCGGGGATGTTTGAAAAACTTTTCAAACATCCCCGATTTTTTTGTGTCTCTCTATTCTTTTTTGTTTCTTTGCACCCGCATTTAATTAAGTAAGAAAGATTATGGATGATTTTAGAAAGTATGCCACCAAGCATTTGGGAATGAACAGCCTTGTATTGGACGATGTGATTAAGTCGCAGGCCGGTTATTTGAATCCCTATATCTTGGAGGAACGTCAGCTGAATGTTACCCAGCTCGATGTGTTCTCCCGTCTGATGATGGATCGCATTATCTTTTTGGGTACTCAGATCGACGATTATACGGCTAATACCCTCCAGGCGCAGTTGCTTTACCTGGATTCGGTAGACCCGGGTAAGGATATCTCTATCTATATTAATTCACCGGGCGGTTCAGTATATGCCGGTCTGGGCATTTACGATACGATGCAGTTTATCAGCAGTGATGTTGCTACTATTTGTACGGGTATGGCAGCCAGTATGGCGGCTGTATTGTTGGTGGCTGGGGCTGAAGGTAAACGCTCTGCTCTGACTCATTCGCGTGTCATGATTCATCAGCCGATGGGAGGAGCACAGGGACAGGCTTCGGATATCGAAATTACAGCTCGTGAAATTCAGAAATTGAAGAAAGAACTCTATACGATCATAGCCGACCATTCACATACACCCTTTGATAAGGTATGGGCTGATTCCGATCGTGATTATTGGATGACTGCGCAGGAAGCTAAAGAGTATGGTATGGTAGATGAAGTGTTGATTAAGAAATAAATATGGCTGATTCAAAAAGAACAAAGAACAGATGCAGCTTTTGTGGTCGCACGGAAGATGAAGTCGGACTTCTGATAACAGGAATGAACGGCTTCATCTGTGATAGTTGTGCCATGCAGGCTTACGAAATCACGCAAGAGGCCATGGAAAGTAAGCGAAAGGACGGTACTAAGAAATTAAATCTGAAGGAACTGCCCAAACCTGTGGAAATTAAGGCTTTCTTGGATCAATATGTCATCGGACAAGACGATGCCAAGCGCTTTCTTTCCGTTTCTGTATACAACCATTATAAGCGCTTGTTGCAGAAAGATAGCGGTGATGATGTGGAGATTGAAAAATCAAACATTATCATGGTGGGCAGTACGGGTACAGGTAAAACACTGTTGGCACGTACCATTGCCAAGCTGTTGCATGTACCTTTCACGATTGTAGATGCTACGGTACTGACCGAAGCTGGCTATGTAGGTGAGGATATTGAAAGCATTCTGACCCGTTTGCTTCAGGTGGCTGATTACAATGTAGCTGAAGCTGAGCGTGGTATTGTGTTTATAGATGAAATTGATAAGATTGCCCGTAAGGGAGACAATCCGTCTATTACTCGTGATGTCAGTGGTGAAGGTGTACAGCAGGGGCTGCTGAAGTTGCTCGAAGGTTCGGTAGTCAATGTACCTCCCCAGGGTGGACGAAAACATCCTGAACAGAAGATGATACCGGTTAATACCAAGAATATTCTCTTCATTTGTGGCGGAGCGTTTGACGGTATCGAGAAGAAAATTGCCCAACGTCTGAATACCCATGTTGTAGGCTATAGTGCTGTACGCAATACGGCTACCATTGATAAGAATAATCTGATGCAATATATTGCTCCTCAGGATTTGAAGTCCTTTGGCTTGATTCCGGAAATTATTGGTCGTCTGCCGGTGCTCACTTATCTGAATCCGTTGGATCGTGCTGCTTTGCGTTCCATCTTGACGGAACCCAAAAACTCCATCATCAAACAGTATGTCAAACTCTTTGAGATGGACGGTGTGAAGTTGGAATTCGAAGATGCCGTGTTCGAATATATTGTGGACAAGGCTGTGGAGTACAAACTTGGTGCTCGCGGTTTGCGTTCCATTGTCGAGACCATCATGATGGATGCCATGTTTGAGATTCCTTCTGAGCGGAAAGAAACCTTTACCGTGACGTTGGATTATGCCAAACATCAGTTGGAAAAGGCCAATATTGCCAGATTGCAGAATGCTTAATAGCATGAAATGAAGCATAAGAAGCGTTTTTAGTGTTTTTTCCTAAAAATATTCGATGTGTTTTGCTTGAAAATTGAGAAGTTGTTTATAACTTTGTTAGGACTCTTGAAAGAAACATTTCAGGGGAGAGAGAAAAAAGAACGTGTAATAAACAACATTCTAATTTAGAAACATGGCAGAGAAGAAGATTAATTTGACAGACCAACTGAAGAAATACTTCGGGTTCGATACATTCAAGGGAAATCAAGAGGCGATCATCCGAAATCTGCTGGATGGTAACGATACTTTTGTACTGATGCCCACCGGTGGTGGAAAATCGTTGTGCTACCAGTTGCCTTCATTGCTGATGGATGGAACTGCTATTGTCATATCTCCTTTGATTGCGTTGATGAAAAATCAGGTGGATGCCATGCGCAATTTCAGTGAAGAAGACGGAGTAGCGCACTTCATTAATTCTTCTCTCAATAAGACTGCCATCGATCAAGTAAAATCGGATATTCTGAGCGGAAAGACCAAATTGCTCTATGTCGCTCCAGAGTCGTTGACGAAAGATGAATATGTAGAGTTTCTGAGAACGGTGAAAATATCGTTCTATGCAGTAGACGAAGCACATTGCATCTCGGAATGGGGGCACGACTTCCGTCCTGAATATCGTCGTATCCGTCCCATTATTAATGAGATTGGAAAAGCTCCTTTGATAGCTCTGACTGCCACGGCTACTCCCAAAGTGCAGCATGACATTCAGAAAAATCTGGGTATGACCAATGCGAAGGTGTTCAAGTCGTCCTTTAATCGTCCCAATCTTTACTACGAGGTACGTCCAAAAACGAATAATATAGATAAGGACATTATAAAGTTCATCAAGAACAATCCGGAAAAGTCTGGTATCATTTATTGCCTGAGCCGTAAGAAGGTGGAAGAATTGGCTGAAGTGCTGCAGGCAAATGGTATCAATGCTCGTCCGTATCATGCTGGTATGGATTCTGCTACCCGTTCGCAAAATCAGGATGACTTTTTGATGGAAAAGATAGATGTCATTGTAGCTACTATCGCTTTTGGTATGGGTATCGATAAGCCTGACGTACGCTTCGTAATTCATTATGACATTCCTAAGAGCCTGGAAGGCTATTATCAGGAAACGGGACGTGCGGGAAGAGACGGTGGTGAAGGTCAGTGCATCACATTTTATACAAACAAGGACTTGCAGAAGCTGGAGAAGTTTATGCAGGGCAAACCTGTGGCAGAACAGGAAATAGGCAAGCAGCTTCTGCTGGAAACCGCTGCGTATGCTGAGTCATCCGTATGTCGTCGCAAGACCTTATTGCATTATTTTGGCGAAGAATATACGGAGGAAAATTGTGGTAATTGTGACAATTGTTTAAATCCTAAAAAACAAGTGGAAGCTCAAGACTTATTGTGTACTGTGATTGAAACTATTCTCGCTGTAAAGGAGAATTTCAAGTCAGATTATATTATAGATGTCATTCAAGGACGTGAAACGTCGGAAGTTCAGGCACATTTGCATGAAGATCTCGAAGTATTCGGTTCGGGAATGGGTGAAGAAGATAAGACGTGGAATGCCGTAATCCGTCAGGCTTTGATAGCAGGTTACCTGAGTAAGGATGTAGAAAACTATGGCTTGCTTAAAGTGACGGATGAAGGAAAGAAATTTCTTAAGCATCCTAAATCTTTCAAGATAACAGAAGACAATGATTTTGAAGAAATGGAAGAAGAAGCGCCTGCTCGAGGAGGCGGTGCCTGTGCGGTCGATCCTGCTTTGTATTCCATGTTGAAAGATCTGCGTAAAAAAATGTCTAAGCATTTGGAAGTGCCGCCCTATGTAATATTCCAAGACCCTTCGTTGGAGGCTATGGCAACGATATATCCTATTACGCTGGAAGAACTGCAAAATATTCCGGGCGTAGGTGCTGGAAAGGCGAAGAGATATGGCGAGGAGTTTTGTAAATTGATCAAGCGTCATTGCGAAGAAAATGAGATAGAGCGTCCTGAGGATTTGCGTGTTCGTACCGTCGCTAATAAATCTAAGATGAAGGTTGCTATCATTCAGGCCATCGATCGTAAGGTTGCGCTTGACGATATTGCTGTGTCGAAGGGTATTGAATTTGATGAACTGCTGGATGAAATAGAAGCGATTGTCTATTCAGGTACCAAACTGAACATAGATTACTTCTTGGAAGAAATTATGGATGAGGATCACATGCTGGACATTTACGACTATTTCAAAGAATCGACAACAGATAATATTGACGATGCCTTGGAAGAGTTGGGTGACGATTTTACAGAGGAGGAAGTGAGACTGGTTCGTATCAAATTCATATCTGAAATGGCAAATTGATTTTTTGTCTTTGGCTTTAAAAAAAGAAAATTTATTGCGTGCTGATATATGTAAAATGGAATAAAAAACGTATATTTGCACGCAATAAATTTTATACGTCTTATGTCATTTATTGCAGATAAAATTGTCATGGATGGATTAACGTACGATGACGTACTGCTAATCCCCGCTTATTCTGAAGTGCTCCCCAAAACTGTCGAACTCTCGACAAAGTTTTCAAGAAACATTGAGTTGAAAATCCCTTTTGTAACGGCCGCGATGGATACAGTTACGGAGGCGAAAATGGCGATTGCTATTGCTCGTGAAGGTGGGATTGGTGTAATTCATAAGAATATGTCCATTGAAGAGCAGGCTCGTCAGGTAGCTATCGTAAAGCGTGCGGAAAATGGAATGATTTATGATCCTGTTACAATTAAGAGGGGATCTACAGTGGCTGATGCACTTTCTTTGATGGCTGAGTACAAGATTGGTGGTATTCCTGTGGTCGATGATGAAGGTCATTTGGTGGGTATTGTTACCAATCGCGATTTGCGTTTTGAAAGAGATCAGAACAAGCGCATCGATGAAGTAATGACAAAAGAAAATATTGTTACGACCAATCAAACAACTGATTTGGAGGCCGCTGCACAAATCCTGCAGGAACACAAAATAGAGAAACTTCCGGTTGTTGACAAAGAAAATAAGCTTGTTGGTTTGATTACATACAAGGATATCACGAAGGCAAAAGACAAACCGATGGCTTGTAAAGATGCTAAGGGCCGTTTGCGTGTGGCTGCGGGTGTCGGTGTTACAGTTGATACATTGGACCGTATGAAAGCATTGGTAGAAGCTGGTGCGGATGCTATTGTGATTGATACGGCTCATGGTCATTCCAAATATGTGATTGAAAAGCTGAAGGAGGCTAAAAAAGCATTCCCGGATATTGATATCGTCGTGGGTAATGTCGCTACAGGTGAAGCTGCTAAAATGCTGGTTGAGGCTGGAGCTGATGCTGTGAAGGTTGGTATTGGTCCAGGTTCTATTTGTACTACTCGTGTAGTAGCAGGTGTGGGAGTTCCTCAGTTGTCTGCTGTTTACGATGTCGCTAAGGCATTGGAAGGAACGGGTGTTCCTTTGATTGCCGATGGCGGTTTGCGCTATTCTGGCGATGTTGTGAAGGCATTGGCTGCCGGCGGTTACAGTGTGATGATTGGCTCTTTGGTAGCAGGTACAGAGGAGTCACCGGGCGATACCATTATCTTTAATGGACGTAAGTTCAAGTCTTATCGTGGTATGGGATCTTTGGAGGCTATGGAAAATGGTTCGAAAGACCGTTATTTCCAGAGTGGAACAAGCGATGTGAAAAAACTGGTGCCGGAAGGAATCGCAGCTCGTGTTCCTTATAAAGGTACGCTGTATGAAGTAATTTATCAGTTGGTTGGTGGCTTGCGTGCAGGTATGGGATATTGTGGTGCTGCTAACATTGAACAGCTGCACAATGCTAAATTTACACGCATTACTAATGCTGGTGTACTTGAAAGTCATCCGCATGATGTAGCTATTACCAGCGAGGCGCCTAATTATAGCCGACCTGAATAACCGTTTATTATACTTTGAAGCACGGACAACACGTATTTTGCAGGTCTTTTAGAAAAGGGACTGTAGTATGGTGTTGTCCGTGCCTGTTTTTATGAATATATGAATACGATTTAGGAACTATGGTGTTGAAATATTGGTGGTTGTGTGTGTGCGCCTTGGTCGTGTCGGGGTGGTGTCGGGCACAGTCGAATACAGTGTTGATGCACGTGGGCGGAAAACCTGTCGATGTAGCTGAATATAGGTATTTTTGTTCCAAGCATGTGGAAGAGTCTGCTAGTTTGGAGCAGTTTATAAATTTCAAGCTTAAGGCCTTGGCTGCTGAAAAGAATCAACTGGATACGGTGCCTGATATTCGCTTGCTTTTAAGTTCCTATTGTCATGGATTGCTACAACAATGTTTGTGGAATAACGGGCATGCAGATTCTTTAATTAATGAATATTCTCGTCTTTTACAGAAACGGAAGTATGCAGGTCGTGCTCTTGTAAGTCATATATTTAAGTATATTCCTCAGAATGTTTCAGCATGGAGGCTTCATGAGATTGAAGCCCAGATGGACTCTTTGTATCAATTATTAAAAGATGGAAAGGTACAGTTTGATGAGTGTGTAAACCGTTTTTCTGAAGATAAAGGGACGTTTTGGGTAACTCCTTTGCAGATGCCTGTCGAATTTGAAGAAGTCGTGTTTAACTTACCGGTTGGTAAAGTGTCTAATCCTTTTTTTACACCTCAGGGAATTCATATAGTGAAGGTGCTGGAATATCAGAAACAACTTGATTCAGAGAAAGTCCGTCAGGGTTTGGAGGAGCGGTTGCTGAACCAGCCAAACAGTCGTTTGCTCCTTTCGTCAATTGATTCCTTGAAACAGTGTTATGGATATATGCCAGATAAGTCTGGGGTAGAGGAACTATTGCGAGAGGGGAAGAGTACTAATACTTTATTCACCTTGAACGGGAAAGCATATACTGGGGTTGATTTTGCTTTGTTTGCAAGGACCTATCCGGCTTCTGTCCGTAAACAGTTGGATGCATTTGTTGCAAAATCGGTATTAGATTGTGCCTATACTCATTTGGGGGCTGATGGTTCTGATCTAAGATGGGAGTTGTGTTTCTTTCGGGATAGCTTGTTGGGTAGTGCAATCGTGCATCGGGAAATCCGTAATTTAGTTAAAACGGATTCAGCTGGTATAGCAAAATACTTTAAGAAGCATGCAAAACGTTATAATTGGCCGGAAGAACGTTATGATGGAATCGTTTTACATTGTAAGACGAAGCGTATGGCAAAACAAGTACGGAAGTTTCTTAAAAAAATCCCTCAGGAAGACTGGACGGAAGCTATTCGTTTGGGCGTGAATACTGGAGGGCAGGTAAATGTCGTAGCAGAGAGAGGTTTGTTTGCTCCTGGTGATAATGCCTTTGTAGACAGTCGCATCTTTAAAAAAGACAAACCTCAATCTTTGGCAGATTACCCTTATTGGATCGTTTTAGGAGAAAAACGTAAGGGACCTGTACGTTGGGAAGATGTGGGGCAACTGATTTGGACAGATTATTATCGTAATTTAGAAGATGGTTGGCTGCATCAACTTCGTCGTGATTTTAAGGTTGAAATAAACGAAGAGGTTTTAAAAACCGTTAATTCTCACTGAAGCAATTGATTAAACCGCTATCTTCGTATTCCAAATATGAGAAAAAAAGTGGCAATTCGAAAATTTTGTCTGTTTTGTCTCTGTTTGTTCCTTCTGGGGGCATGTAAAGAGTCACAGTACGACCATAAAGGGCGAACGCCTTTGGTGGAACTGGACGGTAATTTTTTGTACAAGGAGGATTTGATGGCAGTACAGCCTGCTGGACAAAATCGAGATGACAGTTTGTTGTTTGCAGAACATTATATACGTAATTGGGCGGAAGATATTTTATTATATGAAAAGGCACAAAATAATGTGCCCAATAATGATGAAATAGAAAAATTGGTGCGCAATTATCGGAAAGCGTTGATTATGCATACTTATCAGCAGGCATTGATCCATCAGAAATTGTCGGAAGAAATTACAGAAGAGGAGCTACAGGAATATTATGAGCAAAACAAAGCTGTGTTCAAAGCTGATGCTCCATTGATGCGTGGTTTGTTCATTAAGGTCCCTTTGACAGCTCCGCAGTTGAGTCGAGTACGCCAGTGGTATAAAGATGAAAGGCAGTCTGCGGTTGAGCACTTGGAAAAATATAGTTTGCAGAATGCTGTGAAATATGAGTATTTTTATGACAAATGGGTACCAGCTTCGGAGATTTTGTCATGGATACCTTTGAATACGTCGGATATAGATACTTATTTTTCCCGTAATCGCCGGGTGGAAGTCAAGGATACGGCTTTTTGGTATTTTTTGAATGTTGCAGAATATATTCCCACAGGAGCCCAAGAACCTTATGAAGCGGCTAGGCCGTTGGTAAATGATCTGGTGTTGAATCGGAAGCAAGTTGAGTTCCTGAATAAAGTGAAAGATGACTTGTATAAGCAAGCTATCGAAGATGGAAAGATTAAATATTGTGAGAACTAAGATATTAGGAATGAAAAAGTGTATGAACGTTAAGTTTGTAGTTTTATTGGCTTTTATGGTACTGCCTCTTGTATCTTCATGGGGGCAGGACAATGTGATTGATGAAGTGGTTTGGGTAGTTGGTGACGAAGCCATATTGAAATCTGATGTGGAAGAAGTGCGTTTGGATGCGTTGTACAACGGACGTAGGTTCGATGGCGATCCATATTGTGTCATTCCGGAAGAAATAGCTGTGCAGAAGTTGTTTTTGCATCAGGCTGCCTTGGATAGTATAGAGGTGTCTGAGAGTGAAGTCGTAAGCCAGGTAGATTTCATGATCAACCAATATGTCAGCCGCATCGGCTCTATGGAGAAGATGGAAGAATATTGGAACAAGAGTGCTACGCAAATTCGTGAAACCTTACGTGAGAATGCTCGTGAAGGATTAACAGTGCAGCGCATGCAGCAGAAGTTGGTAGGTGAGGTAAAAATTACGCCTGCTGAGGTGCGTCGCTATTACCAAAGTTTGCCTCAGGATAGTATCCCTTATATTCCTACACAGGTAGAAGTACAGATTATCACACAGAAACCTAGAATTCCGGTAGAAGAAGTAGAAGAGGTGAAAAAACGCTTGCGTGAGTTTACCGATCGTATTAACAAGGGTGAAACCAGTTTCTCTACTTTGGCTCGTATGTATTCCGAGGATCGTGCATCGGCTATTAATGGTGGTGAAATGCCTTTCTATGGTCGTGGACAGCTTGATCCGTCTTTTGCGAATGTCGCTTTTAACTTACAGGATCCTACCAAAGTTTCTAAAGTGGTGGAATCGGAATACGGTTTCCATATTATCCAGTTGATAGAAAAACGTGGTGACCGTATTAAAGTTCGACACATATTGCTGCGCCCCCATACGCCTGAAAGTGCATTGGAAGCCGGTATGGCTCGTCTTGATTCTATTGCTGACGATATTCGGAATAATAAGTTTACATTTGAAGAGGCTGCAGCGGTTATTTCTCAAGACAAGGATACTCGTAATAATCATGGTTTGTTGCCCAATCCCAACAACAATACATCGAAGTTCGAGATGCAGGAACTTCCTCCTGAGATTGCCAAGGTAGTCGATAAAATGAATGTAGGTGAAATTTCTGAAGCTTTTACCATGATCCCTGAAAAAACAGGTAAGGAGGAATGTGTAATCGTCAAGCTGAAAAGTCGTATCAACGGTCATAAAGCTACTATTACGGACGATTATCAGAATTTGAAAGATCTGGTACTCGAGAAGCGTCGTGCTGAAGTACTGGATAAATGGATACGTGAGAAGCAGCGTCATACTTATGTTCGTATTAAGGAAGGCTGGAATCAGTGTGAATTCAAGTATCCGGGCTGGATTAAGGATTAAGTTTGGCTGTTTAGATACAGTCTGTGAATGTTAGACTAGCTATATGCACAATAGAATTGTTTTTAAATTCCTAAGCAGGCATAGATATCTTCTGACAGGTATTCTATGCCTGTTTGGCATCTGTCTGCTCAGTGCGCAGGATAAGAAGGGAGAGCCAGAGAAAAAAAAGACCCGTGTTGACTTGTTGTATGCAGATGAGGCACAGGCCGATGATCAGGTTCGGCCGGATGTCCAGGTGTTGATTGGGTCAGTAAAGCTACGCCATGACAGTATGTATATGTACTGTGACAGTGCTTTGATTTTCAAACGCATCAATTCCGTAGAGGCTTTTGGAAATGTGCGGATGGAACAGGGTGATACGTTGTTCATTTACGGTGATTATCTCTATTATGATGGGATGGCCCAATTGGCTATGCTTCGTGAGAACGTGCGGATGATTAATCGTAATACAGAGCTGACAACAGACAGTTTGAATTACGATCGTATTTACAATCTGGGATATTATTTTGATGGCGGTACCCTGACAGACGAAGAGAATGTGCTGACTTCCGTATGGGGAGAATACAGTCCTGCTACTAAAATTGCCGTGTTCAACCATGAAGTGAAGCTGACCAATCCTCGTTTTGTTTTGACTTCTGATACGTTAAAGTATCATACGGAAACCAAAGTGGCTACTATCTTAGGACCTTCGGATATTGTAAGTGACAATAATCATATTTATTCCGAACGTGGTATATATAATACTGTGACAGAGCAGGCTGAACTGCTGGACCGTTCTATTTTAACCAATCAGGGAAAGAAACTGACGGGTGACAGCTTGTTCTACGATCGCAAGCTGGGATATGGTGAGGCTTTCGATCATGTGCAGATGAATGATACGGTAAATCGTAATATGCTGACCGGCGATTATTGTTTTTATAATGAATTGACCGGTAATGCTTTGGCTACAGATAGAGCTGTTGCGGTGGATTATTCACAAGGTGACAGCCTGTTTATGCATGGTGATACGCTGCGTTTGGTAACTTATCATTTGAACACCGACTCCATGTATCGTGAAATGCGTGTCTATCACAAGGTGCGTGCTTTCCGTACAGATATACAGGCTGTTTGCGACTCGTTGGTCTATAATTCCAAAGATTCCTGTATGACCATGTATACTGATCCGGTACTTTGGTATGGGTCTGAACAGTTGTTGGGTGAACAAATCAAGGTTTACATGAATGATAGCACTATCGACTGGGCGCATATCATTAATCAGGCACTGACTGTAGAACAGAAAGACACCTTGCACTACAATCAAGTATCCGGGAAAGAAATGAAGGCCTATTTTGTTGGTGGCGAAATGCGTCAAGTGGATGTGAACGGAAATGTATTGGTTATTTTCTATCCAGTAGAGGAACGCGACAGCTCGTTGATTTTGATGAATTATTCTGAAGGCGGTTTCCTGAGAATGATGTTGAAGGATAGAAAAATGGAACGGGGAGCCTTTATCGGGAAAGCTAACGGTACTGCTTATCCGATGGAGCAGATTCCTGCAGATAAGTACCGCTTGCCTTCTTTTGTATGGCTGGATTATATTCGTCCTTTGGACAAAGAGGATATTTTCAATTGGCGGGGTAAAAAGTCGGATGCAGTGTTGAAGCAAAGCTCGCGTCGACCGACTGTTTCTCCGCGTGATATGCATATCGAACGAACTAAAAAATAGGAGAGTGCTTTATGGGTATGTTTACGATGAGAAAACCACGGGGCTTTCATCATTCCTATATTTACGTGGACGAGCGTAAGGAAAAGTTGGACAAGATGAAAGAGAATGCCAAGCGTGAGTTAGGCATGCTGACTGAGAAAAAAGAATTCAATCCCGAAGATATTCGTGGAAAATTCATAGAAGGAACTACTCACCTGAAACGTCGTAAGGAGAGCGGAAAACGTCCTTTGCATTTTATTGTCATACTGTTTTTCATTATGTTGCTGGCTTATCTGTGGTATGCCATCAGTAACGGAATAATCTAAAATTGCATAGGCATGAGTGATATTATTCATTTGCTGCCTGATTCGGTGGCCAATCAGATTGCAGCTGGCGAAGTGATACAGCGGCCTGCCTCTGTTATCAAGGAATTGGTCGAGAATGCCATCGATGCAGAAGCCACGGAAGTTCATGTATTGGTAACAGATGCCGGAAAAACAGGTATACAGGTGATCGATAACGGTAAAGGTATGTCCGAAACAGACGCCCGACTGGCTTTTGAACGACATGCTACATCCAAGATCCGTGAAGCTGCTGATTTGTTTGCCTTGCGTACGATGGGCTTTCGTGGGGAGGCCTTGGCTTCCATTGCAGCTGTTGCCGAAGTCGAACTGAAAACAAGACTGGCCGATGAGGAACTTGGTACACGCTTGTTGCTGGCTGGTTCCAAAGTTGAAAGTCAGGAGCCTGTGTCTTGTCCTAAAGGGAGTAATTTCTCTGTAAAAAATCTGTTTTTTAATGTTCCTGCCCGACGTAAATTCTTGAAAGCCAATTCTACGGAATTGAGTAATATTTTGGCTGAGTTCGAACGTATTGTTCTGGTTCATCCGGATGTTGCTTTTTACCTTTACAGCAATGACAGTGAATTGTTCAACCTGCCTGTCATGCCTTTACGTCAGCGTATTATGGCTGTTTTTGGCAAGAAGTTAAATCAGCAGCTGCTTTCGGTAGAGGTAGACACGACGTTGGTCAAAATATCTGGTTATGTAGCCAAGCCTGAGACCGCACGTAAGAAAGGAGCGCACCAATACTTTTTTGTAAATGGGCGCTACATGAGGCATCCTTATTTCCATAAAGCTGTAATGGATGCTTTCGAACATTTGATTCCGGCGGGTGAACAGATCTCTTACTTTATATATTTTGAAGTGGATCCGGCCAATATCGATGTGAATATTCATCCGACTAAGACCGAGATTAAGTTTGAGAACGAACAGGCCATTTGGCAAATCCTTTCTGCGGCAGTCAAGGAGTCTTTGGGCAAGTTCAATGCTGTGCCATCCATTGATTTCGATACCGAAGGTCTGCCGGATATTCCTGCTTTTGAACAACCTCGGCCCATAGAGCCTCCTCAGGTACACTATAATGCTGATTTCAATCCTTTTAAAACCTCTTCTTCTTATGGAGGCGATCGTTCTTATTCACGTCCTCAGACAGAGTGGGAAAGTCTTTATGCCGGTTTGGAGAAAGCTAGTCGGATGAATGATCCGGTTGTCCCTGATGCACCGGTCGAAGAGGAATTGTCTCCTGCTTCAGTACCATCGGAAGAGCCTTCTTCACCGCTTCCTTCGATGATGTCCGAGGGAGGAAATGTAACTTCCGGCCAGCATTGGCAGTTCAAGGGGCGTTATATTTTGACGTCCGTTAAGTCTGGTTTGATGCTGATAGATCAGCATCGTGCTCATGTACGTGTTTTGTTTGACCGATATATGGAGCAGATTCGTCAAAAGCATGGTGTGGCGCAAGGCGTATTGTTCCCTGAGATTGTTCAGTTTCCGGCATCTGAGGTGGCTGTACTCGAAGATATTCAGGAGGATTTGTCTGCTGTGGGTTTTGAGTTGACTTCTTTGGGTGGAGGCAGCTATGCCATCAACGGGGTTCCTTCGGGTATCGAGGGACTTAAGCCTGTGGAACTGGTGCGTAATATGGTGCATACGGCTTTGGAGAAAGGCTGTGATGTGAAAGAGGAAGTACAGTCTATGCTGGCATTGACCTTGGCTCGCGCGGCAGCTATTGTTTATGGACAAGTACTGAGTGTAGACGAAATGTCTGCTTTGGTAGATAGTCTGTTTGCATGCGAGTCTCCCAATTATACTCCTGATGGGCGTGTTGTGCTGACTACAATCCGCGAAGAAGAGATTGAGCGGCTTTTTGCCAAATGATATTGATGCTTTTTTGAAAGGAAAAAATCTTTTTCGGAACTTTTTCCAGGTTCTGGTGTTTATATGAGTGTCCACTGTGTGAGTGGACAGAATATAAACCTAAACTATTTTAAAGAAAAAGTATGAAAAAGAATCTAATGTTGCTGGCTTTGTCCGGATTGTCGGTTGCCGCTGTAGCACAAAACACGACAGAAGTTACAGAAGAAGTGTTGGAAGTCGTAGAAGTGCGTCAGGACAAGTACGCGGTTGTTACCAATCCCTTTTGGGATAATTGGTTTGTCTCGTTTGGTTATGGTGCTACTGTACTGTTTGGTGATTATGATGCTGCCGGCAGTTTCGGCAAGCGTATCAGTCCTACATTGAACGTAGCTGTAGGCAAGTGGTTTACTCCGGGTATGGGTGCCCGTTTGCAGTATAGCGGTCTGCAGGCACGTGGTTATGTTCCTTCTGCGGGATCTGATTATGCGGTTGGTGCCATGCAGAACGGTGGCTACTATAAGCAACGCTTCAATTACATGAATCTCCATGCTGACGTGATGTTCAACGTGAATGCCTTGTTTGGAGGCTACAATCCTTCGCGGGTCTACGAAGTCATTCCTTATGTGGGTGCCGGCTTTACACACAATTATTCCACTCCCCATCGTGAAGCTTTATCAGTCAATGCCGGTATCATCAACCGTTTTCGGGTATGCGATGCGTTAGATATTAATGTGGAGCTGAGTGCTGTAGCCACTGAGGATAAGTTTGACGGTGGTATCGGTGGTAAGGGCTATGATGGCCTCGTCAGTGCCACGGTTGGGCTCACGTACCGTTTCCCTCGCCGTGGGTTCAATCGCCCTCAAGCACCTGCCATTTCCGAAGCTCGTTTGGCTGTGTTGCGCGACAAGATGAATCGTATGGCCGCGGAGAATGCCCGATTGGCAGAAGCTTTGGAGGCTGCCGAAAGCAAAGAACCTGTGGTGGAAGAAGTAGCAGTAGTGGTGAACAAACCAGTTATTGCACCGCGTACAGTGTTCTTCACCATCGGTTCGGCTGAGGTTTCTTCTCGTGAAGCGATGAATCTGTCCTATTTGGCAGAAACCATGAAGCAATATCCTGAGGCTACTTACGTAGTCAATGGTTATGCGGATGCTGCTACGGGAACCACTGCGTACAATGAGAAACTGGCTCGCCAACGTGCCGAGGCTGTAATCAATGTATTGGTTGAAAAGTATGGCGTAGATCGTGAAAAATTGTTGGTAGGTACTGCAGAAGCAGTCGACTCTTTCGGCGAACCGATTTTGAATCGTGTCGTGGTTGTAGAGTCTGCCCGATAAGCTGGGACTTATAGGTGAATAAAAATGAGGCTGAATTCCTTTGTGGGGAGTTCAGCCTCTGTTTTTTTATGTTTCTTGTTATTATTCTCCGCGGAAACGTTTGGCCTGTTCGGCTATCAGGTCCACATCGTCGAAGTAGTTGATCTTCATGGCACGGCGTACGTCGTCCAGTGTGGCGGCAGCCGTTTCACGAGCCTTCTCACAGCCTTTCTTCAGCATGTCGTAGATGGCCGGTATGTCCTGTTCGAATTCCTTACGGCGGGTACGGATGGGCTCCAGAGTTTCCTGCATGATGGCATTCAGGAAATTCTTCACTTTTACATCTCCTAAACCGCCACGCTGGTAGTGAGCCTTCAGCTCGTTGAGATTGGGGTAATCCGGCAGATAGCGTTCAAAGTGTTCGGGGCGGCAGAATGCGTCGAGGTAAGTAAATACGGTATTGCCTTCCACCTTACCAGGATCTTGTACACGCAAGTGATCCGGGTCCGTATACATGCTGCGTATTTTTTTCTGTACTTCGTCAGCGGGGTCACTCAGGTAGATGCAGTTCCCCAAACTTTTGCTCATTTTCGCTTTACCGTCCGTTCCTGGCAGACGCAGGCAGGCGGCATTGTCCGGTAGCAGGATCTCCGGTTCTACCAGTGTTTCGCCGTAAATGTAGTTGAAACGGCGCACAATTTCACGGGCCTGTTCCAGCATAGGCTCCTGGTCTTCACCTACAGGTACAGTAGTAGCCTTGAAAGCCGTAATGTCAGCAGCCTGGCTGATGGGATAGGTGAAAAAACCTACGGGGATACTTGCCTCGAAGTTACGCATCTGAATCTCGGTCTTTACAGTCGGATTGCGTTGCAGGCGTGATACAGTTACCAAGTCCATGTAGTAGAACGAAAGTTCGCACAATTCCGGTATCTGCGATTGGATGAAGAGTGTGCTCTTTGTCGGATCCAGTCCACAAGCCAAATAGTCCAATGCCACTTCGATGACATTTTGACGCACCTTTTCCGGATTCTCCATGTTGTCTGTCAAGGCTTGTGCGTCGGCTATGAAGACAAACATATCTTTGTAATCTCCGGCATTTTGCAGTTCCACGCGCCGGCGTAGTGAGCCCACGTAGTGGCCTATGTGCAGGCGTCCAGTCGGGCGGTCGCCTGTGAGGATGATTTTCTCTTTTGCCATATATATCTTCTTTTTATTTATTGCTGACTAGTTTGTTGCGGGCGTAAAGTTAGCTCTTTTTTCAGATATATTGGTGGAAGCGGGCGAGAAAAAGCGACCTGCTATCTTGAACGATATCCGTTTTGTAAGTTCCGTAATGAATTCTCTTTGTTTAGTTGTTGGTATTTTTTGTAGTGCTATGATGGATCCTAACAGCACTTTTAGATCCTTATTCTTTTCTTTTTCTCTGGATTTTTATCATTGATTTATATCTATGTCCTTTATTATTAGGATATTATGGACTTGTGAAATTATCTGCGAAATAACGGATAAAGCAATTGATACAACAAGTGTAAAACAAATTACAAACGGAGAGGGAAATTCGGCAAGAACTAAACAATTAAATATGAGAAACTCAATTATTTACTAATTTTTAAATTTATAAATTTAAAGTTTTTAATTATGAACAAAAAGTATCTAAGTGTGATCCTGTTCAGTGCCTTAATGCTGGGTACGACAGGAACGTTCACATCTTGTAAGGACTACGATGACGACATCAACAACTTACAAGAACAAGTGGACAAGATTGTCGCAGACATTGATGCTTTGCAGAAAGCTGCAGGTAGCTATGTAACGGCAGTCAAGTATGATGCGGCTACCGGGAAATTGACGGTGACAGGCGGCAATGGAGAGACATTCCAACTTCCTATGCCTACCAATGTTCCGACTTATAGTCTGGAAGTAAAAGATGGTAAAATCTATCTGAAAGCTGACGGCTCTGTCATTTCAGAAGCAACTCTTCCTGCAACTCCAGAAGTCCCAGCCGCATTTAATCCCGAATTATTGGCATGGGGTGAAGATGGTTACCTGTATTATGGCGACATCAAGATTGAAGGTGTACAGAAACCGACACTCAACGCTTCCATTAGCGAAATCCAAAAAGACGGCGAGGTAATCGGCTATATCATTACAATCGGTAAGGATAGTGCCAAGTTCTATGTAAAGACTGACCTGAAGTCTATGGTATTCATCCCCGACCTGTATGTGGACGGTATCGAAGCTGCCGAATACGGTTATCTGTACTATCCGTACCAGAGCAAGTACGAATCACAGACGAAGGGTGAAGTTGATGGCAATAAGGGAGAAGAATTCGAAATTTTGGGTATGTATACTAATGGTATCGAGTATGACTATGCAATTCCCACGGAAAAAACATATGGCGAATTCAACCCGAAAATTACGGTTAACTATAACATCAACCCGACATCAGCCAAAATCGATGAAGAAGGCTTGAAGTTCATCAACCGCAACGTAGAAGTCATCTCCCGTGCAGCAGGCGAAGAAAGCCTGATTCAGTACGTTTCCAAGTCTGCCAAAGTAGAAAAAGGTATTCTTTCTGTAGGCCTGAAGGCTCAGGGTAGCAAGATTGCCAGCAAGGCTTATGGTAATAACACAATCGAAAGCGGAAAAGGCAACGGCGAAAACGACGCTACGATTTTCGCATTGACTTCCGATTTCACTACAATGGGTGACAGAGATACTATCATTACTTCTGACTATGCTATGTTATATGCGTCTCAAATTACTCCGGTAGCGATAGCATATGCGGATGGCACTGAAACAGAAGAAGATAAATATGAAAGCAAAAAATGTCCTGGCTTAGTAGATGCAGAGTCCAATACAAAATACGAATTGTATACCCAGCCATATCGTGCAGCAGAAAATACAGTTCCTAAGACTTTATATTTGGCGTACAACGATGAAGCTGGAATTGATTTGCTGGATAAACTCTGCTTGCACTACACATGGGATACCAACACGAGCAATAGCAATAACGAAAAGCATAAAGTGATGAGTGTGGAAGAAGCAGTCAACACATATGGCATGAAGTTTGAATTTAACTTGGTGAAATATGTAGTTGGTACTAATAAAACACACGACAGCAAATATTTGGATCCTACCCAAATTAAGAATGGAAAAGCTATTGCACGTATTGTTGATGCCAATGGCGAAACAATGAACCAACAAGGTGTATCTGCTATCGGTAGACATCCTCTGGTTCAGGTATTGGTTCGCGATGCCGCTGACAAGATTATCCTTGATGGTTATATCAAGTTGGAAATCGTACGCGAAGTTGCGAACAAAGAAACAGACTTCTTCGATAAGGGTAACTTCAACTTTGGTTGCACTGATGACAAAACCCGTTATGCAATGAAAGCAATATTGACTTGGGACGAATTTGCTTACAAGGTACTTGAAACCGCAGCTGTTACAAGCAAAGAAGAATTCAACAAGTTATATAAGCTGGATGTAAAAGATGGCATCGCTAAGCAATTTAAGAGAACAGGCGAGCTAGAATATGCTGAAGTAACTGGAACAAAGGAAAAAGTTGGTAAAGTAAAAGAAATGCCTAACCAAGGTGGTACAACTACGGACGTTTTGAGTTGGGAGCTTACTATGTGCGACATGCAGACAGTTTACCTGAGCAAAGCTGATGAAGGCGAATACACCGGTAGCGCAGATCATGCCAAGACGATATACGTAAGATACGTACGCCAGACAGATGACGATGCAGAATTGTCAGAGAAATATCCTGCACTCTACCTGCCTATCACCATCCACGTTGTTAAGCCTGAGGCAGCCGTACAGACTCGCATTCCTGAATACTGGTACAGTGACAACATGGATCATTGGTATGGCTCAACTTGGATGGGTGGTCAAGGTGTTCACGTGAACGTTGACCAGCCGTATGACGGCAAGTTCCCAGTAGACTTCATCAACAACCTGAATGCTCCTTGGAAAGTTTGGACATTGACTTCTACTAATGTGCAACAACCTGAATTCAAAATTTCTAACGGTACATTTACTTCCTATACGCCGACTATCCTTTCAGTTCTGAACGGAGCAAATGGTGGATATAAGTACTATTTCCGTCCTGAAATCAACGGCAAGAAGATTAAGGGTGCAAGCGGTAAGGAATACACGCTGAGCGTAACATCTGATAAAGCTATAGACATGTGTGACGGTAAGACTTACACATACAACAAGGACTTCACTGATGTGAAAGCTGCTGAATTGAAGCATGTATTCAAAGCAACAGAAGGCATATATACTAATACGACGTTGATGGCCAATGGTGAAGTTATCGCTGAGATCCAGAATGGACGTACTGCTACTCCTTATCAGAATGATCCGTGTATTGAATATCAGAATAATACTGTAGCAAAAGACATCTTGAATGCCTATGCACATGACGACAAGGAGTCTTTGACTGCTCTGATTGGTATTACGGCATACTCGAGCTGTAATGTAGTTCTCTCATTGTCTGACAATGTTTATCCGGCACGCATTCAGCGTCCTGTAGACATCGAAGGCAAAGACGGAAAGACATTTACCGATGCAGAAGCTAACGGTTCGATTATCAATATCATCGATTTGTTTAACTTCAACGACTGGCGCGATGTTGTGTTCGTAACAGAAAACGGTACTACAATCGATACTAAAAACGCTTGGTTGTTTGCTTACTATAATTTCAAGAGTGTAAAAGCCGACATTGACGGTATAACTACCACTTTGGGTATGGGCGAAGGCGCTGGTCAGGACAAGCTTGAAGGTGCTCCGTTGCTCACTTCTGTCAGCAAGGAAGTTAAGTTCAGCCAAGTTGGTGGAGATCTTAACCCGTTTACTACTGCAGATGTAAAAGCTGATAAACATGCTGCAATCTACGACAAAGTGAAAGCTGGTTTCGGTAAGATTAAGTATGACAACAACAACAACAACGTAAAAGAATTCTGGGTACGCATCCCTGTTAAGTTCAGCTATCAGTGGGGTGATATCAAGGCATACGTTGATTGCAAGGTCATTCATACTATGGGTAACTAATCCGAAGTGATTATATAGATTTTTGAGAGTGTGTCTTTTCCCTGACGAGAGAGGCACACTCTCTTTTTTACTAACTATAACCAAATATAAAGCGATGAAAAATTTAGGTTATATTCTTATATTGTCATTGTTTCTCGTCTTTGCCCATTCCTGCGGCAGCGGTTCAAGAGATGCTTCCGTGCCATCATTCAAGGAGACACTGACTAAGGAAGACACCGTTGCGGTACTTCAACGTTGCGATAGCTGTATGCAGGCATTGAAAGCTGGAGAACTAGACATGGCATTAGGTATGCTATCACTTTTGCAGGATGATGGAAAGGTCACTCCATTAACTAAGAGTAAGGCGGATCAACTGAAAAAGATGTTTAAACTTTTCCCCGTTTTAGCCTATCAGATAGATAGTTACACCTTTTATTCCTACGAAGTGAATGAGGTGAAATATACTATTGAATTCTTTGAAAAGAAAGCTGGTGATCCAACTCCAAACACCATAGGATTCATGTTCAATCCTATTAAATGCAAGGATGGTTGGAGGCTCGCAGTAAAAGATGCTGGACAAAAACTATTGGATAAATCAACCGATTAGAATACAACGAATGAGTACAATGTGAAGCCTGCATTAAATTTGCATTCAATCTTATTCGCATAGATGCTGCCCAGGTATTTGACTCTAAAAAACAATTAAAGACAAAATAGACTCTTCTGTTTATTGCAGGAGAGTCTTTTTGTCATTATAAATCCTGATTCCCACAATTCCTCCCCTCAAGGCTCGTATAATCTTTCTGTGAAGTTTCACTAAAACACCTTGATTTAAAGTCTTTTACGTTGAAAGCAGTATATCTACTCACGCTTATGGCAAGAAATCGAGTAGGAGGAAAACGAAGTAGTTTTCTTCCTACTCGATTACTACCCATTCATTTTTTCTCTAACTGTCCAATCATTTTTCCCTAACTGGAGAAAAAGTTTTTCCTAACTGGAGAAAAAACAGCAGGCTGTACCGGCTGGTAGATCCGCCATCCTTCACAACCCATGCGAATCCGTACAGCGACTTAAATGCCTCAATCATCACCTGTATATCCTGAAATATTGAATTATCAGCTGCGAATATTTTGGAATTCCGAATTGATTGTATACCTTTGTATCAAAGAAAGAGGAAATATGAGAATTGTATCACATAAAAAGTTGAAAGAATTCTATGAAACCAAAGGGAGGGAAGACTCCCGGGTTGCCCTGGAACGGTGGTATGATATCACAGAAAAAGCATCTTGGAAAAATCTTTCAGAAATCAAAGTGGATTTTCCTGCAACAGATTATGTAGGCAACCAGCATTATGTATTCAATATCAAAGGAAACAACTATAGGCTGGTCGTAGTAGTGAAGTTTACAATCGGTTACATATTCATCCGAAAGGTTTGCACACATGAAGAGTATGATATGTTGGATTGTTCAACCATTTAAAAGGAAACGATATGAGCAAGATTACCAAAGAACAATATGATTTTGCGGTAGAAAGGGTGGAAGAACTCTTGCCGTTAGTTGATGACAACACGCCCGCCAACGATAAAAACGCCGTGGAACTCAGCATGATGTCCGACATCGTGATTGCTTACGAGAAAGAGCATTATCCGATAGAAAAGCCGACGGTAGCGGAGCTTATAGAACTTTCTCTGGAAGAGAAAGGTATGACGCAAAAACAGCTTGCCAACGAAATCGGTATCAGCCCATCCCGTATAAACGACTATATATCGGGCCGTTCGGAACCGACGTTGCGAATTGCAAGGCTTCTTTGCCGCATATTGAATATACAACCCTCTGCCATGCTTGGCATTTAAGTACGTGAAGGATGAACAGATTCACATCTTTCACCTTATTTCATTGTGTTACAAGATTTTGCAACGCCGTGAAAGCGTGAAGGATGCAGCGGGGATTTTGTTTTTAAAGTGGGATAGACAGGCCGTGAAAGATATGAAACCATCCCTCGGTCAGTTACTACTCATTGTGCTGAGACTTCCCAAGTCCATAGTTACGCCGCTAAAGTGGATGTTTAGCGCGCTAAAGTAGGTAGTTACGGCGCTCATGTAGCCAATCAACCAACTGGCTCTTTCTTGTATAGGAATGATTGAGACGCTACAGTATGTCTACATCTTCAAGTTCAAGCTGTTTGCATGGCCGCGGATATGGCTAACACGGCGGATTTCGGATGGTTACCTTTCGGATGGTAACTACATAAATAAACAATAGACTCTTCTGTTTGTTGCAGGAGAGCCTATTTGTCTTTGTGAATCCCGATTCTCACAATTCCTGTCCTTAAGGTAGTAAGCATCTCTACGCTTACCAAAATGCTTCATCTACGTAACATTACTATTTCATTCTTCATATTTAACTTTAACACCCATCACATCATGTCGCATTTCTCGCTCACTACGATATAATTTCCCTTTCTTCAGATAATAATATTTCTGATATCCACCAAATTCAATATTGGCATACTCTATGCCATCTTCAGCTTTGGCAGGCATCCATTTACCTTCATATGATACAGAATCATTAAAAATAATTCGCGTAGTTGAATCCGGGTTAAGCACAAATGTAATTCCGCTGGCTGTAAATGTGCCTTCATAAGGATGGTTCTGCTCTTTCTTGCTACAGGACGTCAGGGAAATAATAATCAAGAATCCTGCAATTCCTAAAATTCTATTCATAACAATGTCTATTAATTAAAGAGGGTATTTCACCTCAGTATGTGAAATACCCTCTTGTATTATTTTTAGAATTTCAATATTGATTAGAGAGCTTTAGTCGGAGTTCCGGCATTGGCTTTTACCTCAACAGTGAAAATCTTCGTAAATGTCTTCCACTTATAACCAAACTTAACAGGGATGTAAAGCTTATAATCTCTGTTTACAGGTGTTCCACTGTAGTTGTTATAAGTCAAAGTTTTATTTGTAGAATTATATACTACACTAGTATTAGAGGGGAGAGGACCATTTTCCACACCTTCTGTTGGTATCAGATTTCCATCAACTAATTTCAAGTTAGAAGTAATCTGATCAGTCATCCAATCACCTTCTACTACTTCATAGAACTCCCACAAATCTTTCTCCAAACCAGTAGTATTTGCTACCACATAGTTCTCACCATGTGCATCTTTATTCCATGAAATGTAAGTGAAAGCATCCTTTACGTCAATGGTGCTACCGCCGATTGTTGCATCTGTGAAGTCTTCTGTTTCACCTTCTTTCATATCCAACGGCTCAATGATGAATGCTTCATACTCTTTGATTGTCTGTGTATGTTCAGGTGCCAACAAAGGTACAGTTACACATCCGTCACCATAACAAAGATCAGCTACAAGTTTAAGAGGTACAAATTCACCAACAATAGCTTTTGCAGCTTCTGTAGGAGCATCTCCTGAACGTGGATCATGAGTCGGGTTTTCCTCTACTAGTTTAATATTGTATGTCATTTCATTAGGATCCAGCTTATTTGCTGTATAGTTGACAATTTCAGCAGCTTTTTCTCCATTGATATAAAGAATAGTACCATCAGGACTTACTGTTGCAGTCTTGTCTACTACCTTGCTACCATCGAAATATTGATATACATATTTTGTATCGGCAGCTTCCAGTTTGTCAGCATCAAAGATGAAACGTACACCTTCTTCTGCGTATGCAGCATAATTATCAGGAGTTCTGTTTACACCCTGGAATCCACTTGTAACAGTCGGATAAAGTGCAGAGTAGTAGAACTTCAACCCTTCTCTTTCTTTATCAGTAAAGTAAATAGCACCACCAGCTCCTGTAGTCGGTTTAACACCCATATCATCCAAGAAACCGTTCAATAGGTCTGTATAGATGTTACATGTCGGGTTATTAGTAGTGTTATTTGCCCATGCAGGATTAGATTCCTGAGTATTGTAAACAATGGGGTTTACATTGAAAACATTCCAATTATTATTGTTCTTCCAATAACGTCCATCATATCCCCACAGATTAAATACCGGCTTGTAAATAGTACGAGTTAACGTAATCTTCAGTGTCGGATATGCGCCTGTCGGATCTTTCCAATAACAAACTTTCGAGAAGTCCATCTTCTCCTGCTTGTTCCATTCAGGATACTTAGCTACAATATCTGCATGAGTTAATGTCCATAATAAGTTATATGAATCTACACCTTCTTGAGTGTTCATCAAGATTGCAACAGAACCCTCACCGTCACCGCTCGTGCCATCGAAACCTGCATCAACATATACGGCATGGAATTCTTGTTTAGTCATACCACCCTCTTTAGCACCAGCGTAGATTACTTCATTCATTTCCTGAGTACCCAATCTACCGTTATAATTGCCGCATACATAAATTGAGTCTACAAAATTGTGAGAAATAGGTCTTTCGCCAACTTCTTTTGCCCACTTGATCTTTATGTAACGCTGTGCAACCAGTTCGTTGTTTACGGTGTCACGTAATTCAACACGAACGATAGGCTCACGTCCTACTGCAGTTGCAGAAGTTCCACCTTCGCCAACGGTATAAACCTTTGAGGTCATGATACCATTTGTCGGATTATCTATTTCTGCAAACTTTTGTTGGTCAGTTTTATTCGTATTACCTTCAATACCACCTAACGTTATATAAGGCGCTTTTGCCAAATAGAAACGGAATGACAAACCATATTCTTTATAGTTCACCAGATCAATATGATTAGTTGCATGTCTAGTTTTGAACTGATCTCTATCAGTTGCGCAAACTTTAACCAAGTCTTTTAAATCCAAAGGCTGGTCATAAGCCCATTTCAAATCTATCAGTTCATTTGCTTCTGAGTGATAAACACATGCAGAGTCATGATAGTGAACATAAAATTCGCCTTCAGCATCTGTCTGGGTTTCGTTAGCGAAATCACCTGTTGCAGCTTGGTCAAATAAAGTTCTCTTATTAACTAAATACGGAACCTTAATTAACTCTTCTACACGAACGTATTCAGAATTAACATATACGCCATTCGTTTTTCCGCTTTCTACAGAATCTTTTTCAGCCTCGGTCCAATTTTCTTTGGAAATGGGAGCTTTCAAAGATGCCATGTAGAATGTTTCTTTGCTAGCGTTATTAACATCATCTGTTCTTCCAATAAAGCCCGTAATGGTCTTTTTGAATTTAACAGTCAAGACATTTTTATCAATGCTATGTGATACGGGTTGAATCGGGTTGTTCTCTGCAATCTCAACGCCTGCTTTTGTTACAATATTTTCAGATTTAATGCAATCAAAAATTGGGGTTTCAATATCTTCAGTTCTAACCCCCATGTTAGGACTTACATGGAAGTAAGCAACATTGTTTTCTGTCGATATATATTTATCAGCCGCGCCTGTACCTTCGTGATCTAACCATGGATTGGTAGAGTGTGTTGAATGATCATTCACAACATATTTTTGCGGAGTATATTGCAATGTTGTCAATGTAATAGCAGCTATACCATTAACATGAGTAGTTGGAATGACAGACAAACTGGTCAATCGATGCCCTATTAATGCCATAACTTCTGCTGACAAAGCATCCACTTCTGCTGCAATTTCTGTGATTTGCTCTTCTGTGGCAAATTCACCTTTCAGCTTTTCTTCCATTGCAGCCAGCTTTTTATCCACTTCCTCTAACGAAGCCAATTTGTCAATCTGATCTTGCAATTTCTTCTCTAAATCAGCCAGTTCCTGTTCTGTTACGCTTCCTTCACCACTTCCGGCATTGGCTTTGTCCAATGCTTCTTGAGCAGTAGCTTTAGCCTCTTCAGCCGTAGCTTTAGCCTCATTGATTGCCGTCTGAAGTTCGTTTACTTTGGCAGTCAGTTCCTCAATTGAGGCTTTCTTGTCAATCTGTTCTTGTAAGTTCTTGATGTCGTCATCGTAGTCCTTACAAGATGTGAACGTTCCTGTCGTACCCAGCATTAAGGCACTGAACAGGATCACACTTAGATACTTTTTGTTCATAATTAAAAACTTTAAATTTATAAATTTAAAAATTAGTAAATAATTGAGTTTCTCATATTTAATCGTTTAGTTCTTGCCGAATTTCCCTATCCTTTTGTAATTTGTTTTACACTTATTAAGCTAATTAATTCTTCCGTTATTTCGCAGATAACGGATTAAAAGTCGTGCAAACATACGGTATTTTGCAAAACTGTGCAAATAATATCCCCTTTTTTTATAAAAAAACTACGCATTTTGAACCATTTCAGTTTGTTTACGCAATCTCCTATATAAATAAAGTGGTTATCGGTTTCCATTCGCTTTATTATTGTGTTACACAAATAGCAACACGGTTTTGCTCATTTACTTCAAAAGGCTGTTCTGTATCGCCCTTGTATTCTATCTGTATACGGTCTTCTGCAATACCTTTTGCTTTTAGGGCTTCCGCTGTTGCTTTAGCTCGTTTTTCAGAGATACGAAGGTTGATGTTTTCGTTTCCGGTCTTTACATCGGCATAACCGCTAATGACAACCTTGGAATCCTTGTTTTCGTTCATGTACTGAACCAATTCATCGATCTTCTGCTCTTCAGACGGACGGATCTTTGCTGAATTCAAGGTGAAGAAGATATCCTTGCGGATTGGTTCTACTACCACCTCTTTTTCTTCTACAACAACAGGTTTCGGCTCGGGCTTCTTCTCGACAACCGGTGCGGGCTGAGGTTCCGGCTCGTAGTATACCGGTTCGGTCTTTGTGTATCCCTTTCCGAACTTGATGGTGAAACCAGCCATCAGATTGAATTGCCAGTCGGCGTTTCCTGCCTTCTTGGAGTTGAACTTGTCTGAAAGGACATTACCGTTGGCTTCGATGTTGAAGTTAACTCTGTCGCTCAGACGGAAATCAAGTCCCAGTCCCAGGCGGCCTGCCACGAATACCTTGCTGTCGTTCCACAAGTAGGCCATGTTGTAACCTTTTGTGCTGAGAGCGACTGCTTCGTCGTTGTTGAATGCGCCGTTAACGCCTATTCCTGCAAAGAGGTAAGGATTGATTACTCGTTTAGGATTAAACTTGCCAAACAGGTTGCAGAGGTCGAACATGGCATCTACATTTCCTTGCAGGTAGTTGTACTTGTAGGTTGTGTAGGGAGAAGCCCATGCACCCTTTGCTTGCCAGCCACTTAATCCGGCGCGTACTCCCAACCAGGGATTGAACTTATAGCCTACATACAGAGCTGCGGCGGGTGAAAGCAAGTCACCGAAGTCGCCTTCGCCAATCGTATGGGCTACACCACCTTGAATTTGCATAAAGAAGTGGGGATCGAAGATCGTTTTCCCTTCTTCCTTGATGCGACGCTGTGAAGTTTCTCCACTCGTCTGCTGGGCGGAAAGGCCTGTAGTCCAGAGCAGCATGACCGCCAGCATTAGTTTACTCATTGTTTTCATTGTGACTCAAATTAAAAATTGAACCCTAAATCAACGCAAATATGGCAAAAAAAGTTATAATACCAAAGATTTTTGAAATAACTTTTTTTAGGTCATGAAACAAATTGTATTAAAAGATGTGTTTACGGCAATCATAGATGATTTCCGTGACAATGAGAGATGGGGGAGTGCCCACATTTATCAGTCTGCACTAAACGCTTTTCTCGCGTTTAGCGACAATCCTCGTTTCAAACTCAAAGATTTATCGCCAGCTGTGCTGAAGCATTTCGAGCAGTATCTGAGAAAACGCAATTGTAGCTGGAATACGGTTGCAACCTATATGCGTTCGCTTCGTTCGGCTTATAACCGTTGTGTGGATATCGGACGTGTACCCTACGTGCCTCGTCTGTTTGAGCATGTTCATACAGGGGCACGAACCAACATCAAACGTGCTTTGGATACGTCGGATCTTAAACGTCTGCTGGCTTGGATTGATGATGGAGAGGATGACTGTATCTCGCCGGATGTGCGTAAGGCGGGGGTGATATTTGCCCTTATGTTCCTGTTGCGTGGCTTGCCGTTTGTCGACCTGGCTTTTCTGCGCAAAACGGATCTTTGTGGAAATGTGCTGGTTTATAGAAGAAAGAAGACGGGGCGACTGCTGACGGTTGTGTTGCCCCCTGAGGCTATCCGATTGATGGTGGAAATAGAGAACCGGGATCGCAGGTCGCCTTATTTATTTTCTATTATCGGTAATTGGGAAGATCAGGAAAAGGCTTATCGGGAATATCAGTCCGCTCTTCGCTTTTTCAATTATAAATTGGTGGAACTAGGCCGTTATTTGGGGATCGGTGCGCATCTGAGTACCTATGCAGCCCGTCATAGTTGGGCTACTTTGGCCTATCATTGCGAAATCCATCCGGGCATTATTTCGGAAGCAATGGGGCATTCATCAATAGCTGTGACGGAAACTTATCTGAAACCATTCCAGGATGAACGGATAGACGAAGCAAACAAACAAATTATAGCTTTCGTCAAGCGATGATCGGTGGAATGCAAATGCCTGCAAAATATTACAATTGGGTGACTTACTCCGTATCTGCTCCGTACTTGCTCCGTATCAACTCCGTGTTGGGGTGCTTTTATTTGGAGCAAGTGCGGAGCAGGTCGGGGAGTGGTCATTTGAGATTCTTTTTGTCGCTTTTTATTGCTATGTTGAAAATTTGTTTGTGAGATAATAGACGATTTTCTGTTTGTTATCCAGTGGAGTTTTGTATCATAATATAGTGCTGTGTAGCGTTTTGGCATGCGATTTCTTGTATTCTGATGAGGCGTAGTATCAGCAGATTAGTATGTGTTATGTACACTTTCGTCTGGTTGCGTATTTAAGTTGTTTTGATATAATGAAAATTAGAAGGCTCTATTTTGATGTAAAAGTTTGGATTCTGAATTACAATAAATGTCGGAAACATTTCCGCCTAAAATTTGCTCGTTTCCCGAATAAATCGTTACTTTGCACAAATTTTGGAAAGTAATATGCAATCACAGGAAATGGGTACCAGTTTTTATTTCAGTTCGGATGATTTTCATTCGCCGGCTGGTGGTTTCTTCGTTTCCGGTAAGATATTAGTTCTTTGGTAAATGCGTTGTCCGTTGTCGGGTGACGCATTTTTTTTTATTCAAAAGCAGACTGAAGCTATTTTAAAACAACTTATAAAGAGAAAAAATGAAGAACGATTTGAAGAAAGTGCTCGTCTTGGGTTCAGGTGCGCTCAAGATCGGTCAGGCCGGAGAGTTCGACTACTCCGGTTCGCAGGCGCTGAAAGCGTTGCGTGAAGAAGGTATCAGCTCCGTGCTGGTGAACCCCAACATCGCTACCATCCAGACTTCGGAAGGTATCGCCGATCAGGTTTACTTCCTGCCGGTGACTCCTTATTTCGTGGAAGAAATCATCAAGAAGGAACGTCCCGACGGCATTCTGTTGGCTTTCGGTGGACAAACGGCGCTGAACTGCGGTACGGAACTCTATCAGAAGGGCATTCTCGAAAAATACGGTGTACGTGTGTTGGGTACCTCGGTAGAGGCTATCATGTACACTGAAGACCGTGACCTCTTCGTGAAGAAACTCGACGAAATACCGATGAAGACGCCCAAGAGCCACGCTGTAGAGAGCATGGAAGATGCTTTGAAGGCTGCCCGTGAAATCGGTTATCCTGTCATGGTACGTTCGGCTTACGCCTTGGGTGGTCTTGGTAGTGGTATCTGCCCCGACGAGGAAGCCTTCATTAAGCTGGCCGAAAGTTCGTTCACTTTCTCCAAACAGATTCTAGTAGAAGAGTCGCTGAAAGGCTGGAAAGAAATAGAGTTTGAGGTAATCCGCGATGCTAACGACCACTGCTTTACCGTGGCCAGCATGGAGAATTTCGACCCGCTGGGCATTCACACGGGTGAGTCTATCGTAGTGGCTCCTACCTGTTCGCTCACCAATGAGCAGGTGGAGATGTTGCAGGACCTGTCGCGCAAGTGTATCCGTCACCTGGGTATTGTGGGCGAGTGTAACATCCAGTATGCTTTCAACGCTGAGACTAACGATTACCGTGTCATCGAGGTGAATGCCCGTTTGAGCCGTTCTTCCGCACTGGCTTCCAAGGCTACCGGTTATCCGTTGGCGTTCGTGGCTGCCAAGATTGCTTTGGGCTACACGCTCGACCAGATTGGCGAGATGGGTACCCCTAATTCGGCTTACGTAGCACCGCAGCTTGACTATCTGATCTGTAAGATTCCCCGTTGGGACTTGACGAAGTTTGTCGGTGTGAGTCGCGAAATCGGTTCCAGCATGAAGTCTGTGGGTGAAATCATGTCTATCGGCCGCTCATTCGAGGAAATCATTCAGAAGGGGCTGCGTATGATCGGTCAGGGCATGCACGGCTTTGTGGGTAACGACGGCACCCACTTCGACGACCTCGACCATGAATTGTCTCATCCGACAGATCTGCGTATCTTCGCTATCGCACAGGCATTGGAAGAAGGTTATACCATCGACCGCATCTACGAACTGACCAAGATCGATCCCTGGTTCCTGGGTAAGCTGAAGAACATTGTCGACTACAAGCATAAACTTTCTCAGTATAATAAGGTAGAGGATCTGCCTGCCGACGTTCTCCGTGAGGCTAAGGTGCTGGGCTTCTCCGACTTCCAGATTGCCCGCTTCGTGCTTCATCCTACGGGCAACATGGAGAAGGAAAACCTTATGGTGCGTGCCCGTCGTAAGGAACTGGGTATTTTGCCGGCTGTGAAGCGTATCAATACGGTGGCCAGCGAACATCCCGAACTGACCAATTACCTCTACATGACCTACGCTGTCGAGGGGTACGATGTGAACTACTACAAGAACGAAAAGTCCGTTGTCGTGCTCGGTTCGGGTGCTTACCGCATCGGCTCCAGCGTTGAGTTCGACTGGTGCTCGGTGAATGCCATTCAGACGGCTCGCAAGCTGGGTTACAAGTCTATCATGATCAACTATAATCCTGAGACCGTATCTACTGACTACGATATGTGCGACCGCCTCTACTTCGACGAGTTGTCGTTTGAACGTGTACTCGATGTTATCGACCTTGAGCAGCCGCGTGGTGTCATCGTATCCGTGGGTGGCCAGATACCGAACAACCTGGCTATGAAACTCTATCGCCAGTCGGTACCTGTATTGGGTACTTCTCCGATATCTATCGACCGTGCCGAGAACCGTAACAAGTTCTCCCACATGCTCGACCAGCTGGGCATCGACCAGCCTGCATGGCAGGAGCTGACTAGCCTTGAAGACGTGAAGGGCTTCGTGGCCAAGGTGGGTTATCCCGTTCTGGTGCGTCCGTCTTATGTTCTTTCGGGTGCAGCTATGAACGTATGCTACGATGAAGACGAGTTGCAAGAGTTCTTGAAGATGGCTGCCGAGGTGTCCAAGGAATATCCTGTAGTCGTATCACAGTTCTTGCAGAATACCAAGGAAATCGAGTTTGATGCCGTGGCACAGAACGGTGAGATTGTAGAATATGCCATTTCCGAGCACGTTGAGTTTGCCGGTGTACACTCGGGCGACGCCACGCTGGTGTTCCCTGCCCAGAAGATCTACTTCGCAACAGCTCGCCGCATCAAGAAGATCAGCCGTCAGATTGCTAAGGAGCTGAACATCTCCGGACCGTTCAACATTCAGTTCCTGGCACGTAACAACGAGGTGAAGGTCATCGAGTGTAATCTCCGTGCTTCCCGTTCGTTCCCCTTTGTCAGCAAGGTATTAAAGCGCAACTTCATCGAGACTGCTACAAAGATTATGCTTGACGCTCCTTACTCCAAGCCCGACAAGTCGGCTTACGATATCGACTGGATTGGTGTGAAGGCCAGCCAGTTCTCCTTCTCCCGTCTGCACAAGGCCGACCCCGTGCTGGGTGTCGATATGTCGTCTACGGGCGAGGTAGGCTGTATAGGCGACGACTTCTCTGAAGCTTTGCTCAACGCCATGATTGCTACCGGTTTCAAGATTCCTTCACGCGAAAAAGGCGTGATGTTCTCCAGTGGTGCCATGAAGTCCAAGGTCGATTTGCTCGACGCCAGCCGCATGCTCTTTGCCAAGGGGTATAAGATTTACGCGACGGCCGGTACAGCTGCTTTCCTTAATGCTCATGGTGTAGACACTGTACCAGTATTCTGGCCTGATGAGCGTCCCGATGCAGAGAACAACGTGATGAAGATGATTTCTGAGCACAAGTTTGATCTTATTGTCAACATCCCGAAGAATCATACCAAGCGTGAGCTGACCAATGGTTACAAGATTCGTCGTGGTGCAATCGATCATAACATTCCGTTGATTACCAATGCACGTCTGGCCAGTGCCTTCATTGAGGCCTTCTGTAGCATGAAGCTGGAAGATATTCAGATTAAGAGCTGGCAGGAGTATAAATAAGGAACTATTTTTTCTCTAAGAGATTTTTTCTGGAGGAAAAAGTACGAAGATAATGTCATTCTGAGCAAAGCGAAGAATCTCGTGGGTTATGCAGAGGTTCTTTATTTCGCTCAGAATGGCATTTTGTTTTGATAGTACACATCTTCGTTTGTCCCACTTCCTGAGATGATTGGGTAGTGCTAAACGTACTTGTGGTGTATGCTGTAGTACGTTTCTACCAAGGATAGATAATATTTTTAGAAAAAAAACAAGCATTTGTTTGCAGATATCAAAAAATGTCGTACCTTTGCAGCGCTTTTGAAACGAAAGTGACGGGCGTTTAGCTCAGCTGGTTCAGAGCATCTGCCTTACAAGCAGAGGGTCGGC
>ERZ827452.782-NODE-782-length-38755-cov-9.259535_pt1 | contig 38755 bp, 28 predicted proteins | sample MGYA00519866_ERZ827452 | MGnify/ENA primary metagenome ERZ827452 (study PRJEB31778, sample SAMEA3449307) | human gut metagenome | biome: human gut; feature: human-associated habitat; material: faeces | place: United Kingdom | collected 2010/2012 ... | reverse complement strand
GGGCAGGTCATTGGCTATGTCGGGCATACAGGAAGGGCAACAGGCTCACATTTGCATTTCGAGATACACATAAATAAAATTAGGAAGGACGCAATGAGTTATTTCGGGATGCAATATTGAGAACAGATTTACAATTTGCAGCCGGTCACGGTCTGCTCAGCGCACGATCAGGACATAGGGATCAAACAGTTGTTCATGCAGCTCGTCCATGGCCTGTTCGGGGTCGGAAATATCGGTCAGCCAGAGCGAATAGTCATACTGGCAGAATCCGGACAAATCCATCTTGAAGTTTGTTTCCCAGTTGTTGTTCATGACCCAGGAATACAGCGGGCGGGCATTGTTTTCTGCTGCGCCGTCGCACAGGCGGATGGGGTGATGCTGCATCTCGCCGGTATAGAACATGGGAACATCTCTGGCTGCAATCAACACGCCGCCTTCGGGGGAAAGGCGTGCCGCGCCGTCATCCGACATATAGAATTCCATGCAGGTGCCGGGCAGCTGGTCAATGCCGGGGCGGAAAGCCTCACGCGCACCCTTGCGAAGCACGGTTCCGTTGCCGGGACGGTTCAGATCAAGCGACAGGAAAACACTCTCCACTTCGTCCGAAATTGTCTTGCCAAGTTCCAGGGTAAAGTCAATGCGGGGAATTGCTTCATACAGTTTCAGCAGAACATCAGCTTTTACTGTACCGGCAAGGCTGTAATGCAGACGCAACTGGGTGAACACAGGACCATGTTCCATGCAGGTGATTTCCATCAGTTTTCCGATGTGCGTTTCTGCGTGTTTGCCGCGAATATTGCGACCCAGTGCGCGGCGCTCCTCGTAAGAAGAGAACGGCACCTCCTGATGCAGAGGCGTACGCTGGTACACCGGCGTGAAGAATGGAATGGCAGTGCCGGCCATTTCGGTTCCGGTGCGCTTATCCACAAACGAAGTGATGCCATCGCCCGGCTTATAGCAGATGCGGAAGAATTTGTTTTCCACTTCATACGGCAGGCGGTACGTCACCGGGTCGTAGTCATTCACAATATCCCGTACTTCTTCAGCGCCCATATAGCAGTGACGTGTATTCAGCGTTTCCGGAGCTTTGTGACGGGCAGTGTAGATGTATTCTTTTTCTTCGCCGTAAGACAGCGTATCAATAAAGCTGATTTTGCGTCCGCGCGGGTGAGGGGATACCTGGCAGGTGTACAGGTTTCCTGCCAAATCACGCACCTCAACATCTTCAAGTGCAAGAGTTTCAATATAAAACTCGATCAGCTGGGGTTGGCTCGTGTGGCTGACGCCTACCGCACGCACAGCACCGGTGGTGTTGTAGTAGCGGAGCATATCGCCTTTCTTCTCGGCAATGGAGCAAAGCATAAGGGAGGCGGCTTCATGCGCCTTGGATGCGTAGCTGTTCTTACGCATATCCAGGTTCAGCACCATCGTGTCATATGGGTTAGTGATGGTGGAAGAATGTCCCCATGTATGCTCTGCATACAGCATCAAGTTGTCCTGCACGGTTTCGGACAATGCCGGATAGCGTGCTTCTGCATCCGGGTCCAGACGGTTTGCAAGCTGCCAACGGTGGTCGGCATCCTTGTAGTGCTTGACCGCATAAGGGGTACTGCCGACACCATTGGCCCACCAGTCCGTCCAGTCACCGCGGTAAACAGGTGCATCCGTAAGTTTCGGCGCGATGGCAGCGTACAGTTCCTGCAGCGAAACCATCTCAACGCGGACTTCCTGACCGTACTTTTCATTATAAGCACGGATGGTTTCCATAATCTCGGCAGACGGCGGCGCATTATCGCTGAAAACACCGGACACTGCGGTTACGATGAAATCATACGAATAGCCCTCGGTTTCACATTCGGTCAGATACTTGTCAAGATTTGTATGCAGCTGATCCGAGAAGGAAGTGCCGGCGTCGGCATCTTCACCCAGACGGTTGCGCATCATCCAGTTGACAGCGTGGTTGGGCTGAAGCCCCAGCACATTGCCCAGATTATAATGTTCGCCGTTCCAGACCAGCAGCCGCTGTCCGGAAGCGTTTTCCCAGAAGAAAGCATTCTGGTTCTGGTACAGCGGATACATACCGTGGTGGCAGTGAACATTCGTGAAGAAGAACTCCACACCGTTTTCAATCATGGCGTCACGGTAGCCCATGGAGAATCCATTGACATCGGCTGCCATGGCTGTGTGAATTTTTGTGCCGAACGGTTGCAGCTTGTCCTGCCATTTGGCCAGACGCTTGCCGAATACATCCGCATTGACAAGATCATTGAAGTTCAGATAGTTGGCCGAAATACCGATTTTGCCTTCCTTGACAAAACGGGCAAAGTCAGCGCGGTCGTCCTCACTGGCCTGTTTCCAGAACTCCTCTACGCAGTACAGCGTTTCGCAGTTCCAGCGGAAGTCAGCATATTCCGGCTGACGCATCATGGACAGCACGGTTTTGATATAGTTGACCTGAATTGCAATAACGCGTTCCTGCAGATCCGTGTAGCCTATGTCCGTGTGGGAATGATGGACAACATAGACCGTCTTGATGGAATGTGCCATGATAAATACCTCCTAATATTTGATTTGCGGTTTTCGGGGGAAAGCCACAGACTTTTGAGATTGATAAAATGTCGGCGATTCTACACCGGATGTGCCACAATGCATACCGGTACAGGGCAGGAGATTCCCGCTTTTTCCGGTTCCAGACGTCCCGTCTTTTCATCCCTGCGGAAGCAGGTGATGCAGCCGCTGTCCTGATTGGCAGCCAGCAGCATATAGGATAACTCAGTTGCGAACACAGGCAAGAATGACCTTGACCTCGCTGCCGTCCGGGCTGTAAATTTCATAATCGCCGGCTGCCTGAGGAACAATGCAGGTTTCGGCATAGTGCAGCTCCAGAGGAGGGAACGCATCGCTTTTGCTGCGCAGAACCGCCCGCGTACCATCAACCAGGTTCAGCATATGCACACTGCCGTTGCGATGTACCGGCAGGGCAGAAGATGTTGTAAAGCGGAATGTGTCCAGAAACTCCCGTTCATGCAGACCGGTGCGCACAACCGTTCCGTTTTCGCCGGTATAAACTTCTGCCACTGCGTTGACAAGGTTTCTGTGAACCCATTCGGTATTACGGTACCATTGGATGTTGGCTGCACCATGTTCAAGGTGGATGGGGCGCGGTTTGCCGTCAAGGTCAACACGACCCCAGTCCCACAGCTTGAATGTGAAAATATAGGGTGTAGCGCTGATTTCCAGCACCATGGTATCTGCACCGGAACAATGCACAGTGCCGGCCGGAATCAGCACATGGTCATGCTTCTTGACGGGAATCTTGTTGACAAATTTTTCTGCCGGGAAAGGCTTGCCGCCGTTCTGGGCCGTCTGCAGGGCGTCGATCATTTCTTCCGGCTTTGTACCGGCTTTAATGCCCAGATAGACGCAAGGGGCTTCGCCGGCAGCATCCAGAAGATAGTAGCTCTCATCCTGTGTATAGTGCATATGGAAATGGCTCTGGATGTATTCGGTCAGGGGGTGAACCTGAAGCGAAAGGTTCTGCCCGTGCATGGTGTCCAGCATATCAAAACGAATGGGAAATTCCTTGCCGAAGCGTGCATGAACACGGTCACCCAGAAGCTCACGCGGGTGCGCATAGACAAGGTTGAGCGCCGGCGTTTCCACAACACAGGAACCGAAATCCAGCAGCAGGCTGTTTTCCTCCGGAACGCCGTCAAAGCTCCAAGCATAGTTGCTGCCGTTTTCGGGCAGGTCAAAATGCGTTTTCATCCAGTCGCCGCCCCAAACGCCCGGGTCAAAGTAAGGCACCATGCGGAACGGCTGTGCCGCAGCTTTGGATAGTGCATCACGGTAAGCGGTACCCGGCACAATGGCAGGGTTGCCGGCTGATGTGGTATCGAGATAATAGTCAAAAACCGGCAGCAGTTTGTCCTTGATCCGGTCGCCCCAGCGCCATTCGGCAAAATAGCCGCGCTTATATTTTGCGCGCTGCGGCAGGTCATGCATGGCTGTATGCCAGTTGTCCTGCCCTTTGCGGAAACGGAGCTGAATTTCCCACCGCGTAATGTCCGCATAGATGGTGATGTCTGCACGTTCCACAAGAGAGGCACCGACACCGTAAACCAGTACCAGACCATCCGTTACGGCATCAATTTTTCCCCGGGCGGCACACAGTGCTTCTTCCGGGTAAAAATTTTTCATCTGCCAGGTGGTCATGATGCCGAACACAGGGTCGTCCGTCAGTTCGTGTTCGATTTTTGCATCCAGCTCAGCGGGCAGGATTGCCAGATCATCTGCATGGATGACAAGCTCGGCATGCGGGAACAGTGCAAGGATCTCCGCTTGATCGGTACCGGGGTAGCATTCAACCGTCACAACGGTTTTGCTGCTGCCTGCACACAGGGCGTGCAGTTCCTGTTTTACGGCATCGGTTCCCCGTGCAGCATGGTCGGCGGCACCGACCTGTATGGTGGGGAAGCGCCGGTAAGGGTAAGTAGAGGGATTCGGCATAAAAGGCACCTGCTTTCGGATATTTTGTACGATATAATCAACATACACGGAAGCGGGACAAATGTCAATACATTTCTGAATAAAATTAAAATTAGTAATTACATCTTTACAAGTTGCCGTCTGCATGGTATACTTGATTCAGAAGTTCTGTGTGGTATAAATCTGCGCTGTGACAATATTTTTGTGCGGAGAACGCCGGAAACAGCACATCAGCAGGGAGGTTAGATATAGTATGCCGCAGCCGCGATATCTTCAGATTGTACAGCAGTTAAGGGATCGGATACAGAATGGGGAATACCCGCCGAACACCCGCATTCCCACAGAAAACGAGCTGTCTGTTTCTATGGGGGTAAGCCGCCCCACGGTTCGTCAGGCGCTGAACCTGCTTGAACAGGAAGGACGCCTGACAAGGGTCAAGGGAAGCGGCACCTATGTGACAGAACCAAAAATACAGCACGAATCCACGCGGTTCGTGATCGGCTATCAGGAAGAAAGCCGGGAACGGCACAACCACCTGCACACCAGCGTGCTGGCACTGCAAAAAGAAAAAACGGGCAAGCTTGCCGCCAAAGCACTGGGTCTTGCCGAGGGGGAACGCGTGACCCGGATGGTTCGGCTGCGCTGGCTGGAAGGTATGTATAACGGTTGCCCCATTGTGTATACAACGGTGTATGTGCCGGTACGCCTTTTCCCGGAAATGGATGAACAAAACTTTACGGATGCATCCTTTTACGAAATGCTGGACAGCCGTGGGCTGACCGTCATGCGAACCTCTCAGCGACTGGATGTGCGCATGCCCCCGGCAGAGGTCGCGGCAGAGCTTAAACTGTCGCCTTTTGAACCGACAGTCTATATTGTCTCGACCGGCTATAGCCAGAACGGTATTGCGGTGGAATACAGCGAAAGCTATTATCCGGCAAGCCGGAGCAGTTTTAATATTGAAATCAACCGGGGGAGATAAAATGCAGGAAGTGTATCTGTGTCTGGATGTGGGCGGTACGGAAATCAAGGCTGCACCTCTGGATAAAAGAGGAAATTTTCTGGCACCTGTCCGCCATTTCCCGGCAATGGCCGGCGCGGACAGGCAAACGTTGCTTGAAAACTTTGGTTGGATTTTTAGCAGTATCTGCCCGGAAAATGCTCTTCCCATTGAAATTGATCTTGCGTTTCCCGGACCGTTTGACTATAAAAACGGCATCTGCCTTTTACAAGGGCTGGACAAATACGATGCACTGTACGGCTGCAATCTGCGCCGAGCATTCTCCGAAATCAGCGGCTTGCTGGAGCAAAAAATTCAATTCATCAATGATGCAGCGGCCTTTGCGTTGGGGGAAATGGCCTTTGGTCAGGCGACGCAAGCCGGGCGAGCTCTGTTTGTAGCAGTGGGAACCGGCTGCGGCAGTGCATTTGGGGTGAACGGATTTCTGGCTGAAGAAGGTACACCCGGTGTGCCGCCAAACGGATATTTTTATAATGCACCGTTTCGGGACAGCTGCGTAGACGACTATATTTCCCGGCGGGGGCTGGAAAAGCTGTCCGGCGAGATGCTGGGGGTGCCGCTGGATGGTCGTGCGCTTGCTGAACGCATCGCCGCCGGGGACGAACGGGCCAAAGCCTGTTTCCGGTGCTTTGGTGAACAGCTGTGCGATGCATTGCAGCCGCAGATCGAAGCATTCTGTCCGGACACGCTCTGCATGGGGGACAGATTATGGCAAGCGCGGCATTATTTCTGCACCCGTTGGAAAAACTTTGTACAAACAAGAAGATTACTTTATATATTACACAGGATACTTCTCTGCGGACTATGCAGGGGCTGACAAGAGCTGCCAGCCGGTAGGCATATATCAATCTGCTTATATATCTGGAAAAATTTCAGTCCATGGAGCACTTCAAACAGGAACTCGTCGAATATCTGGATTACTACAACAACCGCAGAATCAGGGCAAAACAAAAGGGCTTGCCGCCTGCAATTCACAGACAACAAGCCCTTTCGGCTACTTGAACAATTTTTACTTCAAAATATGGCCCTGACTTTTTGGGATCACCTCAAAACCGCGGATGTCCTGCTATTTATTTGGTGAAAAAACCATGTAGCTGATTGCTTTATAGAATAGACTCGTCAGGATTTGAAGCTTTTGGATCGGATGCCAGCACGCCGCGGTAAAGCACTTCGGAAGAAACGTAACTGACTTCGGGCGCCGCTTTCGGGTGTTCTATCACAAAAAGAATCTTGGCGGCCAAGCGAGAACCGATGGTTTTCGGCTTTACATCGACTGTTGTAATACGGTCGGCAACGTTCAAATATTCGCTGTTGTTGTCAAAGCCCGTCAGTACGATACGTCCTTCAGGGTCTATCCCTTTTTCTTCAAGATAACGCTGGATGAAATGAGCAATATAGTCGCTGGCACAGACGATACCGTCCGGCATGGTTGGCAGGAAGTCCAGAAAGCGACTGATTTCCTCATAATGGGTGCGAAGACCCAATGACCCGGTAAGGTAAAGACTGGGGTTTGGAATGATCCCATGCTCATGCAGTGCATCCAGAAATCCCTCGTAACGGTCTTTGTTTGTCTGGGCGTATTCCACATCGCCTATGAAGCTGAGCTTTCGGCATCCATGAAGAAGCAGACTGTTTGTAATCTGCCGGATAAGATCACGACCCTCAATAATGAGCAGATCCCCATGTAACTGGTTATAGGGGACAGAGGGAACCGTGTCCAGAAAAACCTTTGGTATAGGTAAAGAGGATAACAGCCGCAGCAAGGGCGCAGAATACGTGTTCAGTACAATGACACCATCTACTGTACCGTTTGTCAAAGGCTCCGGCAGCACATAGCCCGCTTTGTAATTTGTGGGAAGATATGTGTACATGAGGTTGACATTATGCTCGGAAAGATCTTTGGCAATCTGATGGATAATCTGCATCCAGAAAAGAGAGGACTCCGGTCGGCACACGGCTACCGCTACGGTGCGTGTGTGGGGAGGCAGTTGAGCAGAGACGGTCGCAGTGGTATCCTGAGAGGGAGTGTGGAAATAGCCCATCTCGGTGGCTTTTTGATGGATTTGGGCACGCATAGAATCCGAAACGCCGGGACGGTTGCTTAGCGCTTTCCATACGGTGATTCTGGAAACAGAAAGAGCATCAGCAATATCCTGCATGGTTGGTTTGCTCATGAAAGAAAGCCTCCGTTTTTTGAGTTTATAGTAAGTATAGCACAATCATAAGAGAAAAGCAACACGAAAAGTTAACTTTTGCTAATGTTTGATGTTGAAAATGTTGGCTATCTTGCACAAAAAAACAATGCGAAAACCGTTGATATGCACGAATACAATGAAACGGTGCGCGATTTGTGCAAAATGACGATTGACAGGTACAAAAGTAAATGTTAATATTTGACTAACAAATGGCAACGAATGCTGACTATGGAGTTAACGCTTAGTTAGCACGAAATGCTGGCGGCTGTTAACACTTGGCTCGCCAAAAGAAAGGGGCACATTCTATGAAAAAGGATAAGCCGGCAGTTTCAACTTCAACGAAGCCACGCCGCAAACGTTGGACGAGTGATGACACGGAGCTGACATTGCTGGGGCTTCCGGCAGCCATCTGGTACGCAGTCTTTTGCTACCTGCCCATGTTCGGTCTGATTATCGCATTCAAAAACTTCAAGATCACTCCGGGAAAGAGCTTCCTTTACAGCTTGTTCCACAGCGACTGGGCAGGGTTTGACAACTTCAAATTTTTCCTTACCAGCAACACCTTTGCCATGCTGCTGCGCAATACGCTGTTATATAACATCTTATTTATCGTATTGAACATTGTAATTCCGGTTACATTGGCTGTGCTTATCAATCAGATTTACAGCCGCATTGCTTCTAAAGCATACCAGACGATGATGTTCTTCCCGTACTTCCTTTCGTGGGTTGTTGTCAGCTACTTTGTCTACGCTTTTCTGAACCCTGACAAAGGTCTGATGAACACCATTATTCAGGCTCTTGGCGGCGATAAAATCATGTGGTATTCTCAGCCAAAATGGTGGCCGCTGATTTTGACTTTCATGCAGGTCTGGAAATCCATGGGCTATAATATGGTTGTCTACCTTGCAAGTATTACCGGCATTGACAGTACGCTGTACGAGGCGGCAACGCTGGACGGCGCGACCAAGTGGCAGCAGACCAAATATATTACACTGCCGGCACTGAAACCCATCATCGTTATGATGTTCATTCTGAATGTCGGCCACATCTTCTATTCCGATTTCGGCTTGTTCTATCAGGTTACGCAGGGTGTTCCCAACTCACTGTACAACGTTGCCAGCACATTTGACACCTATGTCTACCAGGCTTTGCAGAGCAATGTGACAATCGGCAGAACTGCTGCCGCAGGTTTGTTCCAGGCTGCATGCTGCTGCGCGACCGTTCTGGTTGCCAACTTCATCGTTTCCAAGATTGATGAAGAAAGCGCGATTATTTGATGAAGGGAGAACACACAAATGACTCTGGCAGAAAAGCATAAGATAAAGGCCGAAGAAAAAAAGCTGGAAAAAGAGGAAGCTCGTGCGAAGTTCCGCTTAAACCAGATTAAGCCAACAACGAATGCCTGCTTTAACATTCTGTTTGTACTGCTTTCCTTCGTCTGTCTGTTTCCGGTGTTCTACGTCTTTATGATTTCCGTTTCCTCCACGGATTCTATCACAAAGTACGGGTACAGGCTTTTCCCGGATACATATTCCACGGCGGCGTACAATTTCCTTTGGAATGAACGCGGAACGATTTTTAATTCACTCATAATTTCCGTGGTGGTCACGGTTATGGGTACGGTGCTGGGTGTGCTGCTGACCACAATGATTGGCTATGTGCTTTCCCGCCCGAACTACAAGCTCAAGGGCTTCTTCACTTGGATGGTGTTCATCCCGATGATTTTCAATGGCGGCATGGTTGCAAACTATGTGGTTGTTGCCAATATGCTGCACTTGAATAATACAATTTGGTGCTTGGTTCTGCCGCTGGCCATGAGCAGCTTCAATGTTATTATCTGCAAGACCTTCTTCCGAACAACGGTACCGGATTCCATCATTGAGTCGGCAAAGATTGACGGCGCATCCCAGATGAAAATTTTCTGGCGTATTGTGGTGCCCATCTCCAAGCCAGTATTTGCCACCATTGCACTGTTCCTGACGTTTGGCTACTGGAATGACTGGTTCCAGTCCGCCCTGTATATTTCGGATTCCAAGCTGGTATCCTTGCAGGCACTGCTGAACAACATGATGAAGAACCTGGAGTACATCGCCAATAACCCCAGCGCAGGTCTGAGTCTGCAGCAGTACCGTAACTCGATGCCGTCCGAATCCGTTCGTATGGCAATCGCAATCATTATCGTCATTCCCATTGCGTGCGCGTATCCGTTCTTCCAGAAGTACTTTATTTCCGGTCTGACGGTTGGTGCGGTTAAGGGCTAAGAGAAAGACTCTGAAAAAGAAAAACACTGTATAAGAACATCGATGCTAACAAATAGGCCCATTCAATTTTCCCACCACATTTGGTTCTGTTCCCCTATAAGGGGAATGAAGATACACAACTTTACACAAGCAAAGGAGAAAAACAGATGAAAAAGTTCAACAAAGTGCTTGCGCTGGGCATGGCCGGTTCCATGGCCCTCAGCATGGCAGCCTGCGGCGGCAGTTCCTCTTCTGCCTCCACCGGCACCGATGGCAGCAGCACCTCTACGGCTGCTCCTACGGCTGCTCCCTCCAAGGACGTCGTCACCCTGAAATGGGTGGCCGTTGGTTCTGGCATGCCTTCTAACTACGATGCATGGCTGGCACAGATTAACCCGTATCTGGAAGATAAGATCGGCGTCAACATCGACATGGAGGTTATCTCCTGGGGCGACTGGGACACCCGCCGCAATGTTATTGTGAACACCAGCGGTGAATACGACATCCTGTTCACCAACGTCAACACCTATAACAACGACGTCAATACCGGTGCTTTCCTGGATATCACCGATATGGTCAAGGAAGCGGCTCCTGAACTGTACGCTTCCGTTCCGGAAGATTATTGGAAAGCCTGCGAAGTGGGCGGACGTGTTTATGGTGTGCCTACCTACAAGGATTCTTCTCAGAGCGAGTACGTTGTCTGGGATAAGGCAAAGGTCGAGGCTGCCGGCTATGACTACACCAAGGAGCTGGGCATCACCGACCTGGATGAACTGACTGCGCCCCTGAAGGCTATCAAGGACACTGACGGCGAGGCTTCCTTCCCTCTGAACAAAAACGGCGGCGGCTACCAGTCCTATATGTATGACCAGCTTGGCGCCGGTCTGTATCCCCTGGGTGTGCGCTATGATGACAGCGAGGGTAAGGTTGTTGCTACTGTTGAGCAGGATGACGTCAAGCAGATTCTGAAAACCTTCCATGAGTGGTACAACGAAGGTATCATCAACTCTGACGCTGCAACCCGTCCCGAAGATGCAAACTACAAGGCTTGCTCCATTGCACAGGGCTGGTCCGGTGCGGCAATCACTTCCTGGGGGCCGCAGCTCGGCGTTGAGTGCGTTGCCCAGAAGTGGGGTCCGACCATCGTTTCCAATGAAACTGTCCGCGGCTCTCTGAACTGCATCTCCGCTAACTGCGCCTATCCCGAAAAAGCACTGCAATTCCTGCAGCTGGTAAACACCGACACCTACGTCCGTGACCTGTTCTACTACGGCGTTCAGGGCGACAACTGGGATTACACCGATGACAGCAAAACCTTCGTCCATAAGAACAACGCGGATTGGTCTATGGCCGGTTACACCCAGGGCAGCTTCTTCGCTATCACCCCGACCGACGATTTCGATTTCAACCAGTTCGACGAAGTTAAAGAGCTGAACGAAAAGGCTGAGCCTTCTGTCCTGCTTGGTTTCACTCTCGACACCACCCCCATCGCTGATGAACTGGCAAACTGCATCCAGATTGCAGAGCGTTACAAGGGCGAGCTGCTGACCGGTACTGCTGATCCCGAAGTCATGGTTCCCCAGATGATGAAAGAACTGCGCGCTGCCGGCTTTGACAAGATCGTTGCTGAGGCACAGAGCCAGGTTGACGCTTTCATGGCTACCAATAAGTAATCTTTAAAAAATCCAAATACTATCCCTGCAGGCAGGGAAACCTTCGGGAGCGGGACGCTGAGTTCCCGCTCCCGATTTATTTTAAGTACACAAGGAGAATCAAGTATGGCTAAAATCATCGGCAGCGCACTGCCCAATATTCCGTGGCAGGAACCGCCTGCAAACACCCGCACCCCTTTCTGGCGCTATGATGCAAACCCCATCATCGGTCGTGACGGCAACGCCCGTTCCAACAGCGTGTTCAACAGCGCCGTTGTGCCTTTCAAGGATGGCTTTGCCGGCGTATTCCGCTGCGACAGCCTGTCCATCAGCATGGATATTTTCGCAGGCTTCAGCAAGGACGGTCTGCACTGGGATATTGAGGATACCCCGATTCATCTGGTAGGGGACGACCCGGAGGTCACAACCCGTGAATACCGCTATGACCCCCGTGTATGCTATATGGACGGCAAATACTATGTGACCTGGTGCAACGGCTACCACGGACCCACCATCGGCATTGCATGGACGGATGATTTCAAGACGTTCCATCAGATGGAGAATGCGTTCTTGCCTTACAACCGTAACGGTGTACTTTTCCCGCGTAAGATTCAGGGCCGCTATATGATGATGAGCCGCCCGAGCGACACCGGGCATACCCCCTTCGGCGATATCTTTGTCAGCCAGAGCGAGGATATGGTATACTGGGGACGCCACCGCTTCATGATGGGCGCTGTAAAAGGCGATGAATCTGCATGGCAGAGCATGAAAATTGGCCCCGGCCCCATCCCCATTGAAACCGATGAGGGCTGGCTGCTGATTTACCATGGTGTTATCAACACCTGCAACGGCTATGTATACCGCATTGGTGCTGCTCTGCTGGATATTGACGAGCCGTGGAAGGTAAAATACCGCGGCAAGGATTACCTGCTGGCTCCTCATGAGCTGTATGAGTGTGTAGGCGACGTGCCGAACGTAACCTTCCCCTGCGCCACCCTGACGGATGCCGCGACCGGTCGTATTGCGATGTACTACGGCTGTGCCGATACCGTGACCGGTCTGGCGTTCACCACTGTGGATCGTGTATTGGACTATATCAAGAAGAACTCTTTCTGATGTTAAAGGGGCAAAGAGATGCCACAGGATAACATTTTGCTGATACCACGATTTCGGTGTAGATACGTTCCACTAACGCAAACAAAGATGCAAAAAACAGCCAGCTTTGAATTGCTGGAAGCCTCGTTATGAGGGAAAGGAAAGACCTATGCGCACCATTGATTTTCTTGACAAGCGCGTCACAGGTATCTGCAATGAACTGAAAAAGCTTTCTGTAAAACAGAAGTTTGAAACGAGCGACTGGCTTATAAAGCCGGGCAACTTCCTGCGCCCGGAAAATGCCGATGCAGACCCTGCACCGTTTGAACCCTTTGACAGCCGCACCATGCATTGGTACGGACCGGACAAGCATTACTGGTTCCGCGCGGATGTGGCTGTGCCGCAGGAAATGGACGGAAAACCGCTGTGGATGCACGTCTGCACCCAGATTGATGAGTGGGACGATGCCAAAAACCCGCAGTTCCTGCTGTTTGTGGATGGCAAGGTGACACAGGGCGTGGATATGAACCACCGCGACATCCTGCTGGACCGCTGCGCCAAGGGCGGTCAAAAGTACCGTCTGGAATTGCAGTCCTACACCGGAATCCTGCATACCGAATTCAACCTGATTGTAGACCTGCGGGAAATCGACCCCGAAATTGAGGGTCTTTACTACGATATGGTTGTGCCGCTGGAGGCTTTTCCCCGGTTGGAAGAGGACGGCAAAGCCCGCCGCGATCTGGAAAACGTGCTGAACGAGGCTGTCAATCTGATCGACCTGCGCACACCTTATAACGAGAGCTTCTATCAAAGCATTGCTGCTGCCCGCCGGTATCTGGCAAAAGCACTTTATACCGACCTTGCCGGTCATGAGGAAGTCATTGCAAGCTGCATTGGCCACACGCACATTGACGTGGCATGGTGGTGGACTGTTGCACAGACCCGGGAAAAAGTGTGCCGCAGTTTTGCAACTGTGCTGAAACTGATGGACGAATACCCCAACTACAAGTTTATGTCCAGCCAGCCGCAGCTGTATTACTTCCTGAAGCAGCGCTACCCCGAGCTGTATGAGCAGATCAAACAGCGCGTGGCGGAGGGACGCTGGGAACCCGAAGGCGGTATGTGGGTTGAGGCGGACTGCAACCTGACCAGCGGCGAAAGCCTGGTGCGTCAGTTCCTGTACGGCAAGCGTTTCTTCAAGGAAGAGTTCGGTGTGGACAACCGCATTCTCTGGCTGCCGGACGTGTTCGGCTATTCGGGCGCGCTGCCTCAGATCATGGCAAAGTGCGGCATTGATTATTTCATGACCACAAAGCTGGCATGGAACCAGTTCAACAAAATGCCTTACGACACCTTCAAGTGGCGCGGCATTGACGGCACCGAAATCCTGACCCACCTTGTCACAACGCTGGGGGTCGGTCAGAGCGAGAATGACTTCTTCACGACTTACAACGGCATCCTGCATCCCGATGCGCTGATCGGCGGCTGGCACCGCTACCAGCAGAAGGACATCAACAATGATATCCTGATTTCCTACGGTTACGGTGACGGCGGCGGCGGTCCGACCCGCGCCATGCTGGAAACCTCCACCCGTATGGAAAAGGGCATCGAGGGACTGCCCAAAGTGCGTCAGGCATTTGCACGCACCTACTTTGATGAGCTGGCTGAGCGTGTGAAGGACAACCGCCGCCTGCCCACATGGGAAGGTGAACTCTACTTTGAGTATCACCGCGGCACATACACCTCCATGGCGCGCAACAAGCGTTCCAACCGTAAGATTGAGCTGCACATGATGGACTTGGAACTGCTCAGCCTGCTGGCACAAGCCAAGGTCGCATACCCAGAGGCAGAAATCGACAAGCTGTGGCATGGAATCCTCATCAATCAGTTCCATGATATTCTGCCCGGTTCCTCCATCCACGAAGTATACGAAGTCACCAAAAAAGAGTATGCCGAGATGGAAGCCGAAATCACGGCACTGCGCGAGGAGCGCCTGGATGCACTGACCCCCGCCGGGGAAGGCGTTACCGTGTACAACACTACCGGCTTTGTCCGCAGCGATGTGGTTGAACTGGGTGATTGCAAGGCAGAGGCTTTGCAGGACGAAGCCGGCAATATCTATCCCGTACAAAAAACAGCCGATGGTGCCGTGGCGTTCCTGAACAACCTGCCTGCCAAGGGCAGCAAAACGTTTGCGGTCGTACCGGCACAGGTTTCGGCTGCGCCTTTTGAAATTGCGACCGATGGACATAAGATTGACACCCCGTTCTATACTGTCACCTTTGATGAACACGGTCAGATGACCGGCATCTTTGACAAAGAGAACCGCCGCGAAGTGCTCAAGCCCGGTCAGGCAGGCAACCTCTTCCGCGTATATGAGGATAAGCCCATCTATTATGACAACTGGGATATCGATATTTTCTATACCGAAAAGTTCTGGGATGTCACCGACCTGCAGGACTTCACATGGACGGAGAACGGTCCCGTGCGCGCCACACTGCACATCGAACGCAATTACAGCAACTCCACCCTGGTGCAGGATATCCATTTCTATGCAAAGCAGCGCCGGATTGAGTTTGTTACAACCGTGGACTGGCACGAACACCAGAGCCTGCTGAAGGTTCACTTCCCGGTAAATGTCCATACTGACGAAGCTACGTTTGAAATCCAGTATGGCAACCTGACCCGCAAGACGCACGCCAACACCAGCTGGGATCGCGCACGCTTTGAAAGCTGCGGTCAGAAGTGGATGGACCTGAGCGAAGGACATTACGGCGTCAGTATGCTGAACGACTGCAAGTACGGTCATTCCGTCAAGGATTCTGTGATTGGGCTGACCCTGATTAAGTCCGGCATTGAGCCGAATCCTACCACGGATCAGGAAGTTCACCATTTCACATACGCCATTTATCCGCACGCCGAAAAATGGCAGGCAGCCGGCACGGTGCCGCAGGCGTTCTTCCTGAACCAGCCCGCGTTGGCTGTGCAGGGCGGAAAGCCGGGCGAAAGCTTCAGCCTTGCCGGACTGGATGCACCCAATGTGGTGCTGGAAACCATCAAACGCGCCGAGGATGGCGATGGTGCCATTGTGCGTATGTATGAGTGCGAGAACAGCCTGACAAATGTCACCCTGGACTGGAACCTTCCCTTCCATGCGGCAGAAAGCTGCAACTGTCTGGAACAGCCCGACGGCGAGCCGGTTGAAGTCAAAGACGGCAAGATTACCTTTACGGTAAAGCCGTATGAAATCAAGACAATTCGTATCCGTTAAATAACAAAGTCCGAACATTCTGCACGGGCGGTTGGCAATGCGCCCGCCGCCCGTGCCTTTTTTTGGAGGAAATGATGATGGAGTTTATTCCGAATCCACATAAGATCGAACACCCTGCAGGGGTTCATATGCTGGACAATCAGAGCCGAATCACCCTGTGGCAGACCGAACCCGCCGCGTTGCTTTATGCACAGATGCTGCAGGGCTGCCTGCGGGAGTACGCCGGGCTGGAAGTGCCGTTCACCCGCGGTAAGCCCCGGGCAGGTGACGCCATACTTACGGTGGATACCGCCCTGCCGCAAAACCGTTACACGCTGAGCATTATGCCGGAATGCATCACGCTGAAAGCCGGCAGCGATGAAGCACTCTGCAACGGTGTGCAGACACTGTGCCAGTATATTGAACAGCACGGAGCCGTACTGCCCGCACTGGAAATTGAGGACTGGCCCGATCTTGCCAACAGAGGCTATTATCAGGACTGCTCCCGCGGACGTGTCCCGAAGCTGGACTACCTGAAACAGGTGGCAGATATTCTCTGCCGCTACAAGATCAACCAATGGCAGCTTTATATTGAGCACACCTATCTTTTCCGTGACCTGAGCGAAGCATGGCGTGAGGATACGCCGCTGACCGCGCAGGAGATCATGGAGCTGGATGATTACTGCGCAGCCCGGCACATTGAACTCGTTCCTTCCTTGTCTACCTTCGGGCATATGTACCGTATTCTCAGCACAAAAACCTGTTGCGACCTCTGCGAGCTGCCTGACTCGGAAAAGATTCCGTTCAGTTATACCTATGCAGGGAATCACCATACCCTGAACGTATCCAATCCCGATGCGCTGGGGTTTGTAAAAGGGCTGATTGACGAATACCGCCCGCTTTTCCGCAGCAGCAAATTCAATATCTGTGATGACGAAACGTTTGATTTGGGCAAGGGACGCAGCAAGGCTCTTGCCGAGGAGCAGGGCGAGCGCAGCCTGTATCTCAGCCATGTGAAGGCGCTGTGCGAATATCTTGTTGCGCAGGGGGTAACACCGCAGTTCTGGGGGGACATCATGTGGCGCTTCCCGGAAAGCTGTGCCGAGCTGCCCAAGGAAACCATCTGCCTGAACTGGGGCTATCTGCCGCATCAGCGGGAAAATGAGATCCGGGATATTGCCGCCAGCGGGATTACGCAGTACGCCTGCCCCGGCGTCTGTGGCTGGAACCGTTGGATGCCTCTGATGTACAATTCTTACCTGAATATCCGTACCATGTGCCACCATGCACACAAGTACAACGCCATCGGCCTTTTGAACACGGACTGGGGCGATTATGGTCATGTCAATGACCCGCGCCTGACGATTCCGGGCATCCTGTACGGCGCAGCGTTCGGTTGGAATGCAGAGCCTGTGGAATTTGACGAGCTGAACGAAGCGGTTTCCCGCCTGTATTACGGCGATACCACCGGGCAATTTGCCGGTCTGATGGCAAAGCTGCAGGATTATGAAGTTTTTGACTGGCGGAATACCGTCAACTGGATAGAATGTGATGAGAAAACCCGCGCCGAGATCCTTTCCGAGGTGGACTTTACAAGGATTGACGATGCCAACCGCGCCGTAGAAAAGGCAAAGGCAGATATCCTTGCAGCCGCGGTAAACCTTCCTGCCGGCAAAAAGCAGATTGTACAGGTACTCTGCCAGACGGCAGACATCATTGTGCTGTGGAACCGTATTGGCGCATGGCTCAATGCAGGCTGCCCGCACGGCCCCGAAGCAGATGCCATGGCAGCTGCGCTGGAAGACTGGCTGCAGCGCTACCGTGCGCAGTGGCGTCAGGTCAGCAAAGAAAGCAGCCTGTCGGTTCTGACAAACCTAATCTGCCGTTACGCGGATCTTCTCCGCGGACGCGCTTACGGAACCGTGGAGGCGCCTGCCGGGAGGTAAGCCATGGGCTGGCTTTATCAGCTGTTTTTTCCTGCGCATACACCGACCGAAAATGAACTGGAAATGGGTCGCTACCGGATTATTGCCGAAGGCGCAGTGGCAGGCGTGATTTATGCCGTTGCCACCGGCAACTTTCTGGCCGGGTATTTGAGCAGCCTTGGGGCGTCCGTATCCTTATGCGCCGCAGCGGCCATGATACCGTCTTTCGGGTGCGTACTGCAGTTTATCTCGCCCTTTGTGTTTGAACGGATGCACCACCGCAAACTGGCTATATGGCTTATGTGCGTGGTGTTCCGGCTTTCGGTCAGCAGCATCCTGCTGATACCGCTGGCTCTGCCGGACCCCGGTCATGCCCGCGCTGTGGTGCTGGTGCTTTATACCATCGGCTTTTTCTCTGCGGGGCTTGTTACGCCGGGGCTGGAACACATGGTTTTGGGCATCGCCCCCCAAGGCGGGCGCGGTCAGTTCTACGCCGTCAAGAGCATTATCGGAACCTGCGTTTCCAGCGCGGCAACACTTGCACTTGGTCGCGTACTGGATTATTATCTGGAACAGGGGCAGGGCTATACCGGCTTTCTTATCATCGGTATTGTCAGCCTGTCGCTTACTGTGGTGGATGCCGTTCTGCTTGCTTCGGTAAGAGAGAACCCGGTAAAATTCACCTCCAAAATGCGCCCGGCGGATATTCTGCGCCCAGTGCGCGACCCTGCTTACCGTCCATTGCTTTTTTACTGCATCATCGGCGGGCTGACTGGCGGCTTTGCTTCTCCGTTCCTTTCCGTGTATGAGCTGCGGGTGCTGGGGCTCAGCCACACCTTCATCACATCGGTGGGTGTCGTGTCCGCTGTTGTGGGCATGGCAGGCAGCTGGGTGTGGGGGCGGCTGGCCGACCGCACTGCGTGGAACTGCGTTATTTGGCTTACTGCATTCCTGAATCTTTCCTGCACGCTGGGCTGGTCCTTTGTGCGCCCTTCCTTTGCACATTTGGTTGCGCCGGTTCTGATTGTCGTTGCGGCGGGCTGTGCAGGCGGCGCATCACTGGCAAGCACAAACCTGCAATTTGCATTGAGTCCTGAAAGCGGCAAAACCGCTTACTTTGGCGTAACGGCTGCCATGAGCAGCATTGCCACCTGCACATCGGCCGCAGTGGGAACCGCCATCCAGCCCATGCTGGAAAAATCTATGGGGGACAGCTCAATTTCGCTGCTGTTTTTTGTGGCAGGCATCGGCGGTTTTGCCAACCTGATTATAAATGGGCGAAAATTGCCCTCTGTAACATAAAGGGAGAAAAAAGATGTACCCATACCAGAACCCGGATCTTTCGACAGAAGAGCGCATTAGCGACCTGATGAGCCGGATGACCCTTGAAGAAAAGATCCTGCAGACAGATCAGTATTATTCCGGCGATTTTACAACGCAGGACGAAAACGGCAAGGTTACAGCCGTGGATATGCAGCGGTTTGATGCACTGATGCAGCACAATAGTGTCGGCAGTGTGCAACTGCGCGGTATGACTGCTGCCCAAGCCAATGTTGTGCAGCGGTATGCCATAGAAAACACACGTCTTGGCATCCCATACCTTTTTAGCGAGGAAGCACTGCATGGGCTGATGACAAACAACGCAACCAGTTTTCCGCAGCAAATTGGTCTGGCGGCAAGCTTTGAGCCTGAACTCGGGCGCGAGATGGGACACGCCATTGCGGCAGAGTCCCGGGCTTGCGGGATTCACGAAACATACAGCCCCGTCATGGATCTGATTCGTGATCCACGGTATGGTCGCGCGGAAGAATCCTATGGTGAGGACACATACCTTTGTGCTGAGTTTGCACGCGAAACCGTATTGGGTATGCAGGGGACAGACCTGACGACACCGGACACCGTGGCTGCCGAACCCAAGCACTACGTCGGCTACGGCAACCCTGTGGGGGGACTGAACTGCGCCCCCTGCACCATGGGTCGGCACGATGTATTCAGCGACTGTCTGCCTGTCTTTGAAGCGGCTTTTGCGGACGGCAAAGCGTGCGACGCTATGTGCAGCTACAACTCCATCGACAGTATTCCGGTATCCATGGACCATGAGCTGTTAACGGATGTGCTGCGCGGGCAGTTTGGTATGCCGGGGTTTGTCCGCAGCGACCTGACGGCGGTTTCCCGCCTGTATGACTGGCACTTTATTGCCGAAACGCCGGAGGAGGCCATCCGCCTTGGGCTGGAAGCAGGCGTAGACTTGCAGCTTTACGACTTTCCGCATGATGTCTGGCAGAAAGCGATTGCCCACCTGATTGAAAGCGGTTCCATGAAGATGTCGGTGCTGGATACGGCGTGTCGGCGTGTGCTGCGTATGAAATTTGCACTGGGGTTGTTTGAAAATCCTTATACGGACGAAAAACGCGCCGATACAATCCTGCGCTGCCCGGAACATCTGGCTACCGCGGAAAAAATAGCAGAGAAATCCATCGTACTGCTCAAAAATGACGGCTTGCTGCCGCTCAGAAAAGACCTGCGCAGCGTGGCAGTCATCGGTCCGGCAGCTGATACGGTTTCTTACGGCGACTATACCGAAACACGCGGTCGTAAAGGCGGGGTTTCTGTGCTGGACGGAATCCGTGCTGCAGTCAGCCCCGAAACCGAGGTGCTGTATGAGCGCGGCTGCAACTTTCTGGGGCAGGCGCTGCACCCGTTTGATCCGTCCATGCTGCGCGATGAAAACGGCGAAGCCGGTCTGACAGGTCGCTATTATAACGGACCTGTGCCGCAGGGCGAACCGGTGCAGGTTCGCACGGATCGCACCGTCAACTTCAACTGGATTTTCGCACTGCCGCATCCTGCCCTGGATGCCAACTGCTTCAGCGTAGCATGGACAGGTTCGGTCATCATGCCGAAAACTATGGATGGTTGTATCGGTCTGAGCACGCAGGACAGTATGCGCCTGTACGTGGATGACAAACTGCTGATTGATGGCTGGGGCAAAGATAAAAGCGCTGACCAGGCACTGGATTTCCACTTTGAGGCCGGACGCACTTATAAAATCCGCATTGAGTTTGTCAATGACCGGCGGGGCGCCCGCGTGATTTTCGGGTACAGCGCCGGGTGGGAAAATTTCTCCGCCGCAGTAGAAGCTGCACGCAAAGCGGATGTCGCCATCCTTTGCATGGGCGACAACGAGGAGACCAGCGGCGAGAACTTTGACCGCATCGACCTGAACCTGCCCGGCCGACAGCTTGAGCTGGTACAGGCTGTTTATGAAACCGGAACCCCTGTGGTGCTGGTGCTGCAAAGCGGACGCCCCGTTACGGCAAATTGGGAAAATGATCATCTGCCTGCCATTCTGGAGGCGTGGTTCCCCGGTGAGCAGGGCGGCACCGCTATTGCAAAAACACTGTTTGGCAATGCAGCCCCGGGTGGACGGCTTCCCATCACATTCCCGCGCAGTGTCGGGCAGATTCCCTGCCATTACAGCCGGCGACCCGGCGGCGGAAAGCGCTATGTGGAGATGGACTGGTTGCCGCTGTATCCGTTTGGCTACGGTCTGACCTACACAACATTTGCTTACCGCGATATGACCCTGAGCCGCAGTGTGATCGGTCCGCAGGACACGGTCACTGTCAGTGTCACAGTCACCAATACCGGCAAGTACACCGGCGATGCCGTGCCGCAGCTGTATGTACGGGATATGTTCAGCTCCGTCGTAAAGCCGGAACGCCAGCTGGCAGCTTTCCGCCGCCTAACGCTTGCGCCCGGCGAAAGCCGTCGGGTGGAATTGACCGTCGGACCAAAGCAGCTGCGTACCCTTGGCTCTGATTATGTATGGCGGGTAGAACCCGGAAAATTTGAACTCCAGCTTGGCGATAATGCAGAGAATATTCTGCTGCGCGCCGACCTGACCGTAGAGTAAAGCAAGGAAGGAGAAACGGCATATGTTGTATCTGGGCGTTGATCTTGGCGGCACAAACATCAAGGCCGCACTTGTGAACAGCGAGGGTGAAATTCTATGTGAAGCCAGCGTCCCCACAAACCTGCCGCGCCCGGCGGAAGCTGTCTGCGATGACATTGCAACGCTGTGCCTGCAGCTGGCGGAAGGGAAAGACGTTGCAGGTGTTGGTATCGGGTGTCCGGGAACTGTGGACGGTGGAACTGTGTTGTATTCCAACAATCTGGACTGGCATGATTTTGCAATGGAAGAATATCTGGCTCAAAAGACAGGGCTGCCGATTGTTGTTGGCAATGATGCAAATGTTGCCGCATTGGGCGAGGCTCTTGCGGGCTGCGCTAAAGGCGCACAGAGTACCGTTGTCGTTACTTTAGGAACCGGCGTTGGCGCGGGCGTTGTACTGGACGGAAAGCTGCTGACCGGCTACACCGGCGCTGCCTCCGAAGCCGGACACATGGTTGTTCTGGACACGCCGGATGCCCCGCGCTGCACCTGCGGTCGCCCCGGCTGCCTTGAAGCACTGGCCAGTGCAACTGCACTGATCCGCATGACAAAAGAAGCACGGCTTGCTCACCCGGAAAGTGCGCTGAACGTGCTGGCCGCAAAGCCGGAGGATGTGAACGGCTGCACGGCCTTTGATGCCGCTGCGCAGGGGGATGCCGCCGCGCAGCAGGTTGTGGATACCTACATTCATTATCTTGCGGTAGGCATTGCCAACCTGATCAACATCTTTTTCCCGGAGGTCATCGGGCTGTCCGGCGGTGTAGCCAATCAGGGTGAAAACCTGCTGAAGCCGCTGCGTGCCGCCGTGGAGCCCATGGTGTTCGGACATGATTTTGCCCAAAAACATACCCGCATTACAGCCTGCACGCTGGGCTACCGCGCAGGGGTCATCGGTGCAGCCCTGCTGGCCAAAAGCCGCATGGAATGAGGAAAATTAAGATGGACATCAAAAAAGAATATGAGCGATGGTTTGCTAATGCAACGGCAGATGCCGATGTTGCCGCCGAACTGAAAACGCTGGATGATGCAAAAGTCGAGGATGCATTCTACCGTGACCTTGCCTTTGGCACGGGTGGTCTGCGCGGCGTAATCGGTGCGGGTACTAACCGCATGAATATTTACACGGTCGCAAAAGCATCGCAGGGCTTGGCTGACTATCTGAAGAAAAACTTTGCAGAACCTTCTGTGGCAATCGGCTATGACAGCCGCATCAAGAGCGACGTGTTCGCAAAAGTTGCCGCTGGTGTGTTTGCAGCAAATGGAGTGAAAGTCAATATCTGGCCTGTTCTGATGCCTGTTCCTACAGTGTCCTTTGCGACCCGTTATCTGCATACCTCTGCGGGTGTCATGGTCACCGCTTCCCACAACCCCGGCAAATACAACGGCTACAAGGTTTACGGCGCAGATGGCTGCCAGATTACCACTGAGGCTGCTGCGGAGATTCTTGCCGAAATCGAGAAGCTGGACATTTTTGCAGACGTCAAGACTAGCGATTTTGAAGCAGGTGTTACAAGCGGCAACATCCAGTACATCCCGGACGAAGTCTATACCGCATTTGTGAATGAGGTCAAGAATCAGTCTGTCCTGTTTGGCGAAGAAGTCAATAAGGATGTGGCTATTGTTTACAGCCCGCTGAACGGCACCGGCCTGAAGCCTGTGACCCGCACACTGAAGGAGATGGGCTACACCAACATCACCGTGGTCAAGGAGCAGGAGCAGCCGGACGGGAACTTCCCGACTTGCCCGTACCCGAATCCGGAGATTAAAGAAGCTATGGCACTGGGCATGGAGTATGCCAAAAAGTGCAATGCGGATTTACTGCTTGCCACCGACCCGGACTGCGATCGTGTGGGCATTGCAGTCAAGAACAAGGCGGGTAAATATGAACTGCTGACCGGAAACCAGACAGGTATGCTGTTACTGGATTATATTTGCTGCCAGCGTGTGAAACACGGCAAGATGCCCACTGACCCGGTTATGATCAAAACCATCGTGACGATGGATATGGGCGAGCAAATCGCTACCCATTATGGTTTGCGGACAATCAATGTGCTGACGGGATTCAAGTTTATCGGTGAGCAGATTGGCAAGCTGGAAAAGCAGGGCAGGGCAGACAGCTATGTGTTCGGCTTTGAGGAAAGCTACGGCTACCTGACCGGCTCCTACGTCCGCGATAAGGACGGCGTGGACGGTGCTTACATGATCTGCGAGATGTTCAGCTACTACGCCACCAAGGGCATCAGCCTGCTGGATAAGCTGGACGAGCTGTACAAGACCTATGGCTACTGCCTGAACACCCTGCACAGCTACGAGTTCGACGGCAGCGCCGGTTTTGCCAAGATGCAGAGCATTATGCAGGCATTCCGCGGCAATATCAAAGCGTTTGGCGGTAAGAAGGTTGTAAAGCTGCTGGATTATGCTTATGGCCTGGACGGGCTGCCCAAGTCTGAAGTGCTGAAGTTCCTGCTGGAAGATAACTGCTCTATTGTCGTGCGTCCCTCCGGCACGGAGCCGAAACTGAAAATTTACATTTCTGTCAGTGCCGAAAACAGAGAAGCTGCTGAAAAGGTCGAATGTGAAATTGTGAAAGACGCCGAGAAGTGGTTTGCTTAAAGTGAAGATTTTAGCGCCCTGTGCTGAGCGCCATAACCTATTTTGGTGCAGCTGCGACCGCACGGGGCATCGGCGGCATAGCCGAGGCTGGAATGCGGTGTTTCTACTCTGGCTGGGCATGACACAGTCAGCGTTTATTGTGTGCTATTTTTTGCGAGAACAGGAAACAGAAGATGCCTGAGTAAAAAATGAAATTTTGAGGTAAAGGAGATCCATATGAATATACTGAAATTGACTCCCAGCTGCAAGGATTACCTGTGGGGCGGCAGCCGCCTGCGCAGTGACTTTGGCATCAAGAGCGATCTGAACCCGCTGGCCGAGGCGTGGGTGCTTTCCTGCCACCCGGACGGTCCCAGCTATCTGGCGGACGGCACAACGCTGGCGGACTATGTGACCGCCCACCCGGGCTGCCTTGGCACCGACTGCGAGAAGTTTGAACAGTTCCCAATCCTGACAAAGTTCATTGACGCAAAGAACAATCTGTCCATTCAGGTACACCCCTCCAACGAGTACGCGCTGAAAAACGAGCATCAGTACGGCAAGACCGAAATGTGGTATGTGCTGGACTGTGAGCCGGGTGCCTTCCTGTACTATGGCTTTGACCATGAAATCTCCAAGGCGGAGTTTGAGGAGCGCATCAAGAATAACACCCTGACCGAGGTGTTGAACGCCGTGCCGGTGCACAAGGGTGACTGCTTCTTTATTCCGGCCGGCACGCTGCACGCCATTTGCAAGGGCATTGTCATTGCCGAGGTACAGCAGAACTCCAACGTGACCTACCGTGTGTACGATTACGGCCGTGTGGGGGCGGACGGCAAGCCACGCGCCCTGCACGTGGAGAAGGCGTTGGACGTGACCCTGCGCACCCCGCCTGTCAAGCATGACTTCGGCAACCATCTGGCGCAGGGTGAATATTTCACCGTGGATGCCAAGAACGGCGCGTTTGAGGACACAGCGGACGAGAAGAGCTTTGTTTCGCTGCTCGTCACAGACGGCGAGGGTGAGCTGACCTGCGGTGGTGAGACCGTGGTCGTCAAGAAAGGCGACAGCTTCTTCCTGCCCGCAGGCAGCGGCAGCTATGCCGTGCGCGGTACCTGTCAGACCTTGGTGACAAGGGTGTGAAGTAAGACTATTCGCTTGGCAGCGAACATCGGGATAGAAAAACACCGCAACTTAGAAATCAATCTGTGCTGGATACGCAAGCAAAACGGATGAAAGAGTTTATAAAAGCAAGCTGGTAAGGATACACATAATAATAGGTGAAGTAATATAAGGCAATACCGCATAATTCTAAGTACCGATACGGCGAGCAAGGTGCGGCAGCCGCCGGAACGGTGCTTAAGCCGTCAGGCGGGAATTGTGCGGTATTGCTATAAATTTTATGCTGTACCTGATACATTGCAAACAGCAGAAAAACTAGTACAGAGATATTTCATTGAAGAACTTACACTGAATCTCTCTGTTTGAGACAGAAACTTTTCCGCTATTGGCATATAGTCGGAATAAAAAACTTCTAATGCAAAACACCGCTGATTCCTTTACTGAAATCGGCGGTGTTTTTTTAACTTCAAAAATTCACAAAAAGTTCAAATAATTAGTGCAAGGTTTTTGCACTAATTACATTTAAGATGGGGTTTAGAGAAATGAGAGGAGGTGATGGAGTGTCTGACGTCGAAATACGCCGCAATGAAATTATTGAGCTTTTATATACATATAAAAAATAGCGCCTCAATCCGATTGCATACAGCAACAGATTAAAGGCGCTGTTTTGTTGTCCTGCACATTAAAGACAACAATGTGCCCAAAACGGCTCACAACACTTTTAGATCGAAAATCGAGGCGTTTTATCGCGTTGAGTTCCCTGTGTTTTACCCCCGTATTTACCCCCATTTGGGAGTAAAGTACATGGATTTATGTGGATTTACATGAAATGGAGGATGGCTTAAAACAGCGTATCTATGAAAATATATTGAGGTTTTTGGAGAATTATAGATATATAAAAAGTACCGCTGAAGCTACGATACCTAATTTCATATTTCTCCATATCTCCTTTATTATCGTTATTTTATCTTGTCCGACTTTGGGGTTGCCCCCTCATTTGTGACGGTAAGAGTACGCTTCTCCCAATGGATGGCGGCCCCAATCAAACCAATCAGTCACCCGTGCGCAGCCCGGTTTCCAACAGCAGAGCATATAGCCGGCGGTTGTGGGGTTCTTTTGCTTGGCTTCGGGCAGCGACTTGCAGTATTTTCTCGCCGTTCCCCATCTTTGGTATAGCATCTTGCGGAATATAACCCGTCCTTTCTTTGGCGTATGCCTTTTCCGCATTCTTTTCGCTTTAGGGTTTTTACCCATAATGGACTCCTTTTCAAAGCGGGAATCCAACGCGATACTGAAATTATAGCACATGAAATCCCTATTTTCAACGGCATTGCCTCTCTTAAATGATCAGCTTGCTGCGGATGCAGGCTTCAAATTCCTTGCGTTTGACCCATTTCTTTGACCCCACATACAACACAAAAGGGCAGTGGGGGCTGTTTGAGCATGGCATCAACGGCAACCTCCAATCTATGCGGTATTGCCGCGCAGGTAGAAGGTTTTTGCTTGGCTGAAAATAAAAGCGGATAAACTTGAACTTAACGACGTAATATGGTACAATTTTATTAAATACATCGCAGGGGGCATCCTTATGAAAGAGATTCAATGGCGAGATTCGACCCCGGAGTCGGTTCGGCAGACGGAAACACCCAGCGCTGCAAAAGAAAATCTTCGTTTGTATGGCGTTGCATATACAACTATGACTGCAAATAAGCATACCACATTATTTGACAGCGGCGTTGTGAACCAGATCACTACCCCGCTGCAAGTTGTGGCAGACGATGATACACAAGAAGTCCAGCTGCTGAATCTCTACCCGGACATTCGTTATCAGACGATTGACGGTTTCGGCGGCGCCATTACCGAAGCTGCCGGTTCGGTGCTGCGGCAGATGCCGGAAGAAACAGCAGAAAAAATTCTGCGGGGATATTTTGGACCGGAGGGACTGCGGTACAGTTTTGTTCGCACCCATCTTGACAGCTGTGATTTCTCACTGGGAAATTATTCTGCTGTGACGGATCCACAGGATAAAGAATTCAAGACCTTTTCGCTGGCACGAGACGAAAAATATATTCTGCCCTATATCCGGTTGGCAGAGCAGTATGCCGGTCATAAAATCGGTGTAATGCTTACGCCGTGGTCTCCACCTGCGTTCATGAAAACCAACAACGACCGCAACCACGGCGGAAAGCTCCTGCCGGAGTATGCCGATGCGTGGGCAAACTATATCTGCCGCTATATCCGGGAATATGAAAACCGTGGCATCACGGTAGAATTTTTGACTGTGCAGAATGAACCCCATGCTACGCAGACATGGGATAGCTGCCGCTACACGCATGAGGAAGAACGCGAATTTCTTGAAAAGCATCTGTACCCTGCATTGCAGAAAGCCGGATTGGAAAAAATCAAAATCAATCTGTGGGACCACAACAAAGAGCGTTTGTTCGAATGTGCAAGCACTTGTGTTACCGCAAGCACCAATGCAATGATTGACGGTTTCGCCTTCCATTGGTACAGCGGTGACCACTTCGATGCGGTACGCCTTGTGCGCGAGCAATATCCTGATAAACGGTTGATTTTTACGGAAGGATGCATTGAATATTCTTTTCGGGATAAAGATCAGCTAAAAAATGCGCAGATTTACGCACACGATATGATTGGAAATTTTAACGCCGGTATGAATCTGTTCTTTGATTGGAACATCGTGCTGGATGAAAAGGGCGGCCCGAACCACGTTTCCAATCTTTGCGATGCGCCGATCATGTGCAATCCCAATACAAAGGAAGTTGAGTATAAGTTATCGTACTACTACATTGCGCAGTTCAGCCATTATGTATTGCCGGGAGCAAAGCGGATTGCGGCAACCTGCTACACGGACAAGCTGGAGACAGTGTCCTTCGTGAATCCCGACGGCACATTGGCAGTCGTGCTGCTGAACCGAACGGAACAATGCATGCCGGTCACACTGCGCATCAAGGGCAGCCTTATTGCCTGTGAGATCGAGGCCAACTCCATGACAACGATCGTATGTGCGGCCAAAGGCGCCGCCATCGACTGATAATACACAATCAATTTTATGGATAACCAGTTATTGCAGATACAAAACAGAAGCTGCCGCATCTACGGCGATACCGGTGCCGAATACCTGCTGCTGCAAATGGCGGACGAACACGATTTTGCCGGGATGGCGCGGGAAGTGGAAGCTATACATCGGCAAACCGCACAACCGTTTTTGCTGGCCGCTGTCCAAGTAGAAAGCTGGAACGATGATTTGTCGCCCTGGCCTGCGCCGCCTGTGTGGGGCAAGCAGGGCTTCGGCGGCAGGGCGGGGGACACGCTTGCATGGCTGGAACAGGCTGTGCCGCGCATCCGCCGACAGTATTCTATAAAGGAAGATGGCAAGGCTATTTTGGGCGGCTACTCACTGGCCGGGTTGTTTGCACTGTGGGCGGAAACACAGACAGATGCGCTGTATGGCGTGGCGGCGGCTTCGCCGTCCGTATGGTTTCCCGGCTGGTCAGAATACGAAGCGGCGCACCCTATTCAGGCGCAGCGTGTTTACCTCAGCCTTGGTGACCGCGAGGAACATACCAAAAATCAGACGATGGCGGCAGTAGGCGATAACATCCGTACCCTGCACAGCGCCTTGATCCAGCGCGGCAAAGCCTGCACGTTGGAATGGAACGCGGGCGGTCACTTCAAAGATGCCGACCTACGGACCGCAAGGGCATTTGCTTGGGTTATGGAAGGAAAATAATAAAGTGACGATTCTGATGGATGCCGATGGCTGCCCTGTGGTAGATTTGACTATACGGGTACTGATTACAAAAACAACAACGTATGCTTATATGGCGGAAAAACTATTTATAACGCCATTATAACACTATATATTGTAGCTGCGAAGCAAGCACACCACTTCAGGAAAAATTCAGTAAGGAACATCAAACGATGCAAACCGCCATCCGCCCACCTCCCGCACCAGTGTAATGGTGTAGCTGGTTGTGTCGGAAATCAACTCGTCCTGCACGGCCTGGCGGAACGCCTGACTGCCGGAATCGTCCGTGGCATACACCGCCGTGACCCCGATGACAATTTTCTCATCGGTTTCCTCCTGCTTCGTAAAGGTCATCGTGGTCGTGGCCGGGTCATAACCGGCCGCCATGCCGCGCTCGGTGAGGAGATAATACATATCGTCATCCACCGAACGGAAATAGCAGAACCCGTCCGAGGACAAATAGGTGTCAGCCAGAAAGTCCTTCGTAAAGATGTCCCGCAGCGTGGCGTAAAAGAAATCCCAATTCCGATAGCGATGCAGTGCGGGCGTGTAATCGCAGCCGTCCAGGGTGACAGTGTCTGCCTGCGTGCGGGTCGTGTCCGGCGTGTCGCAGGGGAAAAACTGCGTGTCATCGATAATATAAGTACCCGCGCGGACCAGCATCATTTTGTAGGCGCGCAGGTAGAGCTGCTTTTGTTCCTCGGTCAAAAAATCCGGCGTAGGAATTTGCGCATCCTGCTCTGTCAGCGGCGGTTCAAACAGCGCCTCGCCGTAGCCAAAATCTGTGCAGTGGAACTCATCGACCCGCCAGCCGTCGGCGGTGCGCACAAGGCGGATGGGGTACTCGATGGTATAAACGTCCATGTCCTCCGGGGTAAAGGAGGTGCCCCAGTTTCGGTCGTAGTGGGCAATCAGGGCAAACGCAACGGTATCGTTGGTGGCGGATTCCAGGCGGTAGGTATCGGGGCAGTTGTCTATCACGGTGCGGGACAAATCGTCCATCATGGGGCATAGCAGGGCATCGTCGGTGGAAGTCGCCAGGTGACCGTTCAAATCAACAAATTTTTCGGTGTACAGCGGCCCCAGGCTTTTGATAAAATCCGCCGTGAAAACACGCTGCATAAGGTCTGTAAAATCAGAATAGGGGTTTTCGTACAGCAAATAATTACCCTCTCTCCGCACAGAAACACCATCGTCGGAGTGTTGTTTGAATTGCGACGTCGAATCCTGCCAGAGTATATTGTCCGGGATGCCGTACAGCGCATAGCGGAGCTTATACGCCAGATCGTACACCTGCCGCGGGTCGTCGCTTAAAAAGGAGAGGTCCTCATACTCCACGCCGACCTCCGCCGCGGGCGACAGCGCGGGCGCGGGCGTTTCCGTGGGGCTGGCGCTGCTCTCAATCGGTGCAGCGGTCGGGGCAGGTGTTGCCGTGGCGGCGGGAGCGGCAAAATCAACCTGCCCGCTGCACCCGGCCAGCACCGCGGCCAAAAGCAACCCAAACGATACAAACCAAATCCGTTTCATGTCGGGAACCTCCTTTAAAATGATAGGAAAATAGCGCCCTCACTTCGCCTGCTCCGCAAAGGATTTCAGCAGCATGGCGCGTGCGCGGTGGATGCGGGTACGGACGTTCGGCTCGCTGGAATCGGTAATTTTGGCGATCTCGCAGATGGAGTAGCCCTTCACCCGCAAAACCAACGTCTGGCGGTAGATCAGCGGCATTTCTTCCAGCAGGGCGATGGCCCGGTCCAGCTGCAGATTGGTCAGCGCCACTTCCTCCGGCTCAACGTAATGGTCCAGGGCCGCGGCCAGGCTTTCGTAGTCGAGCCGGGTGCCGCGGCGCTCCCACTTGCGGAGAAAATCAATGCTCCGCTCCCGCGTCACGATGTAAAGGTAAGATTTCAGCGCCCGCTCGTTGTCGATGCGCAGGGTGTCGATCTCGCGCAGCAGCTGCACAAAGGTTTCATGTACGGCATCCTCGGCCAGCGTGGGATTTTTGATAATGCCCGCGGCAGTGTGCAGCATAAAGCGGTAGTATTTGCGGTAAATCGTTTCAAATTTATTTTTATTGTCATCGCTGTCCAGCGCAGCAAGATAGAAAACAAGCACGAAGTTTCCTCCTGAATCGTAACTTCCCGGTTATAGCGTATCCAGCACAATGCCCTCGGCAATTTTGATAAGCTCCGTTATATCCAAATTGCCCGTCATCGAGTAAGCCAAACGGTCACTTTCCCACACAAGAACGTTAGAATTGTCAACATTCATAACGCACCAAATTGCGTCGTGACCGTCAAATTGCAGGGAATAATAGGCCGCATCCTCGTTGTTTATCTGGGCCTGCGTATCGTTGATCGGCGCAATGATCACATCAAACGAGCCGCCTGAGTCGTCGGCATACTGCGCATAATAAAACTGCGTGGCGGCCGGGTCGCTGGCTTCTACCAGCGTGAACCCCTGCGGAATATAGGACAGCGATGCACGAAACGCGGGCACGGGGGAGGCATCCCCATCCGAAAAGGAGACCGTCACAAACTGGTCGTGCCATTCCAGCAGGGTCTCTACCACCGCCTCCCGCACGGCCTTTACGGGCAGCAGCGTGCAGGAAAACAGAGACAGCACCGTGGCCAAAGCAACCAGGAACCGCTTGATCGCCAGCCGTCCATACTGCCGATTCGCCCTGCGGTTGGCAGTATGGACCAGCGCATCCATCCTGCGCAAAAACGCATCGGATGCCTGCACCTCGCCCAGCGGCGCTTCGGGGCCGGGCATCTGGGCCAGGGCGCGGTCCTGCGCTTCGGTCACGATCATGGCGATCAGGGCATCCGGGAAAATACAGAGCTTGTCATCCTTCATGGTCTTTCACTCCAATCTGGCCACCTGGCGGGCCGCCTGTCTATAATCCGTAGTATACCGCAAAAAAGTTTCACGGACAATGGAAATTGCCGCAAAAAAAGTGCCTGCGCCTGTGGCTGGGGAGAACATCCGCACCCTGGGCACCGCTCTGGCCCCGCGCCGCACCGTAGGCAACATGCTGGCAAAAAACGCCGCCAACCAGAAATAAACAGCGCCGCAGTGTACAAACTGCGGCGCATTTTTTCGCTATAAAGTTTTGCGTCAGGGCTTACTCCGCGATGCCATTCTTGAAGAAAAACAGCATCTGATTCTCGAAAAAGTTGACACGTTCATGTACATACTTGGGGTACATCTTCCACTGCTTGGGGCCGCCCAGCCGGTTGTAGATGGCCGCCTGCCCCTGGGGCGGCGCGTAGGTGTCCATCAGGCAGCTGCCCAACAGCACCTCGGCGCGGCAAAGGGGCACAAAATTGGCAAGGTCGAGGTCGTCCTGTCCGGCCACGCCCGCTCCGGCAAAATCGCCGGGCAGGGGATTCAGCACCGCACAGCGCTTCACCTGGGGCAGCAGGCAGGCCGTCAGCAGTGCCAGTCCGCCGCCGAAGCCCTCTCCAAAAGCATACACCCGTTCCGCGTCCACCCAGGGCAGCGCCAGCGCGGCCTTGGCCACGGCCAGCGCGTCCTTATACCGCGTGCGGAACTCTGCCTGCGCGGGGTCAGCCAGCCAATCGCCCTTGTAAGGCTCGGCCTCCAGCGCCACCGTACCAAAGCCCAGCGCCAAAAACCGCGTCATGTGGTGCCAGCCGAGCACGCCGCGGTTCAGATCGTGGTACATCAAAAGCAGGGGATGCTGCCCCGCTGAAGCCGGGCGGATGACACGCGCCGTGACGGTGCGGCCTTCGTAGGTGATTGTCAGCCGCTCATACACACCGTAAGCGTTGGCAAATTCCACTGGGGCAGTCTGCGCTTCAAAATGCAGCTCCTTCACGGCGTCTGCCCAATCCTGGGCCGGATGTGCCGGGGCCTGCGCCTTGCCGGTGTAAGTCTGCAAAAAGGCTTTCTGTTCGGTGATAGTCATAGCACAGCCTCCTCTTTACAGAAAAAGTCTAACAGCATATCGTCAAATTCTGCAATCTCCTCGTGCCCATAACCGGGGAAAAGATACCGCTTTTTTTGGCAGTGCAAATTGTTGTAGACGGCGCACTGGGTCTGGGGCGGGCAGATGACATCCTCCAGGCCCGTGCCAAACAGCACCGGGCACTGCACCAGGGTGGCAAAGTTTTTGCTGTCGATATAGCCCAGCTGGCGGAACCAGCGGTCCTGCTGGTGCTCGTCGGCGTCAAACCAGCGGGCGTAGTAGCGGATGCCCTCGTAGGCGATCTCGTCCGCGCCCAGGTCCCACACGAGCTTGAAGTCGCTCAAAAACGGGTAGAGGATGGCGGCGCGGTTGATGAGGCCGGGGTTCAGCGCACAGCAGGCCAGCCCCAGCCCGCCGCCCTGGGAGCCGCCGTTGACGAACACCCGCCGCAGGTCGATCTCCTGCAGCTGGCGCACGATACGGCACAAAATGCGGATGTTCTGATGCAGCCGCACGTAGTACATGCCCTCGGCCGGACCGTCCAGCCCGGCGACGATGTGCCCGGACACGGTGGTGCCCAAAAAGCCGCCGACGTCCACGCTGTACCCGGCCTGGCCGGGGCAATCCATGGCGATCAGCGCCATGCCCATCCCGGCAAAGGAGGCCTGCTTGGCAAAGGAGCGGGACGCACCGGGGTAGCCGTGGAACTGCAGCACCAGCGGCACGGGCTTATCGCTGTGCGGCCGCAGATATTTGGCGTAGATACGCGCACCTGCCATGCCGGTAAACCACAGGTCCAAAAAGTCGCAGCCGTCCCAGCTGGGCACCTCTTTGGCCTGGGTGACGGTATAGTCCAGCGGCACCGCGTCTGCCTCGGCCATGCGCGCCTGCCAGAACGCCTCAAAGTCCGCGGGCTTCGGCGTGGCCCCATAGTAGCCGCCCAACGCCTCGATTTCACTTGCAGTCATCTCTGCACTTCTTTTTTTACTTTATTAAGGTCAATTTTATCCGTTTTGGCACAAAGATACAAGTAATAATTCAGGCGCGTTTCACTTCAACACCGCTTTTTCTTATAGCCGCGATCGCAGTACGGCCCGCCGCGCGCAGCTTTCCGCTGCCGCGCCTGCTCCAACAGAGCCAAAACGAAATATAAAAACACAAAGGCCCCGGCGTGGATACCGGGGCCTTTGCTCGTATTCAGGTGGCCGCGTCGTCCGCTTCCACCGCTTCAATTTCTTTTATCATCATCTCGCTGCCCTGCACCAGGTAGGTATCCGGGCTTTGGCAATGGGGGCAGGTTCGGCCGTAGCGCACGGTCTCGTACTGCCGGCCGCAGGCTTGGCATTGGGTGACGGCCGGGATGGTCTCCACCGTCAGCACCGCGCCGGGCAGCAGGTCCGTTTTGGCAGCAGCCCACTTCCAGCAATCCTGCAGGTAGCTCTCCACCACGCCGCTCACCTCGCCCAATTGCAGCGTTACCCGTCGTATGCGCGTTACATCGTTCTGTTTTGCCACATCTTCCACTGTGCGTATGATATGGAAAACGATTCCCAGTTCATGCATAACGGCTCACTTTCCCTTTTTGGCAAAGCGGATCTTGATCTCCCGCTTGGCCATGTAGGGCAAAATTGCCTTGAACTTGTCCTCGCTCTTCACCATCTTGCTGCACTGGGGCAGGTCACGATGCAGGTGGATGGCGTCAAACTCGCACTTGGTGGTGCAAACGCCGCAGCCGATGCACTTGTTGGGGTCCACTACACTGGCGCCGCAGCCCAGGCAGCGGGCGGTCTCGGCCCGTACCTGCGTTTCGGTCAGCGTCAGGTGGGCATCCCGGAACGAACGATGCGCGTCGATGTGCTCATCTACGGCGGCCTGCTGGCGGGGCGTATGGTCGTATTCACCAATGGAAAGGTTGCCCTTATCCAGCTCAAAGAATTCCCGCCGGTTGCGGCCGATGGTCATGCTGGTGTTGGGCTGCACAAAGCGGTGGATGGATACCGCGCCCTGCTTGCCGGCGGCAATGGCGTCAATGGCAAAGCGCGGGCCGGTGTAGACGTCGCCGCCCACAAACACATCCGGCTGGGCGGTCTGGTAGGTCACAGGGTCGGCCACAGCGCCCTGGCCGCGGCCCAGCTCTACGGCTTCACCGTCCAGCAGATCGCCCCATTCGATGCACTGGCCAATGCTCAGCACCACATTGTCGCAGGGCAGGGTAATGGTGTCGTTTTCGTCGTAGGTAGGCGCAAAGCGTCCCTCTGGATTGTAAAGACCCGTGCATTTTTTCAGCACCACGGCGGTCACATGGCCGTTTTCCGTCACGAACTCTTTAGGGCCGTAGCCGCAGCGGATGGCGGTGCCTTCCTCCTCGGCCTCGGCAATTTCTTCGGCCGAAGCCGGCATGCCGTCCCGGGGCTCCAGGCAGACCATCGTTACCGCGTCCGCGCCGCACCGCAGCGAGACACGCGCCGCATCAATGGCCACGTTGCCGCCGCCGATGACCACGGTCCTGCCGCTCATCTTATAGTTCTCGTCGTCGCCCACGGTGCGCAGCAGGTTCACGGCGGTCTGGATACCCGCAGCTTCCTCGCCGGGCACACCGGCTTTGCGGCCGCCCTGGCAGCCGATGGCCAGATAGAACGCCTTATACCCGTCTGCGCGCAAGTCAGCCAGCGTTACTTCCTTGCCGACCTCCACGCCGCAGCGGATCTCGACGCCCAGTTCTTTCAAAATCTCAATTTCGGCATCGATAACGTCCTTCTCCAATTTAAACGAGGGGATGCCATACCGCAGCATGCCGCCCGGATGGGGATTTTTCTCAAACACGGTGGGCTTGTAGCCCTGCAGCGCCAAAAAGTATGCACAGCTCAAACCCGCAGGGCCGCCGCCGATGATGGCAATTTTCTGTTTCCACAGCCCCTGCAGTGAGGGCTGCACCACCGGCGGCACATAGCGGCTCTCGGCGTTCAAGTCCTGCTGGGCAATGAACTTTTTCACAGCGTCAATGGCCACGGCCTGGTCGATGGTGCCGCGGGTACAGGCATCCTCGCACCGGCGGTTGCAGATGCGCCCGCACACGGCGGGGAATGGGTTCTCCTTTTTGATCAGCGCCAGTGCGTCGCGGTAGCGGCCCTGGGCGGCCATCTTCAGGTAGCCCTGCACCGCAATGTGGGCGGGGCAGGCCGTCTTGCAGGGGGCCGTGCCGGTGTCGTAGCAGTTGATGCGGTTCTTGTCGCGGTAGTCGATGGTCCACTTCTCCGGCCCCCACTTGGCGGCGTCGGGCAATTCCTGCCGCGGGTAAACGATTGGCCCGCTCTTGGTACACAGTTTTTGGCCCAGCTTCACCGCACCGGCGGGGCAGTACTCCACGCAGCGCCCACAGGCCACGCAGTTTTCCTTTTCCACCTTGGCTACATAGGCCGAGCGGCTCATGTTGGGCGTGTTGAACAGCTGGCTGGTGCGCAGCGCGTTGCAAACGTTGACATTGCAGTTGCAGATGGCAAAAATCTTGTTCTCGCCGTCAATGTTGGTGATCTGGTGCACAAAGCCGTTGTCCTCGGCCTTCTGCAGGATCTGCATTACTTCGTCGTAGGTGATATAGTGGCCCTTGTGGGTCTCCACCAGATAATCCGCCATGTCGCCCACGCCGATGCACCAGTCGTCAGGGTCGTCGCCGCAGCCCTCGCCCATGGCCGCGCGGGACATCCGGCAGGAACAGGGCCCCGCCGCATACTTGCCCTCGTACTTTTTCAGCCAGTGGGAGATATGCTCAATGTCCAGCGATTGGTTCTCGGTCTCGATGGCTTTTTCCACGGGGATGACGTGCATGCCGATGCCTGCACCGCCCGGCGGCACCATGGCGGTGATATGCTCCAGCGGCAAAAAAGTCATCCGCTCAAAGAACGCCGTCACTTCCGGGTGTTCGGCGATCTGTTGCTTATTCATGTTAAAAAACTCAGCGCTGCCGGGCACAAACATCGGCAGTACGTACTGTTTCTCCCGGCGCGGGTTCTCCCAGTTATACTCCAGCAAGCCCACGCAGGACATTTTGTACAAAAGCGGTTCCAGTTCTTCGGCAGTTTTGCCGGTGGCCTTTACGATCTCCGGCAGGGTCATCGGCTTGCGCACCTTCATTTTTAAGGCAACGTCGGCCATCTCGTCGGTCACGATGCTGGCCAGGCCCCAATACTCGGGGTCCTCCGCCGTCAGGGGGCGGTTTTTGGCGGGGATGCGGTCGGTGATCATCTGCCCCAGTTTTACGATTTTTTCCCGCAGCACGGCGTCTTTCGGTATCTCAAAAGGCAGCTTGCTCTCATCCAGCGGGAACGCAGTCGGTTTGCTCATACCTTGCTCCTTTATCCGTAGTCCGTTTATTTGCTCAGTTTACGCCTGCCACTGGCTGACCTGCTCTTTCAGCCAGGCGGTCCATTCATCCATGCCTTCGCCGGTGCGTGCGCAGATGGGAATGACCTTCGCTTGCGGGTTGCGCATTGCCACATACTCCCGGCATTTGTCCATGTCAAAATCAAAGTACGGCAGCACGTCGATTTTGTTGACCAGCACCACATCGCACACCTGAAACATCAGCGGGTATTTCAGCGGCTTGTCGTGGCCCTCGGGTACTGACAAAATCATCGCATTCTTCACCGCGCCCGTGTCAAACTCGGCCGGGCAGACAAGGTTACCCACATTTTCCAGCACTACCAAATCCAGCCCGTCCTCGCCTAAGCCCGCCAGCCCCTGCCGGGTCATCTCGGCGTCCAGGTGGCACATGCCGCCGGTATGCAGCTGGATGGCCTTCGTCCCGGTCTCGGCTATGGCACGGGCGTCGACGTCGGAGTCAATATCCGCCTCCATCACGCCGATGCGCAGCTCGTCCTTCAGCGCGGCAATGGTGCGGCGCAGGGTAGTGGTCTTGCCGGAGCCGGGTGCGCTCATCAGATTCAGCAAAAATACCTTTTTCTTTTTCAGTTCCTTGCGCAGGGCTTCGGCCTGCTCGTCGTTGGAAGCAAAGATGCTCTGCTTCACTTCCAGAATTTTTACAGTGTCCATGGGCTGCTCCTTATCGTTTCTCGATGATAACATTTTAACATCATGTACAAAAAACTGCAATCCGGCCTATAAAATTTGGCGTTACGACAAAATCGGCACCCAATATCCGGCAAAATGACGAACTCTACGCAGCGTAGGTTGCCGCCAAACCCGTTTTGCCGTATACTGGGCACCGGAAAGTGAGGGTACAAACCATGAGCTATGTACAAAACGAAACCATCCGCGCCCTGCGGGAACGCAAGGCCCTGACCCAAAAGCCACTACATCTCCTTCATTGCCTGGGTCAGCAACGACCGCGCCGAGCTGGTCAAGCTGTATCCTGAGCAGGACATCACGGTCCGCTTCAAAAAGCGCGGCCACGGCACGGTCTACGCCTACTGTAACCGGGACGGGCTGTTCAGCAGGCGGCTGTGAATTAAGGCAACACCGCACAATTCCCGCCTAACGGCTTAAGCACCGCTCCGGCGG
>ERZ827452.775-NODE-775-length-38965-cov-3.881984_pt1 | contig 38965 bp, 22 predicted proteins | sample MGYA00519866_ERZ827452 | MGnify/ENA primary metagenome ERZ827452 (study PRJEB31778, sample SAMEA3449307) | human gut metagenome | biome: human gut; feature: human-associated habitat; material: faeces | place: United Kingdom | collected 2010/2012 ... | reverse complement strand
GCTGTCCTGATGATTATCTGCGTGGCGATTTACGCGGTGCTGGTGCGGTCGATCGCTGTGGAAACAGATGTCGTCAAGGCAATCTGGACGGCGGTCGGGTATACGGTGCTGTTGTGTTTCTGCCTGTTTAAGACCAGCAGTTTAAGCCGCTCGATACTGGGCGCACACTGAGAAAAGGAGCAATTTGAAAATGGAAGATCGGGACAGCGTATTTGTTCCCAAGGATTTATCGAAAATCAAGACCAAGTTTCTCTTTGGTCTGACCCGCCGCCAATGTCTGTTCTTCGGGCTGGGCGCGGCGGTCGGTCTGCCGGTGTTTTTTCTGCTCAGAAAGAGCGTCAGCTCAACTGCCGCGTCGATGCTGATGATGGGCGTGATGCTGCCGTTTTTCATGTTTGGTATTTACGAAAAAAATGGGCAGCCGCTTGAAACCGTGCTGCGCCAGATGGTTGAAACCAAGTGGCTCAGATCCCGGCGCAGACCGTATGAAACCGACAATACCTACGCCGCGCTCGAACGGGAGATGCGGCTCAGAAAAGAGGTGAAGGCGCTTGAAGAACAGGCGAAAAAAGCCCGGCGTTAAGCTGACGCGGGCGCAGAAAAAGAAGCTCGAGGAGCTGACCCGTCAGGCGAAAGCGGACGGCAGGCACCCCAGCAGCGCACAAAAGACGATTCCGTATCTGAGCATGTACAAGGACGGGCTTTGCCGCGTGACGGAAAACTATTACACCATGTCGTTGCTCTTTGACGATATGAACTACGACCTTGAGGATGAAGCGGAACAGCTCGGTATTTTCGGCGGCTGGTGCAGCTTTTACAGCTACTTTGACTGCGCTGTGCATGTGCAAATGACCGGCATCAACAGCGAGAACGACCCGGAAGCGTTTGCGCGTGCGCTTGCCGTGCTGGAACGCAACGAAGCCTATCGTGCGCTCTGCGCAGAATATGTTCAGCTGCTGCAAACGCAGTACATGCGCAGCAACAACGGACAGACGCGCATCAAGCTGATGACCTTCGGCATCGAATCCGAAAGCGTCAAGGGCGCTCGGTCGCGGCTGACGCGTATCGGACTGGATATGCAGGGCAATTTCAAGAAGATCGGCGTGGAGTCCGTGCTGATGGACGGCAAAGAGCGGCTTTCCCTGTTGCACGCGCTGTTTCACATGGACGACCATGCGCCGTTTGTCTTTGAGTGGTCGTGGCTGCCGGAAACCGGACTGTCCACCAAAGACTTCATCGCGCCCGGCAGCTTTGATTTCTCGCCGTCCCGCTCGTTTAAGATCGGGGAAACGTATTGCGCCGCGTCGTACATCCAGATTCAAACGTCGAGCCTGAGCAAAAAGCTGCTGGGCGAACTGCTCAGACTGCCATCCAGCGCGGTGTTCAGCCTGCACGTTCAGCCGATGGATCAAATGACCGCCATCAAGCTGATTAAACAGAAGCAGGTCGTGCTGGACGCGACCAAAATCAGCGAACAGCAGAAGGCGTTTCGTTCGGGATACGATATCGACATCATCCCGCGAGATATCGACGCATACGGCGACGATACCAAGCGCCTGCTGCAAACGCTGGGAACGAATGAAAAGCTGTATATGGCGACGATCGTCGTGATGAACATGGCGGGCAGCAAGCGTCAGCTCGATCAGGCGGTGGCGCAGACACGCGGCATTTTGCAGACGCGGAGCTGTGCGCTGATTCCGCTGGATTTTCAGCAGGAGAAGGGACTGACGGCGTGCCTGCCGCTGGGCATCAATCCGCTGAAAATCGAGCGTTGTATGCCGACAAGTGCCGTTGCGGGCTTCATTCCGTTCTCGACGCAGGAACTTTGCAGATTGGACGGCAAGCCGGTCTATTACGGAGTCAACCGCGTTTCCGGCTGCGTCATTATGGCAGATCGAACCGTGAACCGAAATCCGAACGGGTTGATCTTCGGCACATCAGGCAGCGGCAAGTCCGTTTCCGGCAAGCAGGAGATGATCTACATCTATCTGACCACGGATGACCAGATCATCCTGTGCGACCCGGAGGGCGAGTACCGTGTGCTGACGCGCAGACTGAACGGCCAGACCATCATGCTGTCGGCAGACAGCCACGATTACATCAACCCGATGGATATTGAGCTAGAAGAAAACATGGACGACGTGCTGCGGCTCAAGTCGGAGCTGATTCTGTCCTTCTGCGAAATCGTCATGGACGGAAAGCACAACATCCCCGCAGAAGCGAACTCCGTGATCGACCGCTGCCTGCCGATCATCTACGAAAAGTATATCGAAGACCCGAAGCCGGAGAACATGCCGACGCTGGGCGATTTGTATGAATGCCTAAAACGGCAGCCTGAACCGCAGGTGCGCCGCATTGTGACGGCACTGGAATTGTATGTCACCGGCTCGCTTAACTATTTCAACCACCATACGAGCGTGCAGCTCAATAACCGGCTGGTGTGCTTTGACATCAAGAAGCTGGGCAACAAGCTCAAGCCGCTGGCGATGCTGATCTTGCAGAACTTTGTCTGGAACCGCATCAGCGCCAACCGCGATAAGGGGCAGACAACGCGCTACTACATCGACGAATTTCATATTCTGCTCAAAGAACCGCAGACGGCGGCATATTTCATCGGCATCTGGAAGCGTTGCCGCAAATGGGGCTGCGTGGCAACCGGCATCACGCAAAACGTCAAAGATCTGCTGACCAGCCCGGAAATCCAGAATATCTTTGACAACACGGACTTTTTCCTGATGCTCAATCAGGCGAATGCAGACCGTGAGATTTTGGGCGAAAAGCTCGGCTTATCCAGAGAAGAAATGCGATATCTGACCAATGCGGAGCAGGGCTGCGGGCTGATGGTCTGCGGAAATGTCGTTCTGCCGTTTGAAAACCGTATTCCGACGGATACGCAGCTTTACCGCATGATGACGACCAAGCCCGGTGAGATGGAAGCCGAAGAAGGGAGGGAAAATGGATGATGGGATGGTTGATTGGCGGCGTGTTGTGCATGATCGTGCTGATGACGGCACTCTGCGTCGTGTCCGGCGATGCGGACGAGCAGGCGGAAGCCGCATATCGGCACTTTCTTGAGAGCAGGGGGCGCAAAGCATGAAGCACGTTCGACCCAATGTTTCGCAGTTTGCCGCCCAGTGGACACAGGCTCAGCCGATAACAGAGCCTGAAAAGCCCAAACTCAAACCGCGCCCACGGCGGAGAAATCGGATTCCGATTCTGGAAACGTCGGATTTGCCGCATGAAGAACGGGAAGCGGATGAAAACGTGTCGGTTGAAGCGGTAAACGACGGAAAGCGTGCAGCGGAGAACGTGGCATGTTTTGTGAACGATGCGGGCTATCGCCGGAATGTGCGGGCATATCGGAAGGAAATCCGGGAGATACGTCCGGATAATGGGCGGGTCAAGCCGCCCGGACAGCCTGCGGCGGCGTTTGACGGCTTTCCACCTTCATCTGGATGGAAAATGCCAGCTGAAAAAGCGGCAACAGAGAACAGACAGACGTTGCACACATGCGGGAGGATGCAACAGGCAAGCAACCCGCTGTCCAAGGCTCATCAAAAACAGCACATGAAGCAGGCATTTCTTGCCCGCGCAAGGGAACGGAAAGCGGCAGACGCAGCCGTGGAGAACATCCCGGAAGTGCTTCGGCGTTTCCTGCCCAAATTGGGCGAACGGCAAGTCCATCTTTTCCCGGTGGCACTCGTCTGTTCGCTGCTGCTGTTTATGACCGGCGGGCTGTCCTCGTTCATGCCCCTTGGCGAGGCGATTTCACACGCTTTCATCATGGGGACATATCCGGCAGAGGAGGCGGACGTGCTGGCGGCGGAACGTGCGTACTGCGAGATGGAAAAGGAGCTTGAGGATGAGCTGGATCACTATGAAGCCCGCCATCCCGGATGCGATGAATACAACGTCAAGGCACAGGAAATCTGGCATGACCCGTATGCGCTCTGCGCAATCATCTCCGCGTATCTGGGCGGCGAGGAATGGACGATTGACAGCGCATATCCTGTCATGGAGCGCTATTTCAAGCTCCAGTATGTGCTGACCGAGAAAATCACGACCGAAACCCGATACAGCACCGAACAGCGCGTCGGGCAGCAGCTCGTGACCGACCCCAAAACCGGCGCACAGCGGTGGGAAAGCTACGCTTACGAGGTTGAAGTGCCGTACACCTACCGAATCTGCGATGTGAAGCTTGAAAACAAGAACCTGTCGCACCAGCCGGTGTATTCCATGAGCCGCGAGAAGATGGGGCTTTACGCGCTGTACATGTCCACGCTGGGCAACATGCCCGATCTGTTCGCCGGAAAGCTACACGCTTCCCAGCTCAAAGACCCGCTTTTATACGACGTGCCGGAGGAATACAAACAGGCTGACCCGCAGTTTGGAAAGCTCATCGAGGAAGCGGAAAAATATCTGGGCTTTCCGTATGTCTGGGGCGGCTCGTCGCCGGATACGTCCTTTGACTGCTCCGGCTTTGTATCCTATGTATTTACCAACAGCGGCGTATACAACACGGGCAGGCTCGGCGCGACAGGGCTGTACGGCATCTGTCAGAAGATTACAGCGGATGAAGCGCGTCCCGGCGACCTGATCTTTTTTGAAGGGACGATGGGTGAGGATGTCGGCGGCATCACGCATGTCGGGCTGTATGTGGGCGACAACATGATGATCCACTGCGGCAACCCCATCACCTACGCCGACCTGACGAGAAGCTATTGGCAGCAGCATTTCTACGGATTCGGAAGAATCCCATACGACCCATGAGGAATAAACAGCATGAATAAGAAACTGGAACGATACCGCCAGCTGCGGGATAAAAAGAAAGCGCGTCTTGAAAAGGCGCAGAAGGATATGGACAGGCTGGAGCAGATGGTGCAGGACGAGGAAAACACGCAGATCGTCGCCGCCGTGCGCAGCTATTCGCTCACGCCGGAGGAACTGGAAGCCTTTTTGAAGGAGCGCCGCATGATCGGGGCTTCTGCTTTTGAAAATCAGGAGGAAAAGAACGATGAAACTTGAGAAACAAGCCTGTATGCTGGCACTGGCGGCAATCCTGCTGCTGATTGTGGGAGCGTTTGTCGTGGGTTTCCCGGCGGGCGCAACGCTGGCAGAGGAAACGGACATCGACCTGAACGCTTTTGAAGGCAGCGTGATTTTGGATGACCCCGTCTATTTTCAGGAAGCAACGCCGGATGAGCCGGAAGTGAAGCCGACAATAGAACCGACGCAAGCACCCGGCGAACAGCCAACAGTTGAGCCGACGCATGAACCGACCGCAGAACCGGCGGCGGACGCGAAATTCACCGTGCAGATTACGCCGCCGACCGGTTGGCGCAACACGGCTTCGGCACAGGCGTGCGTGGACATCGCGGACGAGAACGGAACGGGCTTCAAGCAGGTGAAGGTCAGTACAGGCGGCGCAGGTTGGATGGACGTGACCGAACAGGCAGAAAGCGGGAGTTTCGACCTTGACGTATACGACAACGGAACGCTCACTGTGCGCGTCATCGACCGGCAGGACGGTTACCACGACGGAACGGCGAAGATCATGTGCTTTGACCGCACCGCGCCGACCGTGACGGCGGGCATCAGCGGCGAACCGCTGCATATCGAAGCCAAAGATGACCTTTCCGGCGTGGCGGGAATTCAGGTCAACGGACTGCTGTTTACCACACTGGACGGCGGGAAGCTGGATATCCACTTTAATGAAGTGGAAACGCTGAAAAGCTATGAAAAGCTGGTTGTCCGCGCTTATGACTGCGCGGGCAATTTTTCTGAAGCGGTGACGCTCAAAAACCCGTATTACGGGCAGGCGACGAGCAAACCCACGACCGTACCGACCGCCACGCCCAGACCGGCAGCCAAGCCGACACAGAAACCGGGCAATTCCGGCAGCGGCTCTGGAAACGGCACATCGGTCGGCAGTCAGGCGACGAGCCAGCCGACTGTGCTGCCGACGCTCATCCCGACCGTTATGCCCACGCTTGTACCGACAATGATGCCGACCTTCGTGCCGACCGCAGAACCGACGGCGCAGCCGACCGCCATGCCGGAATACATTCAGACCGGTCCCGGTCAGGCGTTTACGGGCAGCGGCAACATGCGCACGCTCGACGTGCTGTATTCCGCGCATACGAATAAGCAGTTCATCAGTCTGGAAACCAAGAGCGGGCAGACGTATTATCTGGTGATCGACTACGACAAGCCGATTGACGAAGAAGCGGACATTTACGAAACCTACTTCCTCAATCTGGTTGATGACAGGGATTTGCTGGCGCTGCTCAGCGAGGACGAGAAGCCGACTCCAACGCCGACTGCCGCGCCCACGCCGACCCCGACGAAGGAAGCTGTGCAGACGGATGAAACCGAACCGAAACAGAATGGCACAGTGGTCGCCGGCACGCTGATGCTGGCGATTTTGGGCGGCGGCGCGTTCTGGTATTTAAAACAGCGCAAGAAAAAAGAAAGCAAGCCCCAGCCGTCCTACGACGAATACGAGGATGACGAGGACGATGAAACCAGGGATGACGATTTGAACGAATAAGACCATGCGGCGGGCGGCGAGAAGCTGCCCGCCTGCTTTTTTCTGAAATGGAGGATAACCGGATGCGAGTGATTCTTGCAGAAAAGCCCAGCGTGGCGCAGAGCATTGCCGCCGTATTGGGCGCAGACCAGAAGAAAAACGGATATTTGCAGGGCGAGAACGACATTGTGAGCTGGTGCATCGGGCATCTGATCGAGCTTGCCCCGCCGGAAATCTATGATGCACGCTATGCGAAGTGGCGGCGGGAGGATCTGCCGATTGTGCCGAGCGCATGGGAGAGCGTGGTCAGCGACGGGACAAAGAAGCAGTTTGCCGTGCTGAAAGACCTGCTGAATCGAACGGATGTGGACGAAGTGGTGTGCGCGACGGATGCGGGGCGCGAGGGAGAGCTGATTTTCAGAATGGTGTATGAAAAGACGGGCTGCACCAAGCCCGTCAAGCGGCTCTGGATTTCTTCGCTTGAGGAAAGTGCCATCCGCGAGGGGTTTCGGTCGCTCAAGCCGGGCACTGCCTACGACGCGCTGTACCGTGCGGCTCTGTGCCGTGCGCAGGCGGACTGGCTGGTGGGCATCAACGGAACACGGCTGTATTCCCGGCTCTACGGAACCAAGCTCAATGTCGGGCGCGTCATGACCCCGACGCTGGCGATGGTGGTGCAGCGGGAAAAAGAGATTGCGGCGTTTCAGGTCGAGCGATTTTATACGGTGCAGCTCAGCTGCGGCTTTCCGGCGCAGAGCGGAAGGATAAAAACGCGCGAGGAAGCGGAACGGATTCGAGCCTCCTGCCATTGCAAAAAGGCGGCGGTCAAGCAGATTGAACGCAGGCAGAAGAAAGAGAAGCCGCCCAAGCTCTACGACCTGACCGCGTTGCAGCGGGACGCGAACAGAATTTACGGTTATACGGCGCAGCAGACGCTCGATTACGCGCAGACGCTTTACGAAAAGAAACTGGCGATGTATCCGAGAACGGACAGCCGATTCCTGACGCATGATCTGCGGGACAGGCTGCCCGCGCTCATCGAGTGTGTGGCGCAGGTATTGCCGTTTGCAAGCGGTCTGCCGCTGGCAGTTCACACACAGCAGGTTATCCGCGACGAAAAGGTGAGCGACCATCACGCGATTATACCGACGCAGAACATGACGCGGGAAGCACTGGCACAGCTTCCGATGGGCGAGCGCAGCATTTTAACCCTGCTGGCGGTGCGTCTGCTTGCGGCGACGGGCGAACCATGCGAAACGGATGAAGTGACGGTGACGCTGGACTGCGAAGGACATGATTTTACGGCAAAGGGAAGCGCTGTGCGGCAGATGGGCTACAGAATGTTTGAAGAAACATTTCGCGGGAGCTTGGGCAGCAGAGAGCGGAAAGAGCAGGAATACCCCATCCCGCCGCTTGAAATCGGACAGACGGTCGGACCCGTTGTAGCGACAATCCGCGAGGGACAGACGACCCCGCCGAAGCGTTACACCGAAGATACGCTGCTGGCGGCGATGGAAACGGCAGGCGCAAAAGACGCGCCGGAGGATGCTGAGCGCAAAGGACTGGGAACGCCTGCAACCCGCGCAGGGACGTTGGAAAAGCTGGTTGATGTGGGATTTGTCATGCGCAAGGGCGAGCAAAAGGCGAAGACACTGTATCCGACCGAAAAAGCGGCGGCTCTGATTGTGGTTTTGCCGGAAAATCTGCGTTCCCCGATGATGACCGCGCAGTGGGAACAGCGGCTCAAACGGATTGAGCATGGGCAGGAAGAAGCGGCGGGATTCATGGACGATATTGTGCGGATGGTAACGGAGCTGGTGCAGAGTGCTCAGCCCGTGCCGGATGCGCAGAAGCTCTTTCCGTCTGATAGACCGTCTGTTGGCACATGCCCCTGCTGCGGCGCGGTGGTGACGGAAACGGCGAAGGGCTTTTTCTGCGAAAGCCGTATCTGTCGATTTGGCATATGGAAGGATAACCGCTTTTTTGCACAGATTGGGCAGAGCGTCAATAAGAGCGTGGTCGAAGCACTGATTCGGGACGGTGCGGCAAAGCTCAAGGGACTGCGCTCTAAGAAAACCGGCAGAAGGTACGACGCGACGCTCAAAATGATGTGCGGCGAACAGGGCGTGCCGAGGTTTCAGATGGAATTTGAACGTGAAAAATGAGAATTGATCTCGTCATAAATCTCGTCAATTTATGCTATTGAATTGACGAGATTGACGAGATTGGGGTATAATAAGAGCAAATCAGTCTGAAAAGGAGGAGAATAGCATGATTTTTCATGAAAGCGAAACGGTTGAATTGAAAGAAATCGTCGTAGATGATATTAAAAAAGAGATCATTGCTTTCGCCAACTGTGAAGGCGGAAAGCTCTACATTGGCGTACAGGACGATGGAACTGTAATTGGCGTAAACGATTCGGATGGAGTAGCACTTCAAATCAGCAATATGGTTCGGGATGCAATAAAGCCCGATATGACTATGTTTCTTCATTATGAAACAATTTCAGAGAATGGAAAGCATGTAGTATTGGTTGATGTGCAGAGAGGCACGGAACGCCCCTATTATATAGCCAAGAAAGGCTTGCGACCGGAAGGCGTTTACGTTCGACAAGGCTATTCTTCCGTACCGGCTACGGATACGGCAATCCGAAAAATGATTAAAGAAACAGATGGCGACCGGTTTGAAGAAACGCGTTCGCTCGAACAGAATTTGACGTTTACGGTTGCCGAAGCGGAATTTGAACAAAGAAAGATTGCCTTTGGCACGCAGCAAATGCAGACGCTGAAAATCATCAATTCGGATGGAATCTTTACCAATTTGGGGATGCTGCTTTCGGATCAGTGCAAGCATTCGATTAAAACAGCGGTTTTTCAGGGAACAGATCAGAGTATATTTCGTGACAGAAGGGAATTTTCAGGTTCTCTGTTCAAACAACTGAACGATGTTTATGCGTATCTGGATCGGTATAATCAGACTAAGGCAACATTTCATAAATTGCTGAGGATTGATACACGGGACTATCCAGAAGTGGCGCTTCGAGAAGCACTGTTGAATCTCATTGTTCATCGGGACTATGCGTTTAGCGCCAGTGCATTGATCAGCGTGTATTCAGACCGGATGGAGTTTGTGTCGATTGGCGGGCTGATGCCGGGCATTGAGTTGGACGATGTTATGCTGGGAATTTCGGTTTGCAGAAATCAAAATCTGGCAAATGTATTTTATCGCTTGCAGCTTATTGAAGCCTACGGAACAGGAATCCGAAAAATTCTGAACGCTTATGAAAACTCTGCCAGAAAGCCTGTAATCGAAAATACGGGGAATGCGTTTAAAATTATTCTGCCCAATTTTAATGCAGATGGCGTGGAAAAAGAGAAAAACGGATTGTCTGATGAAGAAAAGACTATCATTGAACTGGTACAAGCGCAAAATAGCGTAACGAGGAAGGACGTTGAACAAGTGTTGGGATGCAGTCCATCGACGGCAACCCGTTTCCTTAGTAATATGGTTCAAAAAGATGTACTTCTTCGCGAAGGAAAGACAAACGGAACGAGATATAAATTGAAAAACTGAGAATTGAAGCGGATAAATCGGCGTGAGCGTTCATGCCGATTTTTTAATGCCCAAAAAGAATGGAGGACACCATGAATGGAACAACAACGGCGCAGTTGGCGGAAAAAACGGCAAAGGCAGTAACCGGCAGCGTTGAAGAATGGACTGGCTTTCTGCAATCGGCAGCGCGGCTGTACAAGTACAGTTACCCGGAACAGCTGTTGATCTACGCCCAGCGTCCGGATGCGACCGCCTGTGCCAGCTATGAAATCTGGAATCAGACGATGCGGCGGTATGTTCGGCGCGGCGCAAGGGGTATCGCGCTGCCGGACGGGGCGGGGGCAGTGCGCTATGTATTCGATGTAGCAGATACGGGCGCACGCAAAAGCTCGCGGGAGGTTAAAACATGGGTGCTGGATGAAAACAATCGGGAAGCTGTCGCTCATGCGCTGGAAACGCAGTACGGCTCGGCAGCGAAACTGGGCATTGCCGGACAGCTTGAAGAAATCGCGATGCAGCAGAGCATGGACTATTGGCAATGGCATCAGGACGAGCTGCGCGGTATCGTTGACGGGAGCTTCCTTGAAGGGTATGATGAGCTTAACCTCGAAATCGCGTTTCGAAACACAGCGGCGGCGAGCGTGAAATACATGCTGCTGAGCCGATGCAATCTGGCACGGGAATATCAGATTGAGCCGGAAGAACTGGCGGGCGTATTGGAATGGAACACGTCTGCCGCATCCGGTGCGTTGGGAAGCGCAATCAGCGAACTGAGCGAAGGGGTACTCAGACAGATTGAAAGAACCATCCGTCAATATGAAAGGAGCCAAAACCATGACGAACGAACTGACGTATACGAAGAACGGAGAGTATTGGATTCCCGACCTGACAGCAGCCGAACAGCCGACGGAGCTGAGCAAATACGGACGGATGCGGGAATGGTTTCTGAAGGAGCATCGGACGATCACCTACAACAACCTGCTCCTGAGCGGGAAGCTGACCGCGCACCTGATGGAGATCGATCAGGCGGCGGTGAATCGGATGGAGGAGATCGTGCCGGAGATGGCGAAGCGGGCGGGCGCGACGGAAGCGCTGAAAGCGAGCGACCCGATGCGCTGGGTCGGGCTGATGAACACCTGCAAGGCGCAGGCGGAAGAAATCGTAATGAACGAGCTGATTTACGCCTGAACCGGCAGATGAGCCTTTTTCCAACAGAAGCGGAACAAATACAAAGTCTTGAAGAAGCGGATGAACGAGAGGTTTCCGCTTCTTTTTTGATGGAAAAAGCGACGGATGTCGTTCTGCGCCTCGGCGGTAACAACGAAGAAATCCGAATGGAGCTTGCTTTCGATGCAATGATCGACAAACCGATAGATGAAATTGCTGCGCATATGCGGACGCTGTATCATGGCGGAAGTGGTTTTGAACTGGAAGGGAGACGTTTTTCAGCGTGGTATGCGGACAATGGGATATACATTGCAGGCGGCGACCGCGCACGGTATGCCAACACAGCCCGCATAGTTTCGTGGAAAGACGCTGCGAAGCGCGTCGGTGAACGGATTAACGCCGGACGATTTGGAACAGAGCTGGAAAATGTGGAAGCCGCAGGCTTTGTCAGGCGGCAGGCAGCAAGCCGGCTTATTGAGATGTATCGTGAGAGTTTTGCAGGCGAAAACGGTTATCTGCCCTTGATACGGGAGCAGGAACCGATAATCTTTCCGGATTGCGTAAATCGACTGTTTGAAAAAATGGAGCAGCCGGATAATCTGCATGAGCTGATCCGGCAGGTCGAAGCATTTGCAGAGGCGGTTGAACGTCAGCCCGACCTGATGCGAATGCGTTTTTTCATGCCCGATGCAATTTTGCCACGGCTTAGAGATTTGACACACGAGCGGCGAGAACTGCCCAAAGGAGAAAGAGAGCTGCCGGAAGTCCGGGGCTTCATCACGCAGGATGAAATCGACTGGAATTTAACCGGCGGTTCAGGCTATGAAAGCGGCGCTGAACGAATTGAGTTGTTTTTCTCACAGCCGCATGATGTCGGCGAGAAAATTGAATTTCTCAAACGCGAATATGGAACAGGCGGGCGCATGCCCGGCGTTTCGAACGCACGGCACAGCGAAGAATGGCACGATACAAAGGGCATACAGCTTCGCAAGAATGGTTGTCAGAATGTGACGCTTGGCTGGAATAAGGTCGCTGAACGTATTGATACATTGATTCGGAATGGACGATATACAAGGCTGAAAGAGCAAAAACCAGAGGACGAGATTCGGTTAGCGCCGGATATGGAAGCCTACCGGAATCTTAAAGCCGAGCGTCCGCAATACATGGTTGGCGTGAGGGTGGACGATTACCTGCTCTTTTATGGAGAGGATGCGAAAACGGCTGCGCCGCTGCTGAACACGAAATTGCTTGAACGGGATATTCCCAGCGTGGGCATGATGCCGGTTACGGGCATTCCTTTCGGACGTTGGAGTGTTGCGGCAAAAACGCTGACGGAAAACGGACAGAGCATTTTCTTTGCCGAGCCTGCCGAACAGGGCGGCTATGAGGTCGTCAAAGAGCTGAACGGAAGGCGGGATACGCCGCATTATCAGGTGGGCGATACGGTCTATCTGGATGATAAGGCTTTTTTGATTGAACAGATTACGGATATCCATGTCCAGCTGCGCGATCCTACGCTGCGTTATCCTGTCATTAGGACGGAACGGCGGGAAATTTTTGAACAGATGCTTGCCGAAAACATGCGAAACGACGAGCTGTTTTACAGACAGAGAGAAGCGATGCCTGCGGAACCTGAGAATTTCGTACTGACGGAGGAATTGCCGAATACTCCGGAACCGCAACAGCCGCAGGAGGAGACGAAGCTGCACAGTGTCGTCATAGACCTGACGGGGCAAGAACCCCGGCAGAGAGAAAATGGACAGCACAAAGTGCAGAACTTTCGCATTACAGATGAACATTTGGGCGAGGGAAGCGCAAAAACAAAATTTGGGTATAACATCGCGGCAATTCAGATGCTCAAGCAGATTGAAGCGGAGAGCAGGCAGGCACGTCCCGATGAGCAGGAAATTCTCTCCCGATACGTCGGATGGGGCGGTATTCCACAAGCCTTCGACGAGGAAAACACGCAATGGTCAGAAGAATATCGGCAGCTCAAAGAATTGCTGACAGAGAAGGAATACGATGCGGCACGCAGCTCGACGCTCAACGCGCATTACACATCGCCAACGGTTATTCGCGCTATGTATGACGCGATTGAAAAAATGGGGTTTCGCACGGGTAATGTTCTGGAACCGTCCTGCGGCGTAGGCAATTTTTTCGGTATGCTGCCGGATGACATGAGCGGCAGCCGGCTTTATGGCGTGGAACTGGACAGCATTACAGGGCGCATTGCGCGGCAACTTTATCCCGATGCGCGGATTACAATCAGCGGCTTTGAAAAAACGCAGCGCAGGGATTTCTTCGACCTGGCAATAGGCAATGTTCCCTTCGGTGGTTACAAGGTTTCCGACAAGCAGTTTGACAAGTATAATTTTTTGATTCATGATTATTTCTTCGCTAAAACGCTGGAGCAGGTTCGTCCGGGCGGTGTTATTGCTTATATCACATCCAAGGGCACAATGGACAAGGCATCTCCCGACGTGCGCAGATATATCGCGCAGAGAGCTGAATTGCTCGGAGCCATCCGTCTGCCGAATACGGCATTTGCGGCGAATGCCGGAACGAGCGTAACGACGGATATTCTTTTTTTGCAGAAACGGGAAAGCCCAATCGACATAGAGCCGGATTGGGTGCATCTGGGGCAGACAGAGGACGGAATTCCCATCAACAGCTACTTTGTCAGCCATCCCGATATGATGCTGGGCAGCATGGCATGGGATAAGAGCATGTACGGCGATGAGAAGGAAACGACATGCAGACCCATTCCGGACGCAGACTTAAAGGTACAGCTGGAGCAGGCGATTCAGAAGATTGGCGGCGAATACCATGCGGCAGAGGTCATGGAACTGGCAGAAGGAGAGGAAATTACTGAAACATTACCTGCCGATCCGGATGTAAAGAATTACAGCTACACGATTGTAGATGGCGAGGTGTATTTTCGCGAAAATTCGGTGATGATGCGCCCAAAGCTGAATCGCACAGCACAGGAGCGCGTCAAGAGCATGGTGGCACTTCGGGATACGGTATATCGCTTAATGAACGCTCAGTTGGAAGATGCTGATGATGAAACGATTGAAAACGAACAGCGGGAGCTGAACAGGCAGTATGATGCGTTCAGCACTAAATTCGGGCTGATTAACGATCGGGCGAACCGACTCGCATTTTCGGATGATTCTTCGTATTATCTGCTCAGTTCGCTTGAAGTGCTGGATGAAGATCGAAAACTCGAACGCAAAGCGGATATGTTCACCAAGCGTACCATTCGGCGACCGCAAGCCATTACACATACGGATACCGCGGCAGAAGCACTGGCAGTATCCATAGGAGAAAAGGCGCGGGTGGATTTGCCGTATATGGCGGAGTTGACCGGAAAAAACGAAGATGCGATAACAAAAGAACTGACCGGCGTGATCTACCTTGATCCTGAATCCCAAACATGGCAGACGGCAGACGAATATCTTTCCGGCAATGTGCGGGAAAAACTCAGGACAGCGCAGGCTGCGGCAAAAGAGAATATGGTTTTTATGCCGAACGTCGATGCGCTGCAAGCCGTGCAGCCCAAAGATCTTGACGCTTCGGAGATCGACGTTCGCCTTGGCGCAACATGGATTTCACCGAAGGACATCGATGCGTTCATGTATGAATTGTTTTCTACACAGGAATACATGAAACGATATATTCAGGTCAATTTTTCGCAGTTTACCGGCGAGTGGAACATATCGGGCAAGACGTTGCTCAGTCGCAACGATGTTGCGGTATTCGAAACCTATGGTACGTCAAGGGCGAATGCCTATAAAATTCTGGAGGATACGCTGAACCTGCGCGACGTGCGTATATACGATACCGTACAGGATGCGGATGGCAAGGAGAAGCGCGTGCTGAATTCCAAGGATACGACTTTGGCGCAACAGAAGCAGCAGGCGATCAAAGATGCTTTTCGAGAATGGATATGGAAGGAACCGAACCGGAGATACAGACTGGTAAAGCAATACAATGAGCTGTTTAATGCAACCAGACCGCGTGAGTATGATGGATCGCATATTGTTTTTGCGGGCATGAATCCTGAAATTACGCTGAGGGAACATCAAAAAAACGCGATTGCGCGTATGTTGTATGGCGGCAATACATTGCTGGCACACGAAGTCGGGTCAGGGAAGACGTTTGAAATGATAGCAGGCATTATGGAGTCGAAAAGATTGGGATTGTGTACGAAAAGCATGATCGTAGTGCCGAATCATTTGACTGAGCAGTGGTCAGCGGAGTTTTTGCGGCTGTATCCCGGCGCAAACATTCTGGTGGCGACCAAACGCGACTTTGAGAAGGGACGCAGAAAGCGTTTCTGCTCGCGCATTGCAACCGGCAATTATGATGCGGTTATCATCGGGCAGAGTCAGGCTGAGCGTATCCCCATCAGCAGGGAACGGCAGGAGCGAATCATCCGTGATCAGATTGCTGAAATTACAGACGGTATTGCGGAAATCAAACATGCCAACGGGGAACGTTTTACGATTAAACAGCTGGAACGCTCCAGAAAACAGTTGGAAGCACGGCTTGAAAGGCTGAAAGCAGAGGAAAAGAAGGACGATGTAATCACCTTTGAACAGCTCGGTGTGGATCGGCTTGTGGTGGACGAAGCGCATTCCTATAAAAATATGTTTTTATATACAAAAATGCGCAATGTGGCAGGACTTTCAACAAGTGAAGCTCAGAAATCCAGCGATATGTTCGCCAAGTGCCGATATATGGACGAACTGACAGACGGGCATGGCATTATATTTGCCACAGGCACGCCGGTATCCAACAGCATGACCGAGCTTTTTACCATGCAGCGCTATCTGCAATATGAAACGCTGCGAAAACAGAACCTGACGAATTTTGACGCATGGGCTTCGGTTTTTGGGGAGACCGTGACCGCGATTGAGCTTGCGCCGGAGGGAACGGGTTACCGTGCGCGGACGCGGTTTGCAAAATTTTACAATCTGCCGGAATTGATGAATATGTTCCGTGAGGTGGCAGATATCAAGACGGCAGATCAGCTTCATTTGCCTACGCCCAATGCGCACTATGAAACGGTTGTCGTTCAGCCGTCTGAAATTCAAAAGCGCATGGTACAGGAACTGTCAAAACGCGCTGCCAAAATCCATGGCGGAGCGGTCGATCCGCACATTGACAACATGCTTAAGGTGTCGATGGACGGGAAAAAGCTGGGGCTGGATCAGCGGCTTATAAATCCCATGCTGCCGGATGACCCCGGAAGCAAAGTCAATGCCTGCGTCGGCAACGTAATGAGAATTTATCGTGAAGGCAGCGAGCAAAAACTGACGCAGCTCATCTTCAGCGATATGTCAACGCCGAAAAACGGACAGGAAAAGGAGTTCAGCGTTTATGACGATATTCGTGAAAAGCTGTTGGCGCAGGGGGTTCCGGAAAGCGAAATCGCGTTCATACACAATGCAGACACGGAGGCAAAAAAGAAAGAGCTGTTTGCGAAAGTGCGCACGGGTCAGGTGCGAATTTTACTTGGCAGTACTGCAAAAATGGGGGCAGGAACCAATGTTCAGGACCGCCTGATTGCTTCGCATGACCTTGATTGTCCGTGGCGTCCGGGCGACCTTGAACAGCGAGCAGGACGCATTGTGCGTCAGGGAAACCGGAACGCCGATGTGTACGTTTACAGATACGTAACAGATGGTACATTTGATGCGTACAGTTGGCAGACAATCGAGAACAAGCAGAAGTTTATCTCGCAGGTCATGACCAGCAAATCGCCGGTACGTGTCTGCGATGATGTGGATGAATCGGTTCTATCCTATGCCGAAATCAAGGCGCTATGCGCGGGCGATGCAAGAATCCGTGAGAAGATGGATTTGGATGTCGAAGTTTCGCGGCTCAAACTGATGCAGGCGGACTATCAAAGCAAGAAGTATCGCCTTGAAGACCGGTTGCTTCGATATTTTCCGCAGGAGATTCAAAATAAAACAGAAAGAATCGAGGGTCATGTGCAGGATATTGCGTGTTTGCAGGCGCATGTCTTACCGGAAGATGGGTTCCAAATGGAAGTCAGCGGTAAAATGTATACGGAAAAGGAAGCGGCAGGTCAGGCACTGATAGAATGCTGCAAGAAATGGAAAGGTGACGTTATTCAGGATGCTGTGACATATCGCGGAATGAGTGCCAGTCTTGCTTTTGATGCGGGAAGCAGAACATACTGGCTGAATATGCACGGCAACATGACGTACAGCGTTGAGCTTGGCAACGATCCAAGGGGGAATATCACACGAATTGACAATCGTCTGGCACGAGTACCAGACAATTTGGAAAAAGCAAGGATGGAACTCCAAGGTCTGAAACAGCAGGAGAAGGCAGCGAAGGAAGAACTGGAAAAACCGTTTGCGCAGGAAGCTGAGCTTGCAGAAAAACGGATGCGGCTTGCGCAGCTCAATTCAGAACTGAACATAGACGATAAGGCGCCGATTGAGGCAGCGATAGAGGATGCGCAGGATGTGCCATCCATTCGGGAGCAGCTTCGAGTATCCAGCGAAAGAGAAATGGAAAAAAGGAACAGAAATCAAGAAAGGGAGGAACGATAAATGGACATGACGATTCGGGCAATGAAACCTGACGAGCGGAATTACAGCTATACACAGGAAAAAAGTGTGCAGAAAAATACGGGATGCATTGGGCATCTGCGTGGCGATATGGGCAGAAGCGGCGAGGAATTTTATACAAGCTGGGATGATCACGAGGCTTCGCTGAAAACGGAAACATTCAAAAGCGAATTCAACAGCATTGTGAATGCTCTGCGCAAGGATGAGCGTTACGGTCTCCTTTTGAGCAGCAGAAAAACACTGGCAGCGTGTTGCCATGCAATGCCGGACTGTGCGTTTGACGGAAGTTCTGCACAGGAGTACGGATTTCGTGCAGATACCAAGGCATACAGCTATATGATTCGCTGCAATCCGACACAGGGCAATTACAACTTTTATATTTATGCGTATGACCGAGCAAAGCTGGACAAGGTGCTTGAAATGCAGAAAGAACAAATGCAAAAGTGTGAAGTGCCGGTGTATCTGTATCCGAGAACATATGCGCAAAAGCATGGTGAGATGGAAGAATATCGCATGTCAAGACAAGCCAATATTGCCTGCCGCGACGCGATAGATCGGGCAATCCGCGAACATTATCATGACAATGTTCTGAGCAGAAAGGCTGTGCAGAATGTGGTCGGACAATATGGATTTGACAGGACGCTGTATGTGCTGGCGGTCACAGTCATGGATAAGAATTGGGATGGACGTATTTCGCAGAACAACAAAAACTGGGCAAAAATGCAGCCGGTTTATGCCGACATGGACGAACTTGGACAGGAGAAAAATCAGGCGTTTGTTGCAAGGTCGCATCCGGGATTGGTAGATCTGTTCCTGAGAGAAACCAGACGGGCAAAAGAGGCGAACCTCGAAAAAAATACTCCGGCATTGGCTAAATGCAAAAGGGAAAAGGAGAGATAAGCATGGCGGGAAGAATACGAAATATACAGGTCATTTTCCGTGTTGATGAGCGGGAAAGAGGACTGATCCGTCAGAAAATGGAGCTGATGGGTGTACGGAACATGCAGGCATACCTGCGCAAGATGGCGATTGATGGGTATGCGGTCAAACTTGATCTGCCGGAACTGCGGGAAGCAGTGGCGATGCTGGGGCGGTATAACGGCAACATCAACCAGATTGCCAAACGCGCAAACGAAACAGGGCGCGTTTATGATACAGATATTCAGGAAATTCGAGCGTCGCAGAAGGAAATCTGGAAGAAAATAGACGAGCTGCTGACGAGGCTGGGTGCGCTGGGGCTTTGAGTCGTATCCTTGCATGAAATGAAAAAGTGCGCGACAATGGGGATGAGAAAAGGAAGATACAAGGGAGGGAAAAGAGAATGAAGATATGCAGAGTCATGTTGACCGTAGTTTTGCTGCCGGTGCTGCTGGCAATGAAGGCGTTGATTTTCCTGTGCCTGTTTCTGACGGCGGTTTCAAGCGGGTTATTGTCGATTGTGTCCTCACTGCTGGGGATGACAGCACTGGTGAGCATATTCCTGATTCCGATAAAAAGCGCGCTGATTCTGTTTGTGAGCGCATGGCTGATTAGTCCGGCAGGATTGCCGCTGGCTGCGCAAAAGCTGCTTGAGGTGCTGTATGCGGGATGTGAACGGATGCAGGATTTGGTGATGGGATGAATACAAAAATGGCGCGGAGCTGGGTGGGCTTCGCGCTTATTTTTTTGAAAAAAGTGAGGTGAAGTCTACATGGCAACCACGCGTCTTATCCCTTTGCACACGGGCAAAGGACGAAAATTCGGCAAAGCAATCCGCAACGTAATCGGATATGTGTCTAATCCGAAAAAGACGCATCAAGGCGAATTGGTGACGGGCTTCGGTTGCAATCCCGAAACGGCGGACGGAGAGTTTTTACTCATGAAGCGCGAGTATATTGCGCAAACAGGACGGCTCAGAGGAAAGGATGATGTGATTGCGTATCATCTGCGCCAATCCTTTGTGCCGGGCGAAATCACGCCGGAAGAAGCCAATCGAATTGGCTGCGAACTGGCAAAACGATTTACGCACGGGCAACATGCCTATGTTGTAGCCACCCACGCTGATCGGTGCCATGTGCAGCATGTATTATGTAAAGGAAGGTTTTAACCATCTTCCTTAAACTGCATGTCGTTCCGCGAAAACCGAATACAAAAAACAGTTATGGAAGAAGAAAAAATCTTCAAGTCCACAACTGCTTTTTTGTGTTTGAAAGGAGATTTGTATGAAACTGACCTATCATCGCTGCGGCGACTATCTGCTTCCCGCCCTGACCATTCCGGATGAATCTGTAACGCTTGGAAAGTATGGCAGGATGCGCAAGACTTATCTTAAAGAGCATAAGCCCATTCTGTACAATGCCCTGCTGCTTTCCGGAAAACTGACGGAGTATCTCGTCGGCGTGGATGCCGAGTGCCGGGAACGCCTTGAAACCCTCCTGCCGCAGATGATGCGGCAGGAAGGGGTTGACGAAGCACTCAAAGCACGCAACCAGATGGAATGGGTGCGCAGGATGAACAGCATCCAGAACCGAGCAGAAGAAATCCTGCTGAACGAACTGGTTTACGCTTAAACCACAAAGTCGGGGTCATGCAGCCACTTTCTCCCTGCTCTGTGCGGCCAAATTCTCACGAATATGGCGCAGAGCTTCATCTTCGATGTGCCTTGCCCGGCTGATGCTGAACCCGTAGTCCCGCGCCGCTGCTGCCAGTGCGCATGGCTCGCCATCGAAACCAAACCGATGGCGAACCCATGCGGCATCGCGAAGCGACGAGCGATTCATTGCGTCATAGAGTGCAAGCAGCTTTTCCTTGTCCAGATAGAGCTGTTCGGGGCTTTTATGATAGATATCCCGACTTAGAGCAGGATTATCGGATTGCATGGCTTCAACTGCCGCCTGGTTTTCTTCCAGCGAAACCGTATTGATTTCGGGATGTGTTTGCCGAAGGGCGTCGAGCATTGCGGTGCAAACGACTACGGCGGCATACGTCAGGAATTTCCCCTTTTCCGGCACGAATCGCTCTGCGGCGTGAAGCAGAGCGATTCGACCCTCCTGCTCGTAATCGTCACAGTTCAGAACTGCGCTGCCATATCGTTTTTCAAATTGAATCGCGGCTGAGCGAATAAACATCGTATTCCGCTCAATTAACTGGGTACATGCTTCATGATTTCCGTTCTGAATCATCAGGCAAAGGGTTTCGTTCGTGATGGGCGTTCATCTCCATTTGGATATTGTAGGTGGTGTTCATGTAGTTCCAGATGGCCTGTTTGAGCTGATCGGTTGCTTCGCCCAATTCAGCCTGATATTCTTCTGGAACGGTGATCTGGTTCAGCGCCGCCGAGAGCATCCCCATGATGCCTTCGGGTCTGAGTTGCAGACCGTTTTTCTGGCGCGGAAGCACTTTCGTGATTTCACTGAGCTTCTGTTTGGTCAGCGCTGCGGTTTGTTTGACACGTTCCGGTCCATCCTGCTTCATTTCAGCGAGAATCTGGCGGAAGTTGCGCGTGATGCTCTCGATCTCATCCGCATAGACCGGGCGCTTGAGCGCCTGCGCTTCCTGCACCGCGCCACGAACGGCGGACATATCCTCCGGGTTAGCCTGACCATGTTCCAACATGAGGCTGCTCATAGAGTTGTACATTTGATTCTGCGCGGCAACGCCGGAAGCCAGAACGCCCTCCTGATAGAGCGCGATCTGGCGGGTCAGCTCCGCGAATTTCGGATTTTCCAAAAGCTGGCAGACCACAGAACGGTTCAGCTTGCCCTGATGGAGATTGGCAGCTGCTTCCATAGACAGCCCCAGACGCTCGATGTCATATCCTTTACGGGAAGGAATATCCGTCAGTCCCAGCAGAAAATCCGTCGAAACTTCAAAGTAATTCGCGATGGCGACAAGATTTTTACTGGACAGTTTGCTTGTTTTTTCAGCCATTACGCGGCTCAATGTGCTTTTATCCATACCGACAGCCTGCGCCAGCTCAACCTGCGTGATGTTTCGGCTTCTGCACAGGTCGCGGATTCTGTCCATTGTATTTCCGGGAAGCCATTTTTCCTGCATCCATTCATCCTCCTGAGTTTTTTTCTTTGATCGTATCATATCAGACTCGAATAGCCAAGTCAAATTTGTTGCATTTTTGCATCGGGAAAGCCGACAAAACCGAAGCAGTTGAAAAAATGCCGCTTTTCAGACGATTTTCCATTTTTCCCCGTATATTCAGACAGTGCGTAAAAACGTTCTTTTACACCCTTCAAGATCGAAAAAATGTGTGAAGGAGGAATTTTATTGAAGGAAAATCTGATTACGGCGCTGTACGAGCGCCTGTCCCGCGACGATGACCTCGACGGGGAAAGCAACTCCATCGTGAACCAGAAGCTCTATCTGCAAAATTATGCCGACGAGCATGGCTTCACCAACTGCAAGCACTATACGGACGACGGATGGAGCGGCGGCAATTTCGACCGCCCCGGCTGGAAAAGCCTGATTGCCGACGTGGAAGCCGGAAAGGTCGGCGTGATTCTGGCGAAGGATATGAGCCGAATCGGGCGCAACTATCTTGAAACAGGATTTTATACGGAAGTGGTGTTCCGCAAGCACAATGTCCGATTTATCGCCATCGCCAATGGAGTGGATAACGATCATCCCGAAACGGGCGAGTTTGTGCCGTTCCTGAACATCATGAACGAATGGTATCTGAAAGACCAGTCCAAGAAAGTTACGGCGGCTTATCAGCTGCGCGGCAAATCCGGCTTACCCACCAACAACAACTGCTTATATGGCTACCGAAAAGACCCGGACATTAAGCACCACTGGCTGGTTGACGAGGAGGCGGCGACGATTGTCCGCAGAATCTATCAGATGGCTTGCGAGGGACACGGGCCGTCTGAAATTGCACGGATTCTGACGAAGGAGAAAGTGGACAATCCCGGCTACTACTATACGAAACACGCCTGCGGGATGCGCAGCGACTATACAAAAGAAGCCCATGCGCACGACTGGAACAGTTTGACAATCAGCAGAATTTTGACCTATCAGGAGTATTTGGGACATACGGTCAATTTTCGTTCCGGCAAACGGTATTACAAGGATAAACGACGCGCTAACCCGCCGGAAAAGCTGCTGATCTTCGAGAATACCCATGAACCCATTGTAACGAAAGAAACATGGGAGCTTGCCCAATGCGCGCTGAAAAGCATAAAGCGGACAGATACGCTGGGCGTGGCGAATCCGTTGACAGGTCTGGTTTACTGCGCAGAGTGCGGGCAAAGGCTTTATAACCATCGGCATGGAGCGAAAGATGCACAGGGCGTATTCAAGAGCGATTCCTATAACTGCTCAACCTATATGTTGTCCCGAAAACGGGAAACGAGAGAATGCGTTTCCCATCAGGTAGCTACAAAAGCATTGCGGGAACTGATTTTGAAAACCATTCAGACCGTCAGCCGCTATGCCCTCTCCAATGAAGTCGAGTTTGCACGCAAAGTTCGGGAAGCGTCTGAATTGCAGCAGGCACAGGCGGCAAAAGAAACAAAAGCCAGAATCCGCAAGGCGCAGAAACGCTGTAAGGAACTGGACGTGCTGATTCAGAAGCTGTATGAATCGTATGCGCTTGAAAAGATTTCTGAAAAGCGTTTTGATGATTTTCTTGCGGCGTATGAGAAAGAACAGGCTGAATTGAAAGCCGTTTTGGAAACGGATACGGAGGAACTTCGGGCGTATGAAGTCGATTCCGATCACATCGCTTCTTTTCTCAAACTTGCCAGAAAATACAGGGAAGCCGATGAACTGACCACGCCCATGATCTATGCGTTTGTTGAAAAAATCATCGTTCATGCGCCGGAAAAAATCGACGGAGAACGGCACATGCAGATCGACATCTATTTGAAATTCATCGGCAATTTTCAGGTGCCGCAGGACGAGCCGACGGCAGAAGAAATGGCAGAGGAAGAAAAGCAGAAACAGCGGCGCGCGAAAAATCGGGAAAAAGTCGCCCGCTGCATGGAGAGAAAGAAATTGAAAGACGCACAGGAGAAGGAGGATGCAGCCCATGAAAATGACAGCACTGTATGAGCGTATATCCCGCGAGGACAGAAACGAAGGAGAGTCCTTTTCGATTCTTCGGCAGAAGGAATATCTTGAAACCTATGCCGCCGCAAACGGCTTTGAAAACTGCCGGCATTATACGGACGACGGATTCAGCGGACGAAACTTTGAACGTCCGGGCTGGCAGCAGATGATGACGGATATTGACAGCGGGAAAATCGGAACGGTGCTGGTCAAAGACATGAGCCGCGTCGGGCGTGATTACCTGCAAACGGGCTTTTATACCGAAATTTATTTCAAAGAGAAAGATGTGCGGTTTATCGCTATTGACAGCCATGTGGACAACAGCCGTTCCGACAGCTTGGAGTTTGCGCCCATGCTGAATGTTCTGAACGAAATGTATCTGCATGATCTATCCAAGAAAGTCAACATCGGGTTTCGGGCAAAAGGAATGTCGGGGCAATCGCTTACGTCAACGCCGCTGTTCGGCTATAAGCGAGATCCCGACGATAAGAACCATTGGGTGATTGAACCTGAAACCGCCGAGATTGTGCGGCGGATTTTTGAACTGGCGGCGACAGGAATGAACCCGCACCGCATTGCCAAAACCTTACAGACAGAGCGGAGGATTACACCGAGTACATATTTTCGCAGGTCGGATATGGGGAACCGATATCACGCCAGAAGGCAGGAAACAGGCGACTATGACTGGCACAGAGGGACGGTCATCGGTATTTTGAACAAGCGCGAGTATCTGGGCATGACGGTCAATTTCAAGACGTGTACGCCTTCTTACAAAGCCAAACAGATTCAAAATCCGATAGAAAAGCAGGTGGTTTTTGAAAATACCCATGAAGCGATTGTGGATAGGCAGGCATGGGAAAAAGCGCATGAAGCGTTTGAAAAGCCCAAGAGGGCTAAGACGGAAAATGCCGACAGCAATTTTAAGGACTTTGTATTCTGCGCCCGATGCGGCGCACCCATGAGCAATCTCCATCATGCGCAGCACCTCAAAACCGGCACGATCTGTTACTATGACTTCTTTATATGTTCCACCTATCGAAAGTCTGAGCATTTGGAAGAACGGCAATGTGTTCAGAACGCATTCAGCGCAAAAGCGCTTCGTCCGTTACTGAAAGAAACGATTCAAACGGTCAGCCGATACGCATTGACGAATCAGGAAGAATTCCTGACACGGCTGCAACGCGAAATCTTGACAGAGCAGCCGGAACAGACGAAACAGCTTAAAAAAGGGATTGCGGCAAAGAACAAAAGAGTGGCGGAACTTGACCGGCTTTTGAAAAAACTCTATGAGAATTATGCGCTCGAAAAAATCCCGGAGGAACGGTTCGATGCACTGTCTGCCGAGTATGAAAGCGAACAGGCACAGCTTGAAAAAGCGGTTTTGGATGAACAGCGGCAGTTGGATGAAATTCAATCCGGCGAAGATAAGATTGAACGGTTTATGGCGCTTGTTGAGCGCTACCGCGACTGCACGGAATATTCCGATGAAGTGCTGCGTCAATTCGTGGAAAAAGTCATCGTCCATGAAACCGTGAAGGACGAGGACGGCGAGCGCTCCCGCGAGATTGAAGTGTATTTGAATTTCATCGGAAAGTTTGACGTTCCCGTGCAGCCCGTCGAGCTTTCGCCGGAAGAACAGAAACGTCAGGAGGCATTGAAAAAGCGAAGAATCCATGAAAGAAATAAACGCGCGCAGAAGCGACAGGAGAGGATGAACGCACAGCTTAAAAGCGAATCCCCAATTTGAAACAGAGAACTGAACAAACAGAAAAGGCGATGCCCCGTTTTTCATCGGGCTGCATCGCCTTTTGTGTTGAGCGGAAAGGAGCGCCTATGACCGAAAAACGTACTCCCCTTTTTACCTTTACCCAGCGGATTGGCAACACCAATTTCACCGTCCGCGCATATTGCGACGACGATATCGCCGTGACTTACGAGGACAAGCTGCTGGAGCTGATCCGCAGCGGCGTGTTGCAGGCGGATGCTTCCGAAAAGCCGGAAGAACCGCCTGCCGAACACGCGGCGTAACGCTTAAAACGCGAACTGATTTTTTGACCGAGGAGGAATGTTCAATGGCATCCGAACGAATCGAAAAACTGCTTGCGATGCAGCAGAAAGCCGAAGCGCAGAAACGAAAAGCCGAGCAGCAGCTCAAGGCGGCGAAACACAAAATCTCTATTCAGAGAAACAAGGAAAGGACGCATCGTCTCTGCGAGCGCGGCGGGCATTTGGAACATTATCTGCCCAATCCCGAACTGCTGACGGATGAAGATGTGTTTCTGCTGATCGACTACTTCTTTTCTTCTCCCCGTGTGCGCGAGCTGGTGGAACAGATGACCGCAAGCCGACGCGGGGAGATTCCGCAAAGCCCGAAGGAGCTGATCGACGCAGCCATGCAACGTATGCCGGAATCGACCATGCAAGACATGCTTTGGAGCAAAGAGAACGAGGACAACGCGGAGAGCGACGGAAGCAGCCCCATCCCGTGAGGGCGCACTTATACGCATCTTCGATGCGCCGTGCGTTCTCCGAAGGCCCCTGCGGGGTGCTCGATGCCTTCGGCATCAACAGGGGCAAGCCCCTGCGCCGATTGCATCGGCTACCCCATGACGGCGCTTTGCGCTAAGAAACGGAGGTGAACCTATGCCCTGCCTGACGGGGAGCTTTAAGATCATCAGCCGTGGAAAAGGTCAATCCTGCATGGCTTCCTGCGCATATTATTCAGGCGAAAAGAAGTATTCCGAATACGAGTGCTGCTGGAAATATCCGCACAGCAGCTCATCGCGCGTGAAGCAGGTTGAAGTCATGCTGCCGCCCAACGCGCCGAGAGCGTATGCCGATCCGCAGACGCTTTGGAACGCAGTGGACGCAGCGGAAACAAGCGCCAACGCGCAGACGGCGCGTTCGATGCTCTTTGCTTTGCCGCGTGAACTGACTGATGAGCAGAACCTTGCCCTCGTCCGCGATTTCTGTCAAAAGGAATTTGTGGACAAGGGCATGGTCTGCAATTTCTTCTATCACGACAAAGGCGACGGCAACCCGCACGTTCACATCATGCTGACGCTTCGCGCAATGGACGAAAACGGCAAGTGGCTGCCCAAATCGAAGAATGTCTACGCGCTCGACGAAAACGGAAACCGCATCCGCGCGTCGAACGGAAGCTGGAAGCGTGTCAAGGTCAATACCGTCGATTGGAACGAGCGCAAGTACGGCGAAATCTGGCGGCAGGATTGGGCGGCTGCACAAAACGCGGCGCTCGAAGCAGCGGGACGGATGGAGCGCGTTGATATGCGATCACTGGAGCGGCAGGGCGTTGAAGATCGCCTGCCGCAAAAGCATCTCGGTCCGACCGCTTCCGCGCTGGAACGCAAGGGCGTTTCCAGCGAACGCGGCGACGAAAACCGAAAGATCATCAGCGTGAATAAGATGCTGGCTTCTTTGCAGAAAACCGTTCGCGGCATCGGCGCTTGGCTGGATGAATTGCGCAAGGCGGTCAGCCGCCAGCAGATCATCGAAAGCCCGGATGATTACCCGCTGAGCGACGTAATTACCGCCTATTTGGATATGCGAAAGGATGGGCGCGAAACATGGAATCGCTATGCGCAGGAAAAAGGCGCTGTCCATGATTTGAAGGACGGCTTTAAGGCGGTTTCCTTCCTCTCGAATCACGAGCTTTACACGGTCGGTCAGCTCAGACGGTACATCGCCGAAACGAAACAGGTATTTTCCAAAATCAAGGCGGAATCCACGGCAAAGGAACGCAGAATCCGAGATATCGACGCGCTGTTTGGCGCGATTCAAACCATCCGAGAATTGAAGCCAGTTCAGCAGGAATACGAGAGCATCCACTGGAGCGGCAAACGCGAAAAGTTCAAGGTCGAACACGGCGACGAATTGAACCGTCTGCAAAAGGCGATCTGGCTGCGCGAAAAGCTCGTGAAGTCGCTGGAGCTTGCATCTCCTCTCGATAAGGAGCAGCGCGCGGCGCTGAAAACAGAACGCGCACAGCTAGAAGCGGAGCACGAAGTCCTTCTTCCCAAACTCGAAGAAGTCAAAGCTGAAATGGCGGAACTGAACCGCATCCGATACTGGACGCGCAAGGTCATTCCTGGCGCACTGCCGCACGTTTTGGATGGACGGGTTTCGGTTGAGGATGCGATGGAAACGGCGGGCAATCGGAAGGAGTTGGAACAGATCGAGGATGAAGCGGTGCAGATGGCCGCGCGCCAGCCGCAGGAACAGAAAAAGACGCAGGAAAAACAGAAGGTGAAACAACAGGGAGAGATCGTTCCCCTGTAAAAAAACATTCCAAAAACAAGAGCTGAATATCGTCTATCACATGCTGGCGGTATTCAGCTTTTTTCTTTTGGCCAAATAAAAATGAGCCGTTATTTTAACGAAAAAACAGACAAAACGTGATGCGGCGATGTGCAGGCAGCGCACGTTCGTGAACGACGAACCGAAAAGTGGCAAAAATGTGAAGAATGTGAATAAAAACGCAAGAAATGTCTTTGATAACATGGGAAGCTATGCTATACTGATGCTGAATAGATACATCCGCAAAAGCAACAAAATACTTTTGGAGGCATGAAGAATGAAACGTTTTATTGCATCCATCCTTTCGGCAGCCATGCTGTTAAACGGCCTTGCGCCCGCTTATGCGGCGGAGGAACAGGACGGGAAGAAATCCGCAACTGTTAAACACTTCACTTTTACGGCTGACGCGATTCCGGGTAAGCTGGAAGAACTGGAGCAATACGACGTTTCCATGATTGACCACGGAGACGTGCTGGAAAACGAGGAAGGCGTCGTCGCCTCTGAGATACAGGGAACGTACTATCGAAACCAGAAGCTCACTCAATCTTCGCTTTCGGGGACGAGTTTTGCATTTGCACCGATCATGCTGGACGATTATTTCCCGTTGCCGGAGGAAACGCCTACGCCGGAGCCGACCGTTACGCCCGAACCGACAATTACGCCGGAAGTGTCGGTTACGCCTGAAGTATCGGTCACGCCTGAAGTATCGGTCACGCCGGAAGCGTCGGTTGCGCCGGACGCATCGGTTACGCCTAAAGCATCGGCCACGCCTAAAGCATCGGCCACGCCGAGCTTATCGCCCGAAGATACCGACACGCCGGAACCCAACGAAAGCCCGAAAGGAGAAGAAACGCCGTCTCCGACCGAAGAACCGGCGGATCAGCCTACGGATGAACCCGCGGAACAGCCGACCGAAGAACCTACGAAAGAACCTGTGGAGCAACCCACCGAAAAGCCTACGGAAGAACCGGCTGAACAGCCGACAGAACAACCCACGGATGAACCCGCAACAGAACCCACGGAGAAGCCGGAAGAAACCCCCGACGAGCAGCCGACCGAAGAACCTGCCGAGCAGCCGGAGAAAAAGCCGGAACAGGAAACGGAAAACAACGAGCCGGAACCCGAAGAATCGCCAGATGAGATTTCGGAAGAATCGGCTGACGAACCCGAAGAACAGCCTGCCGGGGAAAATGCAGAAGAAAACGAGCCTGCACAAAGCGCGTCTGTTTGGCATTGGCTTTTTTCACGCTGCTCATGCGGAAGAAAGCGCGCCGTCCAGCATCCGGGGCGAACGGCAGTCGTATTCCCGAAGCGCAGGCTGCGAGTGGATCACCTACCCCGGACTGTTTGACGCTGTGACGGACGTTGAGCTTTCCATGACCTCCACGGGCATCAAGGAAAACATCATCGTCAATCGGTATACGGGCAACCATGTCTACGCGTATCAGATGACGACGGAAGGATTGACCGCCGCTCAAAACGGGCGGGAAATTCTGCTCTATAACGAGAACGGCGACATGATGGCAAAGGTCGAAGCGCCGCACATGACGGACGCAGAAGGCCGTTACAGCACGGATATCGCCGTTTCACTGGAGGGCGGCGGCGGAAGCTACCGCGTTACCTATCGTCCCAATGACGAATGGATGCAGAGCGCCGCTTACCCTGTAACCATCGACCCGACGGGCAATTATTTCAACGATCTCGCCACGGGAATCGGCGACGTGTTTGTTTCCAGCGATAACCCGTCTCATCATTACGACCATACGGTTAAAAAAGGCAATCCGCAATATAATCATGACCTTGAAGGAACGAATCTGTATGCAGGCAACGGCAACATTGCCTATATTATTCCTTCTCTGACGGGTTTTGCCGGAAGCGACAAAAAGGTATCGGAGTTCCCGACAACCAACGGCCTCATGATTCTGAACGCAACATGGAAAGTTTTCGTTCATGAAGGAGGCGGCACATTTGAAGTTGCACTGGTGACGAGCGACTGGAATACCAGCTCGGTCACATTTAATTCGCGTCCGAGTCTCAGCTCAGATATCCGCCAGACAATTACCCTGCACGAAGGCGAAAATCATGTAGATTTGACAAAGATTTTTTCTGCATGGTTTAACACGTCGGATCAGAAAAGAAATTACGGTTTTGCGGTGACAAGCAACAGCTCGTGGGCAAGAATCTGTTCGTCGGATGTTCTGCCCAGAAGGGAGCGTATGTCGTTTTCTGCCTCCTATACGGATGATTTGCCTGCGCCTACGGTAAAGGCGACAGGCTATGGAAACGGCGTTAATTCGCAGAGCGGTTATATCGACGTATCGTGGAACAGCGTTCCGCTGGCCAGCGGGTATCGGCTGGGCATATCGAACGGCAGCACGTTCCAGTATATCGACGTGGGCAATACGACCTCGTATTCGACGCGCGGCAAAAAGATTTGGCCGACCGACGCTGAAATAGCCGCGGGCAACTATACCCTGCACTGGGACGGAACCGGGCAGGAGCTGCCCAATATTCCTCGCAAGGATAAAACAGACCTGAATTATTATTTCGTGGTCTTGCCTGCCAACGCTTACGGGCAGACAGGCTCGCAGCATGGTCAGGCGCAGGCTTCGCTGCCGGACACCACGCCGCCCAACCAGCCGTCTACGGTCAGCGTATCTCCGGCAGACTGGAGCAACGCGGAGGCTCGGACGGTCACGTGGGCAGGCTTGACGGATATGCCGCTGAACAGGGATACGCTGGGCGACAACGGGCATGTTCAGTTTATCCTTGACCCTGCAATCGGAACGGATGCGAACGCATGGGCGTGGCAGAATACGGCTTCCAACGCTGCAAACGGCTCACAGACCGTCTCGACGGCGGGCTTGGAGGATGGCGTTCATGCGGTCTATGTGCGCGGCGTAGACACCTACGGCAACTACGGCGCGCCCAAAGGCGCGGAACTCAAGGTGGACAGAACGCCGCCGACGCAGCCGGACGTGTCCGTACTGCCTGACGATTGGACAAAGGAAAATACCGCGTCGATCTCATGGACGAATATCGCCGATTTGAACGATTTGAATCGCGTGGAGCTTTCGTGGGACGGCGGTGCATACCAGACAACCGGGCTTTCCGATAAAACCTGTTCGGGATATGAAGCGGATATCTCGTCGTTTGCGGACGGGCTGCATACGCTGAGCATCCGGGGCGTGGATATCGCCGAAAACGTCGGAGAAGCCGGAACTGCGTCGATTCAGATCGACCGCAGCGCGCCGACGCTGACCCAATCTTCCGTTGAACCCGCAGCATGGACGGCGGCGGACAGCGTTATGCTGACGTGGGAAGGCGCGGCGGACGCATACAGCGGTCTTGCCCGGATGGAGTATGCCGTTGACGGCGGCGCTTGGGAAGCGCTCGACGTGAACGAAAACGGAAGCCGGGAAATTGAAATCGGCGGGCTGGCGGACGGCGAACATCGAATTACGCTGCGTCTGACGGATGCGCTTGAAAACGCTGCGGCATGGGAACATACGATCTATCTGGATCACACTCCGCCTGTTGTCGAGCTGCTTACGCCGCAGAACGGCGCGGTTGTGACGGGCGTTCTGGATATTTGGGGCGTTGTCTCGGATATTTCGCTGACGGACTGGACGCTGACGGCCAAAGGCTCGTCCGGCAAAGAAGTGACCGTTCACGCCGATTCGACCGAAAGGCTGTCCGAACAGCTCGGCGTGTTGGACACGGGTGAATTTGCGGATGGAGAAACCATTGAAATCATCCTGACTGCGCATGACGCTGCCGCGCACGAGAGCACGGTTCAGGGCATATACGTCAAGGCCGATCACAGCGCAAAGCCTGTTTCGGCAGACGTAACGATTACCGCGCCGCAGCAGGGCGAGTGCCTGACCGTCTCCTATAAGCAGGGCGAATATACCGCCGATTACAGCGGCTCGGAGAGCAGCGGCGTTTTCGTGCTGGACGGACAGCCGGGCGGCGCAACGTCCCATTTGAAATTCCCGATATACCCGATTCTCTACCCGGAAAACAGCGTTCATGCCCTTTCCGTGCTTTCTATTGACCGTCAGGGCGCGCTGCATTATTCGCAGGGCATGGCCGGATCGCTGATTCTGAGCGATATCTGGAAAGACGAAAATAAAGTTGAATCTGCCGACGGACTTGCATTGTCGGATATGGGCGCGGAAGTGATGGCGGATTCCGGCACACTGGTGTCCAAAAACTTTACAGCCGCGCAACCAGTGTTGGCTGTGCGACTGCATACCATTGAAAATCCGGCGGCGGGCGGCTCTATCTCCTATGAGGTATCGACCGACCACGGCGCAACGTGGACGGCGATTCGAGAAGGATACGATGTCAAATTTGACACGCCGCAGAATCAAGTGGCGGTTCGCACCCATTTGAAAGGGACGGGAACGGTTCTTCAAGGTCTGGACATTGTGGGTGTATACGAATCGAATCCCGTTCATTTCAGCGTCAGACTGCTTCGGCCTGTGACGGCGTTTAATCTGACGCATGAAGAAGAACAGACGGAAGCCATGCCGACCCTCTCGACGGACTGTGCGGCGCAGTTGACGGTTCAGCGCCTGTACATGGACGGACAATGGAACAGCAACAGCTTTACGGCGGATATGCTTCCCTTTGAGGACGGAACAACTCATCAGGCTGCGGCGCTGGGTCTGGATGCGGACGGCGCGCTTTACGGAAGCGGTGCGGCTGCGTCGATTCTCATGCGAACCGCGCTGAACGCGACAGACACATGGCAATCCACGGCGCTGGAGCTTGCAGACGAAACGTATGCCATTCGTTTGGAAACGCTCTGCATCGACGCGGCGGGAAAAACGGTAGAAAACGGCAAGTATGCGTATTCGTATGATGGAACGACGTGGACGGATTTCACGACGGGCGGCTATACCTTCCTGAGCAAAGGCACGAAAAAGCTGTATATCCGGGCAACCATGCCCTCCGGCGTGACGCTCAGAGCCATTCATCTGGAAGGCGTGACGGCCAAGACGCGGGCGCTGAAAACGACGTTGGTGAAAGCGCCTTATAACGTGCAGGCGACGGACTACGGCGACTACTACGAAAACGAAAAGCTCCGCCGCTACGAACTCACATGGACGGACGCGAACCGCGACGACGGCACATGCGGAAACGAGCTCTGGTTTGACATTTACCGCAACGGGCGGAAGATTGCATCGACGCAGAAAAATCGGTATACCGACTACGATTATGAGGCAGATGCAGTCTATCATGTTCGGGCGCGCAGAGAATACGACGATCCGGGCGACGGGCTTTCTTCGATACTCACCCGAACGAGCGGATGGGTGAAGGCGGCCATGACGCGTCTGGCGGCGGAGGAACGCATTGAAGGCGTACAGCACAACGTTGAAAACTTCACGCAGTCGGAATACCTCAACGACCTGTACGGCGGCAACTATACCTTCTCCGACACGCCCAATCCGCCGAGCCTGAGCTTCGCGCTGGATCAAAGCCTGCTGGGGCCGCATCGCTTCTGCTCGCTCGGCTTTGAACCGATTAACTTCAATACGGGCAATTTCTATTTGCAGACGCGGGATTACGCGCTGGCAGATTTGGGAACGTCCGGCTTTGATGTGGTCAGAACGTATAACGCGCAGAGCAACGAAACGGACGGGCCGTTCGGCGCAAAGTGGACGACGGAATACAGCCAGCACCTCCGCCTGTTCAATGACGGCAGCGTCGGCTACCGCAGAGCGGACGGCAGCGAAGTGATCTTCTATGCGCAGGCGGACGGGGCGTTTGAAAGCAACTCGACGGAGTATGAATTCCTCTCCTATGACGCGGCGCACACCGAATATCGAATCAGCCTGACGGACGGGACGGTTTATGCGTTTGCGTCCGGCGGTCTGCTCAAACGCATTGAAAAGGACAGCGGACAGCATATTACGGAAATCGTCCGGGACGAGGACGGCCTGATGACGAAGATCATCTCGCCCAGTCAGGAAGAACTGCTGGTCGAAATGGATCAGGCCGGACATATCGTCGGCATCACCACGCCGGGCGGCGCGACGCTGCGCTATACCTACTCCGGGAAGAAGCTCAGCTCCTTTACGGATGCCGAAGGCAAGACGACAAAGTATGCCTACGACAAAAAGGGCCGCATGACCGAATGGTATGACGGCAACGGCCAGCGCCAGGTGCTGAACAAATACGACGAGCAGGATCGCGTTGTCGAGCAGCAGGATGGCAACCGTGGCCGCTATCGGATGCAGTACGGCGACGGCCAGACGACGACAACGGATGCCGAAGGAAATGTCGTCATCTATTTCTTCGATGAGCAGAAGCGCACTACTCGAATTGTGGATGCGTTGGGCGGTGAAACCAGCTTTACCTACGGCGAGCAGGGCGAAATTGTCAGCAAGACGGACGCGCTGGGGCATGTGACCGCCTACGCCTATAACGATGCGGGCGATATCGTCACAACCGTGCTGGAAAACGGAGGCACGATTCACAGGGAATACAACGATCATCACCAGATTACAAAGCTGACCGATTTGAACGGCTCGGTGACGTTGTATGAATACGATGCGGATGGTAATCTGGTTCGGGAAACCGCGCCGAATGGCGGCGTGACAACCTACGCATACGACCACAAAGGCCGTCTGACCCAAAAGACGGACGCGCTGGGCAATCAGACGAGCTATGCGTATGTCAACGGCCTGCTGGCCAAAACCGTGGATGCGCTGGGCAACGAAACGGCATACAGCTATGATGCGAACGGCAATCTGGCGAGCATGACGGACGCGCTGGGCAACGTGACGCAGTATGAATACGACGCAAACGGCAATCTGCTGAACGTCGTCTTTGCGGACGGAACAAGCGTCAGCTATACCTATGATGCGCTTGGCAGGCAGATCAGCGCGACCGACCCGCTGGGCAATGTAACGCGTTACAAGTACGACGCGCTGGGCAATGTGTTGGAAACGACGCTGCCGGATAAGACGACCCAGACGGCGACCTACACGCACAACAGCCAACTGGCGACAGTCAAGGACGCGCTGCTGAATCAGACGAAGTACACCTATGACGGCAATGGAAACCGCCTGACGGAAACGGATGCGCTCGGTCATACGACGACCAGCGAGTACGACGCGGCGGGCAATCTGATTTCCGAAACCAATGCGGCGGGCGGCGTGACGACCTATCGCTACGACGCACAGGGCTTCCCGATCTCCGTGACGGATGCGGCAGGCGCAACGCAGACCTATCGCTACGACGTAATGGGCAACATGATCGAGCGGACGCTGCCCAACGGCGCGACCATCCGAACGGATTATGACGAAAGCGGAAACGTCATTCGCGAAGTCAACGAGCTTGGCGGCGAAACGACCGTTGAATATGACCTGCTGGGCAGAATCATCGCAATCACCGACCCGATGGGCGCGGCGACGGCGTACAGCTACGATGCAAACGGCAATCTGCTCTCCGTGACGGATGCGCTGGGCAATGTGACGGCGTATGAATACGACGCGCTGAATCGCGTGACGGCGGAAATTGCGCCCAATGGCGGCAAAACCGTCTATGCGTATGACTGCGTGGGCAATCTCATCGAAACCACCGATGCGCTGGGCCATACGACGACATACAGCTATGACGCGGCAGGCAACCTCATCGGCATGACGGATGCGCTCGGACAGGCCGTCGGGCTGGAATACGACAAGAACGGGCGCGCGACGACGGCTATTCAGAAGAACGGCGGCGTGCTGGCGACGGCCTACGATAAAGCAGGACGCGTTATTTCCGAAACGGATGCCAACAAGCACACGACGAGATACCGTTACGGCAAGACAGGACTGGTCAGCGAGATCACCGATGCACTGGGACAGAAAGCGCTGTTTGAATACGACGCTCTGGGCAACGTGACCAAGATCACAGCGCCGGGCAACGCCGTTACGCAGTATGCCTACGATATTTCCGGCAGACTGACGACGCAGACAGACGCAACCGGGCTTGTGACCGAATACGGCTATGACGAAAACAGCCAGTTGATCTCTGTTGTGACCAACGGAAACGAGAGCCTGTACGAGTATGACGCAATGGGCAACGTTTCCTCGGTTACGGATGCGGAAGGGCGCTGCATAAAGCTGACTTATGACCTGAACGGCAATCTGACAGAAATCATCTACCCGGATGGAACGAAGGACGTAACCGAATATGACGCACTGGGCCGTGTGGTTCAATCTACGCCGCGCACGGGGCTGGCGACAGCATACGCGTATGACGAAAGCGGAAACGTCGTTCGCATGACGCAGGGCGAACAGACGACGGCCTACGAATACGACCTGCTCGGACGCATGGTCAGGCAGATTGCGGCGGACGGGACGGAAACCGCGTATGCCTATGACGCGCTGGGCAACCTTGTCGGTCAGACGGATGAACTGGGCAACCAGACGACGTTCAGCTACACGGCGGAGAGCCTGCTGGAGCAGGTGACGTATGCCAACGGCGCAAGTCAAAGCCTGAGCTATGACCTTGCAGGCAACATTATCGGCGAAACGGATGCGGAAGGCAACGCTAAGCAATACCAGTATGACAAGGCCAACAGGCTGATTGCGGTTGTTGACGAGCTGGGCGGCAAAACCAGCTATGCCTATGACGCAATGGATCATATTGTGCAGGTGACGGACGCGCTGCGCCATGCGACGAAGTACACCTACGACAAGGACGGAAACCTGACGAGCGAAACCGACGCGCTGGGCAACAGGGTGCAGTATGCCTACACGCCGGAGGGCTGGCTGAGCAGCGTCACCAAGGCGGACGGCGCGGTGATGACGTTTGAATACGACAAAACGGGCGCATTGACCCGTCAGAACGTCGGGGACGGGCAGAGCGTCACGAGCAGCTACAACGAAATCGGCAAGCTCACAGAGGTATCCAGCGAAGCCGGAACGATTCGCTATCAGTACAATGAGCAGGGATTCCTGATCTCCGTGGAGAATGTCAATGGAGACGTGGTTTCGTATACCTACGACGCATACGGCAACAAAACGTCCATGACCTATCCTGACGGCAGGACGGTCAGCTATACCTATGACGCGATGAACCGAATGGTCGGCGTTGTGGGGCTGGATGGCGAAACGACAAGCTATGTCTACGACGCGGCGGGCAGAAGAATCCAGACGGTTTCCGGGAACATGACCACGCGCTATGCGTATGACAGCGTAGGCAACCTGACGGAGCAGGCCACCAGCGGCGCAAGCGACATTGCGTTCCGTTACAGCTATGACAGGAACGGCTACATCACGGGCGAAAAGCGCACGGAAAACGGAACGGAGACGGAAAACAGCTATGCGTATAACGCGCTCGGAGAGCTGACCAGCTTCCTGCAAAGCACGGGCTACGGCGAAAGCTACGTCTATGACAAGGCCGGAAACATGCTGGAAAAGGCGATTACCGGGACGGACGGCCAGAACGTGACACTGAAAATGGCGTATAATGCGGCCAATCAGCTCACGGGCATGACCAACGGTCAAAGCAAGATTGCGTACAGCTATGATAAGAACGGCAGCCTGATTCAAAAGACGCTGACAAGCAAGACCTACGGCAAGCTGACGGATCGCTATGCGTATGACGCGCTCGACCAGCTCACCTCCTACGTCGGATATGACGGGTATCAGCAGCAGTTTACCTACGATGCGAACGGTATGCGCCTGAGCAAAAAGGAAACAGGCGACGAATCCCGCTCCACGCTTGAAGAACTGTTTCGCGGGAATATTGCCGGACAGCCGGAAATCGTTGTCCCGCAGGCGCAGGACGACGCGGCGGACGTGCCGGAAGAACTGGCGTGGGCGACGACGGATTATCTGTACGATATCACGCAGGAATACTATCAGGTGATCTCCGAAACCCGGACGGAAACGAACGGTCATACGGCGACAACCGCTTATGCCTACGGCTTGGAACGCATCGCAGCGTATACGGCAGACGGCAAGACCAGCTATGTCTATGACGGACGCGGTTCGGTTGTGCAGGCGGTGACTGCGCCTGTTGCGGGCGAAAAGGTATCCTCTGCCCTGCCGGATGTTGCTGTGAAGGTGCAATCCTTCTTGTATACTGCTTTCGGTGAGCAGATGGGCGCGCAGAAGGTGAGCGGCTTTGCCTATAACGCCGAAGCCTACGATGCGGCGACGGGCATGATTAACCTGAGAGCCAGACAGTATGAGCCTGCATTGGGTAGATTTGAGCAAAAAGATATTGTTAGAGGTACTGCAGGATATCCCATATTGCTTAATCGTTATTTGTACTGTCGAAACAATGGTGTGAATTATATTGATCCGACAGGAGAATCTATACTTGGAGCATTGATAGGCCCTAAAGTAATTAAGGATACGTTACTAGGTGTTGGTTTGATTATTTCAGGTATAAGTGCAGGAATACGGACAATAAAGAATTTTTATAAAGCATATAATTCGCCAACTGCGAAATTAAGAAGGCAAGAAGAGAAGAAACGACGGGAAATTGAATGGAAACAAGAACGGGATCATATTCTTACTTCGAATTCACTTTGCGGGCCTGCACCTGCAACCATTCCACAGAATACTCCGACTCCCGATACGCAACCTAAAAAAACTTCAAATAAATCTCAGACAGAAGAACAGCAAGAATTCGAGCTTAATGAGTCAGGATATTTTGGAGAAGTAGGACAAAGTGGAAATAGTAAAGTAAGGAATATATCAGGAGGAGATGAGGCAGCTAAACGTTTCTTTGAAGAAAA
>ERZ827452.769-NODE-769-length-39186-cov-12.001073_pt1 | contig 39186 bp, 31 predicted proteins | sample MGYA00519866_ERZ827452 | MGnify/ENA primary metagenome ERZ827452 (study PRJEB31778, sample SAMEA3449307) | human gut metagenome | biome: human gut; feature: human-associated habitat; material: faeces | place: United Kingdom | collected 2010/2012 ... | reverse complement strand
GAGCTTGCCCATGTGGACAGCGAGATTGAAAAGCTGGTGGACAGTCTGACGGGTGCAAACAATGTCCTGCTCTCCTATGTGAATGTGAAGATAGCGGAACTGGACGGACGCAAGCAGGAACTTCTGGCGAGGATAGCGGAGCTGACGGTGGAAGCCATCAGCCCGGAACAGGTCAGCCAGATTTCCGGCTACCTCGACACTTGGGAGAATGTATCCTTTGACGACAAGCGGCGGGTGGTGGATTTGATGATTACCACCATAGCCGCCACAAGCGACAGCTTGAATATCACATGGAAAATCTGACGGGTGGCACCCCTCCCGTCAGATACCTACTCTGTGTAGTCCCTTGTAAACTGTACTTTAATGTAAGCAAAATAACAGTTCCCCTAGCTGTGAATACCATGCCATCTCAGTACTGAAGTCCAACTCCGTCCGGTATTTTATAAATTTGCTTCAAAGAAAGCTTTTAACGCATCATATGCTGCATCTTCATCAGCACCTTCTACCGTTACAGTCACAGTCTGGTCTTTTTTAATCCCCATACTCATAACTGCCATCAGACGACTTGCATCAATAACCCTTCCATCTTTTTCAAGAGTTACTTTACTTTCAAAATTTTTAACCTCTTTTACAAGCATTCCCGCCGGTCTTGCATGAATTCCCAATTCATCCTTTACTGTGTAATTGAATGATTTCATTTTCATTTCCTCCTTAGACTATGCATTTATTATTTTATCTCTTACAGGCAGTACCATCGCAGGTGATACCGATAATTCATCAATTCCCATTTTCATGAATGTTTCTGTCAAAGTCAGATCCGCTCCAAGCTCTCCACAAATTCCTGCCCAGATACCTTCTCTGTGTGCACTGTCAATAACCATCCGGATCATTTTAAGCACAGCCGGATGATGTGGATCATAGAAACGGTCAAGCTTTGCATTCTGCCTGTCAACAGCAAGAGTATACTGCGTCAGATCATTTGTTCCAATACTGAAGAAGTCTACTTCTTTTGCAAGATCATCTGCAATCATGACTGCTGCCGGAGTCTCAATCATGATTCCAAATTCAACATCTTTAAATGGCAGCCCCTCTGCAGACAATTCTGCTTTCAATCCTTCCATCATTTCTTTTACTTTTTGCACTTCCCATACGGATGCGATCATGGGAACCATAATGGAAATATTACCAAACGCACTGGCCCTCAGCAACGCTCTTAACTGTGTCCTAAATATTTCAGGCTGACTCAGACAGATTCTCACTGCACGATACCCCAATGCAGGATTATCCTCATGGTCAAGTCCAAAATAATCAATCTGCTTGTCCGCCCCGATATCTAATGTACGGATAATCACCTTTTTCCCTGCCATCACCTCTGCAACTGTTTTATAGGAGCGGAACTGTTCTTCCTCTGTTGGGAAATGGTCACTCTGAAGATATAAAAATTCACTTCTGAAAAGTCCGATTCCTTCTGCATCATTCTGTAAAACAGCTCCCAGGTCTTTTACCTCACCAATATTGGCATAAAGCCTGATCTTTTTCCCTTCTTTCGTAACAGTCGGTTTTCCCTTTAACTGCTGTAATAATTCCTCATGCCGCTTCTCATCCTGCTCTTTTCTCACATATTCTTTTAATACGGCTTCTTCCGGATCAAGAATCACAATCCCTTTAAAACCATCTACAATCGCAGACTTCCCATTCACTTCTTTTGGAATTGCGGTCGATACCAATGCCGGAATATTCATGGTTCTGGCAAGAATCGCTGTATGTGAATTTGCTGAACCCTGTCTTGTCACAAATGCAAGCACCCTTTCACGGTCCAACTGGATTGTTTCACTTGGAGCAAGATCATCTGCTACAATAATATATTTTTCCTTTTCCTCTTCGGATGTATGTATGTTTTCTTCCTTCCTGGACAAAATACGAATCACACGCTCAGATATATCTTTTACATCTGCAGCACGTTCCTTCATATAATCATCATTCATTTCTGCAAACATCCTGGCAAAATTATCTCCTGTCGCTGCCACTGCAAATTCTGCATTCACAGCTTGTACCTCTATGATGTTATGGATTGAATCCAGATAATCTTCATCTTCTAACATCATCTGATGTACTTCAAAAATTGCTGCATTTGCTTCTCCGACTTCTTTGACCGCCTTATCATAAAGTTCCTTTAATTCCTGTGCCGCCTGATCTCTGGCTGCTTCAAAACGTTCGATTTCCGCCTGTACATCATTAACCTTCACACGTCTTACCACATTGGTTTCTTTAGAAATTTCTTTGATTTTTCCAATCGCAATTCCTCTGAATGCAATTTTTCCATTTATGTTCTGCATTTGTCCCCTCCTCTCTGAATAACAAACTGCAATATTTCACCACTTCTGCTGCAAAAACCAAAAAAACCGAAAAAGTGTACGCAGCCATAAGCGTATTACTTTTCCGGTTTAGTACATTTGCATGTGAACTATCCTTCAAATATATTTTTATTATATATTTTTTACATTTTTTTGTCAATGCTTAAGTTATTATATGACAATTTTGCATAACTTACCTTACCTTTTTATCTGTAAGGATTCCCCTCTTTCCGTTTTATTTTATTCACAATATTATATTAGTGCGAACTAACCCAAATGTTAATAGACTATTTCCCATTTTCCATATATAATTCTTGTGAGTAATCATATACAGAAAGGTTTAATGAACGATGAGTATTTTAAATGTAGAGAATCTTTCCCACGGTTTTGGGGACAGAACTATTTTCACCAATGTATCCTTCCGTCTCCTGAAAGGCGAACACATCGGTCTTGTAGGCGCTAACGGAGAAGGTAAGTCTACTTTCATGAATATTATTACCGGTAAATTAATGCCGGATGAAGGTAAAGTAGAATGGGCTAAGAATGTACGTGTAGGCTATCTCGACCAGCATACCGCTCTTCAAAAAGGCATGACGATCCGTGATGTACTTGCTTCTGCCTTTGATTTCCTATACGAAATGGAGTCCCGCATGAATGAAATCTGTGACAAAATGGGTGAGGCTTCTGAAGCAGAACTGGAAGAATATATGGAAGAACTGGGAACTATTCAGGAACTTCTCACACAGCATGATTTCTACATGATTGATTCCAAGATTGAAGAAGTAGCCAGAGCATTAGGTCTGTTAGATGTTGGTCTGGATGCAGACGTCACCGATTTGAGTGGTGGTCAGCGTACCAAGGTTCTGCTTGCCAAACTGTTACTGGAGAAGCCGGATATCCTGCTTCTGGATGAGCCGACCAACTATCTGGATGTGAATCATATTGAATGGCTCAAACGTTATTTACAGGAATACGAAAATGCCTTCATTCTGATCTCACATGATATTCCTTTTCTGAACAGTGTCATTAACATTATTTATCATATGGATAATGCACAGCTCACCCGTTATGTCGGTGACTATGACAAGTTCCAGGAAGTCTATGCCATGAAAAAGGCACAATTAGAAGCAGCATATAATAAACAGCAAAAAGAAATTGCTGATCTGAAAGATTTTGTTGCCCGTAATAAGGCAAGAGTTGCAACCAGAAATATGGCAATGTCCCGTCAGAAGAAGCTGGATAAAATGGATGTTATCGAACTTGCAGCAGAGAAACCAAAGCCAGAATTTCACTTTAAGGAAGCCAGAACCAGTGGCAGATATATCTTTACTGCCAAGAGTCTGGTCATCGGCTATGATGAAGCCCTCTCCAAACCTCTGAACCTTTCTATGGAAAGAGGACAGAAAATCGTACTGACAGGTGCTAATGGTATTGGTAAAACGACCCTGCTAAAGAGCATACTGGGACTTATCCCTGCGCTCAATGGCGGCGTGGAATTGGGTGACTATCTGGAGATTGGTTACTTTGAACAGGAAATGGATCAGTCTGTTACCACGACATGTATTGAAGAGATATGGAAAGATTTCCCATCTTTAAGCCAGTATGAAGTACGTAGTGCTCTTGCCAAATGTGGTCTGACCACCAAGCATATCGAGAGTAAAGTCAAGGTATTAAGCGGTGGTGAACAGGCAAAGGTCAGATTGTGCAAGCTGATTAACAAGCCGACAAATATACTGCTTCTGGACGAGCCTACCAATCACCTGGATGTAGATGCCAAGTCAGAATTAAAGAGAGCTCTTATGGAATACAAAGGAAGTATTCTTATGGTCTGCCATGAACCTGATTTCTATGACGGACTGGCAACAGACGTATGGGATTGCTCACAGTGGAGCCTTAAAATATAAATTCACACAATCATCCATACAACTGCAGCAGATATCATAATCTGAATAATTGCAAATTTGAATACTGTCTGCGCATTTGACCAGTTCTTATTCTTTCTCACATGGTCATGAAGCGGTGTACGTACCTTCGTCAATATCTTAATATGCAAATACCGAAGTAATGACACCTTTACCAGACCAATACCTCCATCTACCATCAATACACATGCAACCAGCAGATATAAGAAAGGGCTTCCCATCTTCATCACTGCAATGGCAATAAATAATCCAATTGCACGGGAGCCCGCATCTCCCATCATCAGACAGCTCGGTGTGGCATTATACCAGAGATACCCCAGAATACATGCAATGAACAGCAGAATCAAATATGCAAAATCCGGTGCAATCTCCTTACTTTGCATAATCAGATATACGGTTGCCAGTGTAATGCTGGCAAGCGTTCCCGACAGGCCATCCACACCATCTGCGCAATTCGTTACATTAATAGAGCCCCATACGAGAATCACTGCCAGAATACCATATACTACAGGATTCAATGTAAATGTCTGTCCTGTCAGTGCAATGGTTATATCACTTCCATTGAAATTAACGTAAGTAATTGCCGTCATAATTGCTATCACAAGATCAAGCAGACCCTTACGAAGTTCTCCCCAGGAAACCTTGGCACAGTCATCCAGAAATCCTGTCATCATAGCAGCTACTGTCAGGATAAGATAGATAACTGTCTCTCTTCGCATATCTCCAAAAATAACCGCAGTTACTACAAACACCAATATAAAGATAAATCCCGCTCCTCTGGGCTTACCGGCTGACAACACTCCATCATGCGCATATGCACGTCCATGGTCTCTTGGCAGTCGGTTAATTCCTGTTCCCAACAGAATGCATGTTGCCAGATATGCAAAAGCCACACCAATGAAACCTATTATACTGTACCCTGAAACATTTCCTAAATAATTAATCATGTTTCAAATCTCCTTTATTATAGTTTATTGTACAACCTGTTTAGATATTCCATAATTATATGCACATGCTATCAGGCACTGAACTGGCTCTGGTATAGATTTGCATAGAAACCGCCTTTGGCAAGAAGCGTTTCATGATTACCCTGTTCAATGATATTACCATCTTTCATAACCAGAATAATATCTGCTTCCCTGATTGTAGAAAGTCTGTGTGCTACGATAAAGCTTGTTCTTCCTTCCATCAAAGTAGCGAAAGCCTTCTGTATCTTAATCTCTGTTCTCGTATCAATAGAAGATGTAGCCTCATCCAGAATCAGAATTGGAGGCAGACACAGCATGACTCTGGTAATACATAATAACTGTTTCTGCCCCTGTGAAAGACTTCCCCCATCCTCTGAAATCACTGTGTCATATCCATTAGGCAGGCGCTTGATAAAGCTGTGTGCATGAGATGCCTTTGCTGCAGCAATAACCTCTTCCATTGTTGCATCCGGCTTACCCATAATAATATTATCCTTAATTGTACCTGATTTCAGCCAGGTCTCCTGTAATACCATTCCATAGCCTTTTCTCAGGCTGTCTCTGGTAAGCTTACGTATATCTACGCCATCTACCTGAATACTTCCCTTATTCACATCATAGAATCGCATCAACAGATTAATTACTGTTGTCTTACCACATCCTGTAGGACCAACAATTGCTACTCGCTGTCCTGGCTTTACATGAAGATTCAAGTCTGTGATCAGCTTCTGGTCTTCTGTATAGGAGAATGCCACATCCTGAATATCAATCTCGCCCTTAGGCTGCTTTAATACGATTGCGTCCTCAGCATCTGGAATCTGTGGTTCTTCCTCTATAAATTCAAAGATTCTGCCTGCGCAGGCAATTGCATTCTGTAACTCCGTTACAACGCCTGATATTTCGTTAAAAGGCTTGGTATACTGATTAGCATAACTTAAGAAGCTGGATAACTGTCCTACACTGATTCTGCCTCTGATTGCAAGGAATGCACCTACGATTCCTACACCGGCATATACCAGACTGTTTACGAAACGTGTACAGGGATTTGTCAAAGAGGAGAAAAAGATTGCTTTTACACTTGCTTTTTCAAGTCTGTTATTTACTTCATCGAACTGCTCAATTACCTTTTCCTCTCTGCTGAAAGCCTTTACTACTTTTTCATTTCCAATCATTTCATCAATCAGTGCTGTCTGCTCGCCTCTTGTCTCCGACTGAAGCTTAGACATCCTAAATGTTCTTTTGGCGATAAAGTTTGCGATAAAAAATGACAATGGTGTCAGAACAACTACAATAAGTGTTGTTGTAACATTAATGGAGATCATGAACAATAATGTACCGATAATGGTAATCACACCTGTAAACAGCTGTGTGAATCCCATAAGCAGACCGTCTGAGAACTGGTCTACATCTGCAATGATACGGCTTACAATATCACCATGTGCATGACTGTCGATATACTTTAACGGAAGAATCTCCAGCTTACGAAACGCTTCGTCTCTTACATCACGGATTACCTGATATGTGATCTTGTTATTGCATGCATTCATCAGCCACTGGACAATAGCAGTAAGCAGGATGATCACTGTCATTTTCTTTAAAATTACCAGAATTCCTGCAAAATCTACCTGTCCCGGTCCAAGAATACAGTCTACCGCATTACCTGTTAAAATAGGGATGTATAATGTCAATGCTACGGATATTGCTGCCAGAATAATTGACAGTAAGAGAAATATCTTGTATTTTCCAATATAATCCAGTACTTTCTTAATGATTTCCTTATTATTTTTCATTACCTGCTGCCTCCTTTGGGAACTGGGAATAATAAATCTCCTGATATACCTCGTTCTCTGCTAACAGAGAATCATGTGTACCAATTCCGACCATCTTGCCATCATCCAGTACAATAATCTGGTCTGCATACTGTATAGAAGAAGATCTCTGTGACACAATAATGACAACCATGTCATTTCCCATTTCCCGGATAGCATGTCTTAATTTCGCATCTGTGGCAAAGTCAAGAGCGGATGCACTGTCATCCAGAATCAGTATTTCAGGATCTCTGACCACAGCCCTTGCTATGGTCATTCTCTGTCTCTGTCCGCCTGACAGGTTCTTACCACCCTGTGCAATCTTAAAGTCCAGTCTGCCTTCCTTTGTATCCACGAATTCCTTAGCCTGTGAGATCTCCAATGCTCTCTCCAGCTGTTCCTCTGTGGCATTCTCATTACCCCACAGCAGATTCTCTCGAATCGTTCCTGCAAATAATACAGCTTTCTGTGGTACGATTCCTACCTTGGAACGAAGCTGCTTTGGATCATAAGTCTTTACATCCTGCCCGTCTACATACACAGTTCCTCTGGTTGCATCATACAGTCTCGGTATCAGATTCACAACAGAGGTTTTACCGGAACCAGTACCACCGATGATTCCTATTGTCTGACCTTTCTTTACTGTAAAATCAATATCCGTCAGGGATTCTTCTCCACCGCCCTGATAAGTCAGACCCACATGGTCGAAACGAATCACGTCGTCTGTTTCAGCCTTTGCCTGCTGTGTCAGTTCTTCTATCTGCTGGGAATTCTCCACTGCGAGAATACTCTCAATACGCTTCGCACAGGCAAGTGCCTTGGTAATCTGGATGATCAGGTTCGCCATCTTGATAAGCTCTACCAGAATCTGGGACATGTAGTTTACCAGCGCTACTACTGCACCCTGTGTAATAATACCGCCATCTACACGGATTGCCCCGGTCCAGAGCAGAACTACCAGCGCAATATTTACAATGATATAAGTAAGCGGATTCATGGCTGCTGATATCTTACCTACAAATACCTGGATATTTAACAGTGCCCCATTGTCTTCTGAGAAAGATTCTATCTCCTGTCCTTCTTTACAGAAAGCACGGATTACTCTGGCGCCTTCCAGATTCTCTCTGGTTCTGCCAAGCACCTTATCCAAAGCAGCCTGCACCTTTTTATAAAGAGGCAGGCTCACAATCATAATTCCAAATACAACAATAGATAACAGTGGAATTGCCACTACAAAGATCAACGCCGCTTTCACATCTACTGTAAAAGCCATGATCATGGCACCAAATACAATAAACGGAGAACGTAACAGCAGACGCAGTGTCAGATTGACGCCTGACTGCAGCTGATTTACATCACTGGTCATTCGTGTAATTAAGGTATTTGTTCCCAGTGTATCCAGCTCCGCATAGGATAATCCCTGAATATGGGAAAACAGCGCATGTCTCAGCTTCGTAGCAAAGCCAACGGCTGCCTTTGCACTAAAGAACTGTGCTGTCACAGAACAAGCCAGACCAATCAGCCCTAATGCTACCAATACGCCACCCATTCTGAAGATATAACCCTTGTCATGATTGGCAATACCGGTATCAATAATTGCCGCCATAACGAGCGGCACGAATAATTCAAAAGATGCTTCCAGCATTTTGAATACGGGTGCAAGAATACTTTCTTTCTTATAGTCTTTTAAATATTTCAGCAGACTCCTCATATATTTCCTCATTTCCGGTACTCAGCATACCTGTAATATATCATATTATATCTATTCAAAATTACATGCGCAAAATCGCATCTTCGATGCTTTGCTTTTTATCATACCACAGTTTTCCAAAAAGAAAAACCTGCTTGCAATGTTTTCTTATGCATGCTACGCTGAAAAAAACTACTGGAAAGGAACTGCCATGAATTTAGATATAGAGTCCGGTCAATCTACCCGTTATATGCAAGTATATGATTATTATAAGGAACTGATTCTCACAAGAAAGCTTCCTGAAAATACGAAAATGCCCTCTATCCGCCGCTGCTCCGAACAGCTTGGTCTAAGCAGGACAACGATAGAGACCGCCTACTTATGCCTTGCTGCGGACGGCTATATCATATCCCGCCCTCAGAGTGGTTATTATGTGACAGGCCGCCCCTTAGTTCCATCCACATTATCTGCGCAAATTTCAAAAAATATCCACAATTCAACACCCCAGATAGTCTATAATTTCACCTCCAACAATGCAGACGCTGACAGTTTTGACTTTAACCTGTGGAGAAGATATATTAAGAGCGCCCTTCGCCAGGATAAACGAATGCTGACCTATGGAGAACCCCAAGGTGAATGGGAGCTTCGCGAAACGATATGTAATTATGTCATCAACAAAAGGAATGCGGTCTGTACGCCGGATAATATCATCATTGGTGCAGGTTCCCAGAGTCTTCTCAACATCCTGTGTCCTCTCATCAGGGATAAACACTCCGTTGCTTTTCAGGATTCCAAGTTTGAACAGGGTACTGTTATTTTTGAAGATTATGGATTTGCGGTCATTCAGGATAAAGAACACGCAGATGTTCTCTATATGACACCCTCTAATATGACTTCCCTTGGTGATGTCATGCCCATGGAGAAAAGACTCAGCCTGTTACGTGATGCCGTATCCCATAACAGACTTATTATCGAAGATGATTATAATAATGAATTTCGTTATTTCAGCAAGCCACGCCCCTGTCTTCAGGGCTTAGCCGGCGGAACTAATGTCGTATATCTGAGTACCTTTTCCAAACTGCTGCTGCCCTCCATCCGTCTAAGCTTCATGATTCTGCCGGATGAACTGCTGCCGCTATACCAGCGTAAAGCAGCATTATATAACCAGACCGCCTCCAAAGCAGAACAGCTTGCATTGTGCCAGTTCCTCCGTGACGGACACCTGGACAGTCAGATTCGTAAATTAAAGCGTCTCTACGCAGGTAAAGCCAAGGCTCTGGCAACCGAACTGGAACAGACCTTTGGCGATCAGGCATTTGTCACCATGGGAGAATCCGTTACTCTGGTACATCTTCATATCAAAAGCGCGCTCACCAATCAGCAATTCAAGGAAAAAGCCGCAAAAAAAGGCATCCTCGTATTCGCTTCTCCAAAAGAAACGAAGGAGTATGCCCATATTGCTCTATCCTGTTGTGAAGTACCGACCACAGATTTTCATGATGCCGCCATCCTTCTGCACGATATTGCCTTTTGCAATTAATGTGTCTGCTTATTGATATAGTTGGTCTTGAACTTGGAATATACAATCTTCTGGCTTCGGTATAATCCTGTATAACCGGATAACATATAACTGAAAGCCACCGCCAGCAGGAAATATGGCATTCCATCATATCCGAATAATTCGAAGCTGATCAGCAGTGATGTAATCGGACAGTTCGTAACACCACAGAATACGGACGTCATACCTACTGCCGCACACATGGCTGGGGAGAATCCGATTATATTACCAAACAGACATCCAAAGGATGCACCAATAAAGAAGGAAGGGACTATCTCACCGCCCTTATAACCTGCTCCCAGTGTCAATGCCGTAAACAGCATCTTCATGAAAAACGCTTCCGGTCTTACATTCCCTTCCATACAACTGGCAATCACGGATACACCCGTACCATTATAAGTCTGGGAGCCAACCAGCATCGTAAGTATGATAATTACGACACCGCCAGCTGCCGCACGAAGATAAGCATTTTTAAATAGTTTACGATACAGCCATTCACTGCGGTGCAGCATAATACAGAACAAAATGCTGACAATTGCACACATAGCTGACAGAAGTGTCAGAATTGCTGCTGACTGTAATGTAAATGCTGGAATCTCTCCTATGGGAAATAATTCTGCCGCAGCACCAAAGGAAATGGCAATTGCATGTGCCACCAGAGAAGATACCACACATGGCACCAGCGCAGAATAATGCATGATACCTACTGTTACGACCTCCATAGAGAAGATTGCAGCTGCCATAGGCGTTCCAAACAATGCCGAAAAAGCCGCACTCATTCCACACATGATCATAACGTGCTGATCCTTCTCATCAAACCGGAACAATCTGCCCAGTGTATTACCCAGACTTCCTCCCAACTGTAAAGCAGCACCCTCACGTCCTGCAGAACCGCCAAATAAATGCGTCAGTAACGTGGTCGCAAAAATCAGGGGCGCCATTCTAAGCGGTACACTCTCTCCCGCCGAAATAGCAGACAGTACAAGATTCGTTCCTGTATCCTTCTCATCATGAAGTAATTTATACAAGCCTACAATTGCCATACCACCAAAAGGAAGACCTAACACCAGCCAGGGATGCGCCAGCCTTGTAGCCGTTACCCAGTCCATAGCGAAATAAAAAGCCGTTCCTACCAGTCCCACGACAACACCTGATACAATAGAAAAAACAATCCACTTAATGACCGTCCCTAATCTTCTTCCATTGTGATCCAGCTTGTGTCTGATATACGCATTTGTCAATTTTTCACTGCCTGTTTTCATCTTATCTGCCATGCCTTCCTGTTACTTCTTTTGTTTTATACCTTGACTCCATTTTATTAAATTTCTATAACTTTTCAATACTTTTTTTGAAAAAGAGCTTGAAAAAAAGCCAAAATCCAGTATAATAATAAAAGCACTGATAAAATTTCTTTCGATGCGTGGCTCAGCTTGGTAGAGCGCTGCGTTCGGGACGCAGAGGTCGCAAGTTCAAATCTTGTCGCATCGACTCAATATAAAAAGACTGGATTCTTCCAGTCTTTTTATTGTACATCCTGTAAATCTAAGAACCATCAGGAAAATACCTGTTACAGTATTCTATTTTGTAATATCTTACAGCATCAGCTGCCCTTCCATACCTTCAAAGTCTACTTTACGGGTACTCCCATTCTTTAATCTCACCTGTACCGGTCCATAGCCGCCCTTCTTTTGAGGGTCAGTATAGGTTACACTTTCTATCGGGAACAATTCATCCTCTGTGAAATCTTCCAGCATTTCTTTGGTAATTACCTGTGAGATCAGAATAGAAGGTTCATAATGATTCTGATTCTTTCTCTCCAACTTGGCATATACAACAATGGAATGTTCCGAATCGGGATTCGTACCACAGCTCTCTACATATGCAATATCATCCCATCCGTCATAAATTGTCATGGCAAGCTGTTTCTCCCTGCCTGTAGCATCATGTCCCTTTAAGATAACAGCTTTGGCTTTGCCATCTTCATATGGCTGTTCCTTTAGCGTTATCTGCGTTCCGTTATCCGGGAAGCCATATGCGCCAAGGGTCAGTGAGACAGGCTTCTTAAAGAGTCTGAGCTTATCTACTCTGATCACACCACATGGTACTGTGAAATCAGCCAGATTCATCGCCTGTATCCAGTGACACTCTGTCTGAAGATTATAGCCAAAGAACTGACGTCTATATAACACATCCTCCTTTTGTCCATGCCAGAATGTTACATTTGCCTTATCATAGGTATCTGTCGTTACATCATGAAGCACATACTGCTGCGCCTCAATATCTTTTGCAGGTGCAGATTCCCAGGGATACTTTGTGTTAAAGCACAGCTTGGAATAATTCCACATACCATGCTCGTCTCCCCTGTCCTTTACTACCTTGCCTGTTCGTAATATTGTCTCGCCATTTGCCCGATGATTGGAGAAGCATAATGCAGGACCATCCAGTGCTGTTACTTTTACTTCCTGATCTTTTAACTTCTCCCATGTACCATTATTCTCTTTCGCTGTCCAGAAAGGATGGTCTTTGGGTAAATGCAGACAAAGAAATGCCTTGCCAAGCCAGAATGGAGATTCTGCACAGGAATAGCCCTGAACCAAAGGAGTGAACTGCCCATAGAATCCCAACGTAGGTACACCCTTATACAGGAAGTCCTCTCTTTGCAGGAACTGTAACAAAGAACCGGAGGAAATTCTTCTTGCAAGCCCGGGATCAGCTTCCCAATGCTTCAGCATCATATTGCCATCAAAGGCACTCGTAGCCGCATTTCGATATATGTTGCTGCGTCCCCACATGTTTGTAAAGCCATCCACATCAAAGAAATCCGCATATGTCTTCATTAACGTATTGGAGTATTCTTCAAATTTTGCTGCCAGATATGGTTCCTTCCCATATCCATACCATTGGTTCCAGATAGGTGCATATACATTAAAAGCCCAACAGGAATAATAATCAAAAGACTGCCCGTCACGATACCAGCCATCCCCTGCATAATAATTCACAATAGCCTGGGCATGTTCTCTCATAATATCCTCATCAATAGGATATCCCTCCATAGACAGAAATGCCAGATCCAGCATATTGAACAGACGCCAGTTCTGCGGTACGGTATTACCATTTGCATATCCATAAAGGAACTCTGCTATCAGATCTTTTTCCTTCCTGGTATAGGTATCCCATATCTGCTCCTTGCTGATCCAAAGACAGATAACCAGTGCACAAGTCTCTACTGTCTGCTGAAAAGCTCGGAACGGATCTTCTTTTCCTGCCAGTTCTACCAATTCTTCATATCTTCCTACTGATAATTTATCTGAAGGTGTACAGGCTCTTAGTACGTGATTCTTGTAATACTCTTTGATGGAATATCCATTGATTACAAGCTCAGGATTATTTGCAATCAGTGGAGCTGCAACGAAGAAAGATCTCGCCAGTCCTTCAAAATATTCTGCTTTCCACTCCCAGATTGCATCTGCACTATGCGGATAGGTTACTTTTGTTTCTTTTCTGGGCATAACCACCGGATCGTCAAAGGACTTGATATTATTGAAAATCCCCTGCAAAAGATACTCTCCTGCTTCTATCCAGCTCTGCCTTGTAAGCCCTGTATATGGACTTAATTCATAATCAACTGTCTTTGGTTGAAATACCATTTCTCCCCCTCCATTCACCAGTTCATTACCATATGAACATCTCTTTATCACATAATTTCCAGATTGCTTCTATAAAATAATAGTCCCCATAAATAATGGAAAATTCATGATCCTTGTCATGGTAAGCTGCTGTACACTTCTCTAACAGATTATCCTGATTCTCATCCCAGTTACATCTCTTTTCTGCCAATGCTTTCAGCATTCTAAGAGCTGCTTCTTTGTATTGGGCGCCTTCTTCCTCTGACAGATGAGAAGCAATCTCAAGCATACCACAGGCCGCAATTGCTGCTGCCGTGGAGTCTTCCCACGCCGGCTCTGCCGGCTGTCTGAAATCTACAGGAATCAGACTGCTCTCAGGAATACAGGATATAAAATATGCTGCTACTTTTCTGGCTGTATCCAGATATTTCTCCTGCTTCGTATGACGGTAGCTCAGTGCAAATCCATAAATAGCCCATGCCTGTCCTCTGGTCCAGGAAGAACCTACCCCATATCCCTGTCCACCTACAGACTGCACAAATTCACCTGTCTCTGCATTGAAGTCTACAATATGATTGACAGAACCATCATCTCTGACAAAATATTCCATGGCTGTATCCGCATGCATCTTAGCCACATGATAAAATTTCGGGTCATGAAGTTCATCACCAGCCCAATACAGTAATGGAAGATTCATCATACAGTCAATAATTGCTCTGCCCGCAAAAGAGCCGTCCTCATTGCCATCCCAGTTATTCCAGGCTCTGATAAAACGTCCAACCGGGTTAAATCTGCCAGCAAGATTATCTGCTGCCAGCAATGCTCTGTTTCTGGATTCCCCATTTCCATCCACACGATAATGCGCTACTGCTGTTGGAAGCCATTTAAAACCGCTGTCATGGTCCATGCCCTGTCTGTTCATCAGATTTGCATCCAGTTTTTCTTCGTTCTCGATTGCAATCTCTCGATACAGCTCATTTCCTGTTGCATGATAAAGCTGCCACATCATACCGCCCCAGAATCCATTGGTCCACCAGCAGATCTCTTTACCACTCTTATCATCAAATACACCATCTTTCGTTGTATATGGTATCTTGTGTGCATTTCTCTTTGCAACCTGTTCTTCTTTTGTCAGTATTTTTTCATATACCTCTTTTACCCACTTCTCTGTCATTTTGTAACCTCCCATATTTGTACTATGTACTCTATCTATAGATAATATATTTATAGATCGGATTCCCCTGAGCTGAGAATTTCTCCTCATACTCTGTCATAATATTCCCTGCACACAGCTTTTCATCATGATGCAGATCCCTGGTCACTGCCTCTGCCTTCCAGCCCGCAGGCTCCAGCTCTTCCAGTGCAAAATCAAACAACTCTTTGTTATCTGTCTTAAATTCCAATCTGCCTCCCTTTACCAGGAATTGATCATATCTAGCCAGAAATTCCCTGGAGGGCAGTCTTCTCTTAGCGTGTCTGTCCTTAGGCCATGGATCTGAGAAGTTCAGATATATCTTGTCTATCTCTTCCTTGTCAAATACTTCACAGATATCCTCTGCATCCATACGGATAAATACTACATTTGGCAATTCGTTTTCTTCCATTTTCTGAATGGCACGCAGAAGTACTGTAGAATACTTCTCGATTCCTATGTAATTAATATCTGGATGAGCCTGCGCCATTCCCATAATAAATTTACCTTTTCCCATACCTATCTCTATATGGATCGGTCTGTCATTTCCAAAGACCTCACTCCATTTTCCCTTATGTTCCTGCGGCTCATGAATCACGTACTGACTCTGTGCTATCATATCCTTTGAACCTGTTACATTTCTTAATCGCATAAGTTCCTCCATTTTGTGCTTTTATAGATTTGATTTTACACCAGCCCTTGCGCTTTGTCACGGTATTTTAGGTCTATTTATTTTATAGAAAATGGTGTAAAATAATATAGATTATTCAGCATTTTGGAAAGGATTTTCTTTTTATGATAAAGACACTGATTCGTTATACTGCGACCGCTCTTACATGTGTTATACTTGCGGTCTCTATCCCCTTTACATCCTATGCAGATACCACCAATGAGTATCAGCAGCAGATGGAAGAACGCAAGTCTCTTCCCATTCAGTCCAATGAAATTGCCAACTGGCCGGAAGGACCTGCCATTGGTGCAGAATCTGCCATTTTAATGGAAATGAATACGCATACCATTCTTTATGCCAAGAATATTCATGAAGAGATGTACCCCGCCAGCACGACCAAAATCATGACCTGTCTTCTGTCTGCCCAGAATTGCAACCTGGATGAAAAAGTCACTTTCTCCCATAATGCCGTGTACGGCGTGCCTAGTGATGGTTCTAACATGGGAATAGATGAAGGCGAAGTGATTACCATGGAACAGGCAATGTATGGCATTCTGGTCGGCTCTGCCAATGAAGCAGCCTCTGCTGTCGGTGAGCATGTTGCCGAAGCTCTGGGAAAAGAACCAACACAGGAGGCTTTCGCCCAGATCATGAATGATAAAGCAAGGGAGCTTGGATGTGAGAACACCCACTTTGTAAATGCCAACGGTCTTTTTGATGAAAATCACTACACCAGTGCCTATGACTTGGCATTGATTGGTTGCGAATTTTTTAACAATGAGCTGCTATGTAAAATGTCCTCCACATCACATTATAATATTCCACCTACAGATACCCAGCCCGATGATATCTGGATCAATTCCAAGAACCAGTTATACAAGGGAAAAGAGCATGCCTATCCATATCTACTGGGTTCTAAAACCGGTTTCGTATCCCAGGCAAGACAGACTCTTGTATCCGGTGCTGAAAAAGATGGTATGAAGCTTGTCTGTGTTGTATTTATGGAAGAATCACCTAATCAGTTCACTGACACGATTCAGTTATTTAATTATGGTTTTGAAAATTTTCAGAAGCTCATGGTAAGCGACAATGAAACAAAATACAAGATTGATAATCTGGATTCTTTTGATACCAGCAATGATTTATTCGGTGATTCCACTCCTCTTATGAATATGGAATCAGATGCTTATATCATCCTTCCAAATACTGCTTCTTTCCAGGATGCTGTATCTACTCTGGAATATGCAGACACCAGTAAATCCTCTGACTTAATTGCAACAATTGCATACACCTATTCTGATGTCCCCGTGGGCAGCTGTAACATATATTTCTCAAAGGATCAGAAAGAATCGTTTCATTTTGCTGCGGACTCTGTTCAGAATACAACCGATACTGTAATTAACACAGACACAAATGCCACTTCCAAAGTAATATTTATTAATATCAAAAAAGTCCTCCTGGGCATTCTGGCTGTTGCAGGAATCATCATCTTTATTCTGATTCTGATTTCCTTTATCAACAGCTACAGCTTCTCACCAAGAGGACAAAGCAGCAAAAGACGACGTCAGCGCTCCAAGGAAGCCAGAGCCGCCAAACGTAACGCCAGACGTAATGCACGCCTGTTCAAAAAACAACAAAAGAAGCGCCGTAAAGCTTATAAAAAGCGCCACTAAAAACACCGCTTGTAGTTTCTCACACTACAAGCGGTGTCTTCTTTCTTTACGTACTTCTCTCGTCTGCTGTTTTCTTTTCAATATATCTGTTACACCATTCTCATCAATGGATTTTAATGTTTTCACCACATAGATGCAATCATCCCGTACAGATTTACGCATACGTATCTTTCCTTTCAGATATCCATGGGTTTTGCAACAGACGACAGTGTAATAGTGTTTTCCATTGTTCACAGAGAACCATGGAATTCTGCGTTTGGTATTGGCACCACACAGAAAGCATCTTGTAGATATTACTTCCTTATCCTGCATGGCAGTTAATTTATCCGGAAATGGTCTTGATATATATTTCTCATAATTTTCAAAAATTGCATGAACCTCATCTGCCCGGCTCTTTGGGAGCTGGTATGTGTCAAATGAATAATTATCAAATAATGCAGGATTATAGAAGTGAGACATTACCTTGGCTGTATAATAGGCATCACTGTCTGCTCTGTGAAATGCTATATCCTGCTCTATCTCCAGATAATCTACTGCATATTTCAAAGATCTTCTGGTCTTCCTGTCTTCATAAGCAATACTGAACAGTTTCTGTATATCATAGTATTTTAACGGGCCACTACTAAGAGAAGACATATGATAATATTCCATATTTCTTTGCAGCTCTGTCAGATCAGCCCCGCCCCATGTACAGAAGACATAATCCTCTCCACACCATTTCAGAAAATCCCCGGCCACTTCTTCAAATGACCGGCAATTACTCAATTGCTCCATCTGTATATGGATTAATTCACCTGTTACCTGGTTCATACGATGAAATACCTGTGGCTTGATCAATTCATGAAAGCTGTCAATCTGATGTTTCTTATCATTGAGTTTGACAGCACCAATTTCTATAATCTCAAACAATAACTCATTTGCAAGCTTTGTCTTCTCATCAGAAGCCTGATTCCATTCCAAGTCCATTACAATATAGTTCATAATTATCAATACTTTGAGAATTCCAATATCTTCTTGGCATTCTGTACTCTTTCTTCTGAGGGAGGATCTACTCCTTCAAGCTTATAAGGAATGCCGAGTTCCTTCCACTTGTATTCTCCTAAAGTATGATAAGGAAGTACTTCTACTTTCTTCACAGTATCCAGAGAATCAATAAACTCTCTTGTTCTCTTCAGGTATTCATCATTGTCTGTAATACCCGGAACCAGAACGTGTCTAATCCACATGGGAATACCCTGCTCAGAAAGATATCTAGCACAATCCAGAATATTCTTGTTTGTATGACCTGTAAGCTTCTTGTGTTCTTCATCATCAATATGTTTAATATCCAGCATTACAAGATCAGTATATTTCAATAATTCGTTAAATTTGGAAAAGAAAGGCTCTTCTCTGGTAAAAGGCTGTGCCGAAGTATCCAGATTGGTATTAATGCCTCTCTCATGAGCCTTCTTAAAAAGGTCTATCAGAAAGTCAATTTGCAGTAAAGCTTCTCCGCCGCTGACGGTAATTCCGCCTTCCTTGCCCCAGTAACTGCGGAAACGTTCTGCCTTATCCAAAAGCTCATCTGCAGTCTGCAGATTGTCAGTATCCGGATTCCAGGTATCTACGTTGTGACAATACTGACAACGCATATTACATCCTTTCAGGAAAATAAGATAGCGGATTCCAGGGCCATCTACTGCGCCAAAAGATTCTAATGAGTGAATTCTGCCTTTAATCATTATAATAATCTCCATTCTCTGCCATTCTGGCAGCTGAGGGGTGAAGGTAAGTGACTTAGATTTCTACTTAGTATTACCAAAAAAGGGGTCGGACATTCCTGCCCGACCCCAAATACATCAATTATCTTAAAAACCTGTTAAGATTACAGTTTCTTATGGCAAGTTCTTGCGATAACGTCATCCTGCTGTTCCTTAGTCAGGCTGATGAACTTAACAGCATAACCAGATACACGGATGGTGAAGTTTGCGTACTCAGGCTTCTCAGGATGTGCCTGTGCATCTAACAACTTCTCTGTACCGAATACGTTAACGTTAAGGTGATGAGCACCACGATCAAAGTATCCGTCAAGAACACCTGCAAGAGTATTCTTCTGCTCGTCAAGGTCATGACCAAGAGCTGAAGGAGCCATTGTCTGAGTATTGGAAATACCATCCAGAGCATACTCATAAGGCAGCTTAGCTACAGAGTTCAGGGAAGCAAGTAAGCCGCTCTGCTCTGCACCGTAAGATGGTGATGCACCAGGAGCAAATGGTGTGTATGCTGCTCTACCATCAGGAAGAGCACCTGTAGCCTTACCATATACAACGTTAGATGTAATAGTTAAGATAGATGTTGTAGGCTCAGAATTTCTGTAAGTATGATTCTTCTTGATCTTCTCCATGAAAGTCTTCAGAAGCCATACAGCGAATTCATCTGCTCTAGGATCATCGTTACCATACTTAGGGAACTCGCCTTCTGTCTTGAAGTCAACAGCGCATCCCTGCTCGTCACGGATAACCTTAACCTTAGCATATTTAATAGCGGACAGAGAGTCAGCTACGTGAGAAAGACCTGCAATACCAGTTGCGAATGTTCTTCTTACATCTGTATCGATCAGAGCCATCTCAGCTGCTTCATAGTAATATTTATCATGCATATAATGAATCAGGTTCAGGATGTTTACATACAGAGCTGCACACCAGTCAAGCATGATGTCATATTTATGCATAACTTCATCGAAATCAAGGTATTCAGAAGTAATAGGTGCGATTTCAGGACCACACTGCATATGCTTGCCATCTTTGTCAAGGTGCTTCTCATCCTTACCACCGTTAATAGCGTACAGTAAGCACTTAGCCAGGTTAGCACGAGCACCGAAGAACTGGATTTCCTTACCAGTCTGAGTAGCAGATACACAGCAGCAGATGCTGTAGTCATCGCCCCAGATAGGCTTCATAACATCATCATTCTCATACTGGATAGAAGATGTTGTTACAGAAATCTTAGCTGCATACTTCTTGAAGTTTGCAGGAAGAGCGCTAGAGTACAGAACTGTTAAGTTTGGCTCTGGGCTAGGTCCCATGTTCTCAAGAGTATGTAAGAAACGATAATCGTTCTTAGTAACCATATGACGGCCATCCATACCGATACCACCAACTTCAAGTGTAGCCCATACAGGGTCACCGGAGAATAACTGGTTGTATGAAGGAATACGAGCGAATTTAACCATACGGAACTTCATTGTGATATGGTCGATTAATTCCTGAGCTTCCTTCTCAGTCAATGTGCCTTCCTTTAAGTCTCTTTCAATATAGATATCAAGGAATGTAGAGATACGTCCTACGGACATAGCTGCACCATTCTGTGTCTTGATAGCTGCTAAATATCCAAAGTATAACCACTGAACTGCTTCCTTAGCGTTTGTAGCAGGACCGGAAATATCATAGCCATAAATCTTAGCCATTTCCTTCATGCCCTTGAGAGCCTTGATCTGGTCAGCAAGCTCTTCTCTTAAACGGATGATGTCTTCTGTCATTGTTCCGTTACCGCAGTTCTTCTTATCTTCCATCTTCTTCTGGATCAGGAAGTCGATACCGTACAGGGCAACTCTTCTGTAGTCACCTACGATACGTCCACGTCCATAAGTATCAGGAAGACCTGTTACGATATGTGTATGACGTGCAACCTTCATCTCATCTGTGTATGCATCAAATACAGCCTGGTTATGAGTCTTATGGTACTCATTGAAAATCTTGTCGTATTTAGCATTTACTTCGTAGCCATATGTGCTGGCTGCCTGCTGAGCCATCTTAATACCACCATAAGGCATAAATGCTCTCTTTAATGGCTTGTCTGTCTGCAGACCAACAATCTGCTCAAGATCCTTCATAGACTCATCGATATATCCAGGTCCATAAGCTGTAAGACTGGATACAACCTCTGTCTCACACTCTAAAACACCGTTGTGTTCACGTTCTGCCTTCTGTAATTCCTGAAGTCTTCCCCAAAGCTTATCTGTAGCTTCTGTAGGTCCTTCCAAAAAGCTCTCATCACCATCATACTGAGTATAGTTTCTCTGAATGAAATTACGTACATTGACATCTACATCCCAATGGCCGTCTTTCACAAAACCTCTCCATGCGTCTGCCATGAAAATTTACCTCCTTTTGGTAAAAAATAATATTATCAATAGGGAATCCTGCTGAAGATTTCACCTACTGTTGTTTACACTCAAAGTGTACTACTTATCACGGTCAAGTGTCAACAGTTTTGAGCAATGAACGTACTTTTGTACATTCCATTCTCCTAAAAATTCCATTTTTTGCTTTTACACCTGACAATTCCATCTAATTGTTCCATTTTTTCATACATTTCCGCCTTTATTATACATATCTGTAATACTTTTTCATATGTCCGGTACAGATAATTTGCTGCTAAAAACAACCGTGCAGCTATCTCATCCTCTCTATGATGTGCATACTTTAAAATTCTATCTCAAAGTCAGTACCACCCGCTCTGTTGCCTTTTATCTCTATACTTCCTTCATGCACCCTGACAATCTCATTTACAAGCGCAAGTCCCAGACCTATGCCGCCAAGTTCCCTGCTTCTTGACTTGTCCACACGGAAAAATGGTTCAAATATTCTGCTTCTTAATTCTTCCGGTATTCCTTTTCCTGTATCAGACACCATAATATGGATATGTTTATCCCATTCTCTGCAGGTCACTGTAACCTGTCCACCATCTATGTTATATTTGACCGCATTTTCCACAAGATTATATACAAGCCTGTAGATAAGGATATCGCTTCCCGTCATGGTGACGGACTCACATTCCCGGACCAGCCTGATATTTTTGCGTGCGGCAAGTGATTCCAGATCAGTAAGCACTTCCTCTATCAGTGCATCCAGGGCAATCACCTCATCCCTGGCTACTGTCTGAAGCTCACTCATATCCAGAAGGGTCTTGACCATTTTGCCAAGACGCTCATTCTGCTCCGTCATCATTTTAATTGTTTCCACAGCTGCCTCATCATTACCAGGATGCTCACATGCATTGTAGGTATCTAGCTGCACCTGCATCAGGGCAAGAGGTGTGCGCAGCTCATGGGCAGCATTTGCAGTAAATTGTCTCTGTGCCTCAAAGGCATCCGACAAACGCCCCAGCATTTTGTTGTATGACATGCTCAACTGGTTTAATTCCTTGACTTCGTTCTCCTCAATCCTTGAGTCAGCGAGATTTTGTGCCTGCACCTTCTCTATTTTATCTGAAAAAACACGGAGAGGTTTTAATGCATGTCCACTGATGAAATAAGTGATAACTCCCCCCAGCAATGCCATAAGAGCCGATATGATAAGACTCTTCTGTCTGTAATCAAGCTTATTGTTATACACCTGCACAGAAAAATCCTCCACGAAACCATCCCATGCACCATCCGGAATCCCTATATATATTTCATTTTCATCCTGTAGTGTCACAGCATCCTGTAATGAATTTATATAATAAACACCATTACTATATACAAACATTGTCAGGCATCCACATATAAGGGCTATAAATAATGTTGTAATGATTGTAAGTCTCCACTGCAGTGACAACTTCTTCACTCTCTAGCCTCCTCCTGTTCTGTCATGATCTGCCGTTTTCTTCTTCAAACAGATCTTTGGGTTATATTTTCAAACGCTTTACTCAGAATACTCCGTGAGTATATTGTAGCCATCCCCGATCTTATTCACGATTGGGTCATATCCAAGCACTGCCCTAAGCTTTCTCCTAAGTGATGACATATGTACACGGATAGAACCGCTAAAACTGTCTACAGAGTCATCCCACACATGCTCGATCAGTTCTTCCTGGCTTACCGGTCTGCCCTGGTTTAGCAATAAATATTCCAAAATACCATTTTCTTTTCTGGTAAGTGTGACTGCTTCCCCTCTGGCACTTGCCTGGCGCTTTACAGTATCAAAGGCTATATCCCCGCAATGAAGGCATACATTCTTTTGCACAAACTTTCGTCTTGTCAGGCTTCTTATCCTTGCCTCAAGCTCCTGCAGGTGAAAAGGCTTCTCCATGTAATCATTAGCTCCTGCATCAAGTCCTTCTACCTTGTCTGCGATCTGGCTCCTGGCAGACAGGACAAGCACCTTTGTCTCCTCATCTCTCTGCCTGAGTTCCCGCAATACATCCATGCCATCCGTACCCGGCAGATTGAGGTCTAATACAATAAGATCGTATTTTTCTGCAAAAATATAATCCAAAGCCTCGTCCCCATCATAACAGGTATCAACCTCATAGCCTGCTCCATATAAGCTTTTTGCTACTGTATCACACAGCTTCTTCTCATCTTCAACAATTAACAATCTCATGATAATTTCTCCTTTTCTTAACAAGGATTTTACATCTCCTATTGTATAATCCAAATGTCGATAGGTCAAATACAATACCATAAAGAAGGAGCTGTAACTTTGAAACCAGAGAAAAATATACTAAAAATAGCCCGATTTGTGCTGCTTGTCACCGGAATAAGCTTTATTTCCTATGGTGCAGCCAGGGGCGAAGCTGCCGTGGTACTCGGCAAAGCAATAAAATTATGTCTGGAGTGTGTTGGAATTGGATAAAAAAATAGCAAAATTAAGATGTCTCATACAGGCTGCCGCCACTCTGCTTGGCAACATCCATCTGCCAAATTTCTTTAAGGGCAAAATATATCAGGGTAATGGCAAAACTGTATGTGTTCCGGGATTAAACTGCTACTCCTGTCCTGCTGCTGCGGGTGCATGTCCTATAGGCGCTTTTCAGTCAGTAGTCGGTTCATCAAAATTTAATTTTTCCTACTATATTACAGGTTTTTTCATCTTGCTCGGTGTGATATTGGGTAGATTTATATGCGGTTTCTTATGCCCATTCGGATGGTTTCAGGATATATTACATAAAATCCCCGGCAAAAAGCTTTCTACAGCAAGACTGAAACCTCTTCGTTACCTGAAATATGTAATCCTGGTCGTTTTTGTAATCCTGCTTCCTATATTTGTAACAAATCCTATCGGAATGGGAGATCCTTTCTTCTGCAAATATATCTGCCCCCAGGGAGTGCTGGAAGGTGCCATCCCCCTTTCACTTTTCAATGCAGGTATCCGCTCAGCACTTGGCAGGCTTTTTACATTCAAAAGCATTATCCTGGTTACGGTCGTAGTACTCAGCATCCTGTTCTACAGGCCTTTCTGTAAGTGGATCTGCCCGCTTGGGGCAATATACTCACTTTTCAACAAGGTATCGCTGACCGGCATAGAGGTTGAAAAGACTAAATGCATCGGATGCGGCCAGTGTACAAAAGCATGCGGGATGGATGTAAATATACTCAGGACACAAAACCATCCGGAATGTATACTCTGCGGAGCCTGCATAAAGGCTTGTCCTAAGGATGCCCTTCACTATCAGTTTGCAGGAAAGCCATTATGCCATTCCTGTAAAAACAATCCATAGATTCCAATAACCTCCCTTTGCAGGGCATTTGGTAATCTGACAGTAAAATATTGAGGAGATTTTATCATGAAAAAAAGAAGAAACATTATCGCAGCCCTCACACTTGTCACAGCACTATCGCTTACTGCGTGTGCCGGAAACAGCACAGGTGAAAGCAATCATACGCAGCAAAGTTCAGCCTCTGTAACAGAAGCAGACGAAAGCACCGATGATCTTCAGGCACAGTTGGCAGCCCTGTATGAACAGGAACAAAAAATATTTGATGGCCATAAGGATACCTGGGATAAAGTGTTTGAAGTGATGGATAAGGTAGAATCCGATTCCGACTACGCAGATTTTCTGCTTTCGGCGGTAGAATATAACAAGAACAATTTATCTTCCGAAGAACTGGATATGCTTACAAAAGATATTGAAGCAATACGAGGCATTGAGAAAGACATAAATGATATTGCAGAGAAGCTTCTTTCAAATGACAGCTATGTATCCTCAGTTGATACGGCAGCTTCCTCAGATGATTCCGATGCATTTAAGAACATATCAGGCACAGATCTGGATGGAAATGAAATAGACCAGAGCCTTATCTCCGATAGTACTGTGACTGTCCTGAATTTCTGGTTTTCGGGATGCAAGCCCTGTGTTGCTGAACTGTCCAAGCTTAATGAACTAAATGAAACAATCAGTTCAAAGGGTGGTCAGGTAATCGGGGTGAATGTAAATACATTTGATGGCAACGACTCTGCGATTGAAGAGGCTAAGGGTATTCTTGAAAGCCAGGGTGCCAAATACCGTAATATCTGCTTTGCCTCTGATTCTGATGCAGGTAAATATGCATTAGGCATTATGGCATTTCCAACGACTATTCTGGTTGACAGAAACGGGAATATCGTAGGTCAGCCACTACTAGGCGGTATTGACAATGAAGAAAACTTTAACAAGCTTATGGAACAGATCCAGTCAGTCATGGACACCGATAACGCAGACTAAAAATCAACAGGCGGCAGATGCCATCCATCTATGATGTAGCACTGCCGCCTGTTTGTCATTATGATATGCCGGCATCTTGATGCATGGGCTTTATCATTTTACCTTTTTGAACAATATTTATTACCCGCAGTTCTTTATCCAATAAAAGCAGATTTCCATAATTTCCAACTGCAATCTTACCGTAGTCTTTCTCCACTCCAATAGATTTTGCCGGATTTTCAGTTGCCGCAAGAACTGCATCCTCAAGTGGGATTCCCATATTCTGTACACAGTTTCTCATACAGTCGAACAGATTCGTGACACTGCCTGCGATAACATCCGGTTTTTCCGTCAGGGTAGCTTTTCTGCCTTTTACGGTCACGCCCTGTCCACCAAGCTGATAGTCTCCGTCCAAAAGCCCCGTAGCTTCCATACTGTCTGAGATCAAAATAACTTTATCTGCACCGAAAATTCGGAATGTCATTCTCACTATTGCCGGGTGGATATGGATGCCGTCTGCAATCAGTTCTACCTCTGCTCCCGCCTCTAGTGCTGCTATGATTGGTCCCGGATTCCTGTGATTGATCCCCGGCATTGCATTATAGAGGTGTGTCATGTGGCTTACGCCTTTCTCTAATGCCTCGCATGCTGTTTCGTAATCACAGCAGGTATGTGCAATAGAGATTTTAACCTGTTCATGGCACTGTTCAATAAAATCCATTGCACCTTTTTCTTCCGGTGCGATATCTACCAGTTTGATCAGTCCACCGCTTCTTTCCTGAAGACGCAGAAACATTTCCTTATCTGCCGGCATAATGTATTCCGGATTCTGTGCCCCGGCTTTTTTTAAATCAATAAACGGGCCTTCCATATTAATGCCGACCAGATCTGCTCCACTTTCTTCATTATAGTCCGCTGCCTTATCCATAACTTTTCCCAAAATTTCTTCATTATAAGACATTGTAGCAGGACATATGGCAAGGACACCATTTGCAGCTTCATACTCTGCTATTTTTAACAATTCTTCTTTCGATGCCTGGCAAAAATCATGCCCTACTGCCCCATGGAAATGAATATCTACCAGTCCCGGTATTGCATATAACCCTTCTCCATCAATCACATTTTCATCCGGATCCGTGAACTGTCCGTTCTCTGCAATTTCTGTAATCCGTTCATTCCTGATTCTGACATCTTTTTTCTCAAACCGGTGATTTTCTGTATAGATCAATGCATTTTTTATAATCATATCTATCCTCCTTAATCTCCTGTCTCTCTAATGATAGCCCACTGTTAAATTTCTGAAAGTGCATCCTTATCTGCTATCAATGTAAAATCAGGATGCATCTGCAGAATAGATGCCGGAACTTCCGGTGTGACTGGTCCGGTAAATGCTTTTTTGATAATATCCGCTTTATTCCTGCCATTTGCAATCATGATCACTTTCTTTGCCTGCATGATTGGCAGAATACCCATGGTATATGCCTGATGAGGAACTTCATCTTTACTATTAAAAAATCTCTTGTTTGCCTCAATTGTGCTCTCCGTCAGATCTACACAGTGTGTATTTTTTTCAAAATGGTCTGCCGGCTCGTTAAAACCTATATGTCCGTCCAAACCAATCCCAAGGAGCTGCATATCAATGCCACCGGCGGCTTCGATGATCCTATCATATTCCCTACAGACTTCCTCCGCATTAAGATTTTCCCCATTTGGAATGAAAATACGGTCTTCTCTTACATTTATATGTTTGAACAGATTTTCGTGCATAAAGCTCCAGTAGCTCTGTTCATGGCTTCTTTTGATTCCCCTGTATTCATCCAGGTTAATTGTCGTAACTTCGGAAAAATCAATTTCGTTATTGTTATATGCCTCCACGATTTTTTTATATGCCCCTACAGGTGAGCCACCTGTAGCAAGTCCTAAAACTGCATCAGGTTTTAAATTTACCTGTCCAAGAATCATATTGGCTGTCCTTACAGAAACTTCATCATAATCTGTTACTTTGATAATTCTCATGTAATCTTCCTCCTTCTTATTGGCATGAATCATACGACATCATAAAATGCTCTTCCACCTGTTTTGTATCAATACCACACATTATACAGCACATAATGCACGCACCATATATCGGTGGATAGTCCGGAACATCTAATATGATATCCGGATGCAGCATCTCTTTTAACATTACCCGGAAAGCAGGTTTCTGTTTTAAAATTCCGCCGGATGCAACTACATATTTTCCAACATCGCAATGATCCACAGCAAAATTGATCAGTTCCGCTACGCATCCTGCATTATTCTTTAAAATCTGTTCTGCAATCTTATCTCCGTTTTCATACGCAAGAAATACACACGGTGTAAAAGATGCGATATAGGACTGGTTTTTACTGTATATATCCTGGATACTCTCCCATACGGTATTTCCAATTTTATCCTCAACCAGATCTGTCAATATTGTGTGTTTCCCTGTTCCGTCTCTCGCATCCTGAGCCGCACAAATTGCATCCCGCCCAATGTGAAAGCCACTGCCTCCCTTATCAAGAAGATATCCCCGCCCACCAAAATGTTTCAGATTACCATTCCGGTTCGCATAAACAATCATTCCTGTTCCGCAGATTGCAGCCACACACTGGTCAAGATTTTTTCCACATGCAATGACATTAAAAACATCATTTTCACACCGGATTTTTACCTTTGGATATTTTTCTTTTAACATCTTTTTGATCTTTGATGTGTTATTCCCGGAATCCAGTCCTGCCGCACCTACGAAGATTCCGCTGATTTTCCCCTTAATCCTCAGCAGCGTATCAATGCCAAGCTGTAAGATGTTGATTGCATTCTCCATTCCAACCGTATTTGGATTAGAGCCGCCAAGAACAATCCTGTTCAAGACCCTTCCGCTCTCTGAAAATAATACAAACTCTGTTTTGGTTCCACCTCCATCGATTCCGATCATCATCTTTTCGCTATCGCCGCTTCCACTAAGCAGCGTATCAATTGATATGCCAAAAATCTCTGAGATCATACATAAATTTTCGATACTCGGACAAGACTGTCCACACTCCCATTTAGATACTGCCTGTGGGCTGATTCCTAATTTCTCCGCAAATTCATACTGGTTCAGTCCCTTATTATTACGGTATGCTTTAATGTTTTCTGCCATTGTCATGATATCAAACATTCCGCGTCACTCATTTCGTTTTTTAATTCCATTATAAAACCAATAGTTGATTTTTCAAGCATGTGTTAGTTGTTTTTTCTTGGATTTAAATCAACTATAAGTAGATACCATGCATGCATTTTTCCCTAAACTGCTTCCTTGTTTTTTTCTTGCAGTTAAACTATAATAATATTATTATAGTTTAACTCAAAAGGTCGATCAGGGACTTTTATTGGTATACAAAAATATACGGAAAAGTATGGGTTCACTATGGCAACGATTGAACTGGAAGTAAAAAAAATATATCCCGATATCAGCAAATCAGAACAGCGCTGCAGATTTTTTTCTGAATAACAAAGAGGCAATCTTCCACTATCCTTTAGCAACACTTGCAAAATTGTCTAAGACAAGCCAGGGTGCCTGGGTACGTTTCTGCAAATCCCTTGGTTATGATGGCATGAAAAGTCTCAAGAATGCCCTTTTTAATGAAATTAATAACGCAAAAGAAGAAGCTGATGAAAATGCAATTGAATTTTCTGATATTCATGAATGTTCCTCTATTTCCGCTATTGCCAAAAATGTCTGCAACAGCAGTGCATCAGCAATCCATATGACGTATCAGTTATTGGATGAATCTCTGCTGGAAAAAGTTGCCGAACTTGTAATCCATGCCAGGTCTATCCGCCTGTTCGGACTCGGTGCTTCCGGACTGGTTGCCATGGACCTCTATTATAAACTTCTCCGCATTGGCTTTAATGTCACTTATACCAGTGATTTTCACATTTCCATGACCTATGCTTCTACCAGCACGGCAGATGATATTGCCCTTGTTTTTTCTAATAGCGGAGAAACCTCCGAGATCATCAAAACGGTCCATGTTCTGAAAGAGAACCATACATCCACCGTTGCCATCACAAAATATACGAACAACACTTTATCAAAAGCGGCTGATTATACACTTTATATGAACTCTCCCGAGATTTTCAAGCGAAGTGGTGCCATGAGTTCCCGAATCGCCCAGCTGTGTCTGGCTGATGTTCTATTCACGGTGATTGCCAACCGTGACTATCAGAAAATCGAAGGAAATCTGGAGAAAAGTTATAATGTGGTCAAATCTTTGTCCATAAAAGATCATTTCTGATCTTCTATTCTCTCCATAAGCAGCTCAACCGCCCCATGCACAGCATCCTTCCCGGCTTCCACAATCTGTATCTGTGGAAGCTCTTTTTTTAATTTCTGCGCAAATATATCCTGATATACTTTATTCTTCCGTATCGTGCTTCCTGCAAGCACAAGTGGAATCTGTTCCCCCTCCGGCACATGCAATTGCGCTGCTACTGCCTTTACACAGGAAACCAGCTCTTTTGCACCATTTTCAAGTATCTCTTGTACAGACTCAAGAGCAAGAAGTTCCCCATCTGTCAGAATGGATGCAATCATCGCTATCTCCCTTTTGGTATGCTTTTTATCATAGATATAAGCAATCAGTTCCGGAATAGAAGTAATCCCAATCTTAGCAAAAACTGCCTTTGTCAGGATTGTCTTTTCCTTTCTTCCATCCCATTCCATGACAACTTCATGGAGCAGATCCCTTCCGATTGCATATGCGCTGCCCCCATCATCAATCAGATGTCCAAATCCTCCGGCACGCACCGGCTCTTCTCCGCTCCCTGTTTGTCCATAGCATATCGCTCCCGTCCCTGCTATCAGAAGGATTCCACATGCATTTTTGAATGCACCCTTTAAGGCAGTTACATGGTCACCGGTGATAAGAAGACGGCATAAAAATCCCCCTTCCATAAAAGTTTCTTTCAGAAATGCTACGGCATCTTCATTTCCGGTACCGGCACTTCCGATACAGATACCAAGGCAGTCTGCCACATCAAGTCCATGATCCTGTAAATAGTTTCTGATATCTGTCACATTCTGCTGTATCACTTCTCGTGGAGCCTGTCACAACCTCCGGACCTACAACCGGTGCAATACATATATCCACTTCTCTTTCCAGCATGTTCTGAGAGTTTGTCGTAACTCCGATGGTGTATGCTCCCACTTTCCTTGCCTTACGGATAACTCCAATCACATAGGGAGTTCTTCCGCTTGCTGCAATCCCGACTACAACATCATCCTCTGTGATATGATGCTTTGCAATCTCGCTTTCTCCAAGTTCTTCACTATCTTCACTGCCCTCCACTGCCGTACGCAGTGCAGTATCGCCTCCGGCAATATATCCCTGTACAAGCTCCGGATCCACACCATAAGTCGGAGGACATTCAGAAGCATCTAAGACACCGAGCCTTCCGGATGTTCCTGCGCCAAAGTAAAAGAGTCTTCCCCCTCGCTTCATGGAATCTACAATAGTATCAACCGCTGCTGCAATCTTAGGGATCGTCTCCTTTACAGCTCCTGCAACAAGGGAGTCTTCCTCATTGATCAGCATAAGGATCTCTGTCGTACTGCATTCATCAATATGTTTTGTTCTCTCGTTAACACTTTCCGTAGTCAAATTGCCTAAATAATCGTTCATATTTTCCCTCTCCTATATTGTTATTTTATTTCATATTCAGGTATTCTTTTAACAAGTGAACCTAAAAGACTCCTAAACACATAAAAAACTAATGCCATCCAGGAAACCAATTCCCTGATATGGCATTAGCCTTATTGAATCATTATATAATCAAATTGATGTATTAAATGTTATACCATTTGATCTCGTTTGCTTCCATCTCCAGCGAAAAGCTGCTGCCATCGCCACGGTAAACTACAGTTTTCTGGGGTTCATATGTATTATTGACCACACAGAATTTGCCATTTTTCACATAGGCATGCACTTCAACGTTGAAGTTGGAGCTGAACCACCGGTGCAGCTCCTTCTCACCGTGGGTACTCCACAGGATGCTGCGGTATAGGATACGGCTGTTCTCAAAGCTATACGGCAGCCCACTGATATAAACACAGCGTCCCTTTCCAAACTCATGAACTGCCATCTGCACTTCTTTCTCCCGCTGTACCAGGATTTCTGTACCTTCGTAAGCGAAGATGCTCTTCTTGCCCTCACCGAAATCCACGGCTTGCGTGATATCTTCCAGAATGAAATGATCCGGATGTTCCTCCCAGTTGTATTTATCATAATTTAAGGTGAACCCAGTTTCTTTTTCCACACCAAGCATATCTGCAAGTTGGAAATAGTGCCCTTGGAACTGATGGCCGGAAGGCTCGCCGACACCGATAAAGCCGCCTCCGTTGTATACAAACTCACGGATAGCGGAAGATACGGCAGCATTCTCCCAGATGCTGCCACCTGTGTGGGCAGTATCCCCATCTCCCACATTAATAACCACATCCAGGTCTTTGAGAAGTTCCGGTTCTGCCAGAATATCGTCAAATGAAATAAAATGTACATCAAAGGGTGCACCGCTTAACACCTCAATGATTCCCGCATAGCTGTAATTCTGTTTCTGGTACAGGGCATGGTGCACCATATGGCATCCCCAGCTTCTAATCTTGCCCCAGCTGTTCAAAACAGCTACTTTCTTGACACAATAGGGAGTAATTCCTTTTGCATTGGTATATAACTCACGGAACTCATTGCACATATTCTCCACATAGTCAAGAAATTCCGGGAAATCCAAGGTCAGTTTCAAATATCCTCCATAACCAATTCTGTCAATAGGCTTTCGCAGAATAGCACGCCTTGCGGTAATCCAGTTCTCCTTTGCCTCCTTCACCGGGTCACCGCCCTCATGGAAGGTATCAGGGAAGAAATAAGGTAAAAATCTGCCCTCCGTATATCTGACACCTTCAATATCAGAGATGAGACGAAGAGTACTGCCATTTCCCACACTTCCTACCACAGCATCCAGACCGATGGTGGAAAACTCCTCCATAAACGGTTCAGTTCCAATCCAATGATCACCCAGAAACATCATTGCTTCTTTGCCGTACTCATGAGTAATGTCAACCATCTCTTTGGCAAGTCTGGCAACTTCTCTGCGCTGGAATGCCTGGAAGTCCTTGAACTCCTTGCTTGGCACGCGGTACTGGTTGTTGTAGTAGCCTTGGTCAATGATATATTCAGGCCGGAACTTGTAGCCCACTTCCTTTTCAAACTGTTCTAAGATATAAGGGCTGACAGAGGCAGAATAACCGTACCAGTCCACATATTTTTCTCTTCTTAACTCATCAAACATCAGGGTAAACTGATGGAAAAAGGTAGTATAACGGATTACATTTACATAAGGATGCCCAGCGCAGTATCTGCGAAGACGCTCCATGGAATACTTATGAGTCTTGGGCTGTCTCACGTCAAAAGTGATCTGATGCTCGAAGTTTTTCCAATCATTGGTGACCGCATTGTACATGTGTACGGGATCCCAGATAATGTAGGCTAAGAAGCTGACAGTATATTCATGGAAAGGAACTGCATCATGAATGACTACACAGCCCTTATCCTCGTCATATTCCCAGTGATCAACCGTCACAACTTCAGCAGTAGAACGGTTAATGACTTCCCACCACCGTTTTATGTCATCTCTGGTATTGACCATCATCAGGTCTTTAGAAATGCCTTTCATAAGTGGAATCTCCAGATCAGGCTTTACTGCGGTATAAAAAGCAGTCATCACATAGCATTGCTGTACTTCGTCCGGGTTTGCTTTTGCCCACTCGTTATCCTTTCGGGTAGTATAATAGGTTGCATATATTTTTGCCCCAGTCTTGACCAGATCCTCCGGGAACTGGGTGCCGTCGCAGTCACGAATAGCATCGGCTCCCCAGCGTTTCATCAGTTCTATGGTTTCAGGCACCACATCCAGGTTAGTGGGAATGGTTACCCTTCCTTCTTTTAAACTCATTGGTATCTTACCTCCTGAAAAAATAAGTCATTGCAGCAGCGGTTTACAATGGGATGATTGTGTTATCTTCCTCGGTATAAGCCCCACCATCCATTTTGTTACGAATAAAGGGCACTCCCTTCCTTACATAAAAAGTGTTATGGGCAAGTAAGGCATCCGGGTTTTCTGACGGACTCACTGTGCCGCCAAGATCGTCAAAGCTTACATTATGGCGGAAGATATTGTGAATTGCCTCCTGTAAGCAAAACATAATACATCCACCTTCGTTTTGTCTGCTGTAATTATATTCGTAAATAGTTCCATCACCGGAATCTGCATCGTAAGCCATTCCGTCCTGGTTCAATCTAGTGTCTGTCACTTCATTATAGCGGAACAGGGCATCCTTACACTTCCAGGGCCAGATGCCCGCTGCCACTTTTCCGGCACGGTTCTCCGGCCGGCTGTAAATCCTGTCATTAATCTCACAGGCAACAGAGTCTGCTGTATTGTGTTCCACCAAAGGACGCAGCGCATACATTGCAGTAATGCCATCACCACCTGCGGCTTTCACATAATTGTCCCGGATGACCATGTTTTCATGTCCATATTTCATAAAAATATCTGTGGACAGTTCCGCTCCCCGGAATTTATCATGGGCATATGTGTATCCTACGGCAATACCCCAGCGGCTGGTCTTGTATACAAAACAGCCTTCCACTGTAATATCTTTAAAACGTGCCACTCCGGTAGCTTCTTCATCGGCAGGCTTTAATGCAGTCATATAAATGCCGCCATTATTCATATGCTTGTCGTAGACGTTACCATTCACATCATGGATAGAAAGATTCCGCAGGGTGATACCGCTGCGTACACCCTTATCCTTTGCTACTACAGCCACACCTGTACGATTCATTTTATGCGGAGCGCTGTAGCTTTCCCCCAGAATCTCCCCTGCCCGGTTTGTAATCTCAATATCACGGATAACCACATGCTCTACATCATACAAAAGCACGGCGGAGGACACATATCCTTGATAAACATGGGTGGGGGAATCCAACGGTATGCCATAGTCCTGATACCAGATGCCCTGCCCCCCGGTTGCAATCAAAGGAGCGTTTTCCCCCTCCTCTCCTGTTGGGGAATAAGAACCAATCTCAATGGGATGCTCTTTCGTCCCACTGTCTTTAATCTGCAGAAACTGCCCTGTAAAAATAGAATCTTTGGCTAACAGTACCCTGTCACCAGGATTCAGTGTCAATGTGTTTATGGGAAAAAGACTGGCAAAAGGGGAATCCATAGACATCCCGTCATTGGTGTCACTCCCGGTTTTGCAATTGACATAATATGTCCTGTATGAGCTTATCATAGGCATCCTCCCTCAGTCTTTTTTCGATAATCTGGCGGACATCCTCATAATCAAACAAATCCCCATGATAGCGTCCAAACAGATCCTGGTTATTTTCATAAAACGCCCTCTTTTCTTCCTCTGTAAAGCTGGGACAGACACCCAGCTTTTTTATCTGTTCCGAGGGCTGCACGAAATCCAGCTTAAAGCGTGTGAGTTCATATTGAAGATACATGGGCGGGGAATAAAATCGTACACCATAAAGGGACTTTTCCTCATTTTTCTTAGACCGTCTTTTCTCCAAAGCCTCTATGCCGTCATCCTCAACGAGTCCAAACCGCTTTGCAAGAAGAAGGGCAGCCTGCGCCCTCTCCCATTCTTTTTTATCCAGACAATATTTTCGATTCATTACTTCACTGCTCCTGCAATTCCATTGGCAAAACTTTTTTGTAAGCTTAAAAAGATAACTGCGGTAGGAAGGGTACAAATCAATACACCCAACATTAACATACCGTAGTCTACGCTGTAGCCACTCTTTAAGTTAGCAACCAGCATTGGCATGGTAACCTGATTGCTGTCCTGTAAAATAATAGTGGGCCACAGGTAGTTATTCCATGCGTTCATAAAGGTTACAGTCATGGCTGCGCCGTAGGTTGACTTCATAATTGGCAGAAACATAGTAAAGAAAATTTTGATCTCACTAAGTCCCTCCAGACGAGACGCCTCAATAATATCGTGGGGGAAAGAACGGGCTGCCTGTCGGAACATCATAATGAGAAAAGGTGTAGAAATCGAAGGCAGTGCCAGTGCAATCCAAGTGTTGACCAGTTTCCAGGAAGAAAACAATTTAAACAAAGGGATCATAATGGCAACAAAGGGAAGCATCATGGCAAGAAGCAGTATACTCATCAGAAGATCTTTGCCCTTATCATGGTAAATCTCAAATCCATATCCCGCAATGGAGCAGACCAGCAATGCGATTACGGTAATCACAATGGCGTTGCGGAAGGAATTGAACATGGCACGTCCCAGATTCTGGTTAGCAATGAGACTTTGATAATTTTCCATCAGATAAGTGCCTGGTAACAGTTTACCCCGGACAATATCAATACTGGAGTTGGTTGCCCCACAAATCATATAATACAGGGGAAACGCCGACAGAAAACTGGCAACGATCAAAATAATATAAGAGATGGTTGTTTTTACTTTAGTCACGTTTGTCACCTACTTTCATCTGGATTGCAGAGAGGAATGCCACACTCACAAGGATAAATACGGAAATTGCCGCTGCGTAGTTAAATTTTGGTGTTTCCACGAAGGAGATATTATAAACGTAGTGTGCCAGTGTCATGGTGGATTTACCAGGTCCTCCGGAGGTCAGGTTGACAGACTCATCGAACAGCTGTAACGTACCGGAGGTTGACATAATGGCAGTCAGAAGAATGGTGGGTTTCAATAAAGGAATGGTAATCTTCATAAACTGCTGGAAAGGGGTCGCTCCATCAATATAGCTTGCCTCATATACGGAATAATCTATATTCTGCAATCCTGCCAGATAGAAAACCATATTATATCCTGTCCATCTCCAGATCAATGCAACAATGATAACAAAACGGGCTGCCCATGCATTCTGAAACCAGTCTACCCTGGCAAATCCCAATGCCATGATGATATGGTTTACCAGACCGTCCTGAGCAAATAAAGATTTAAAAATCATAGAATAAGATACCAGAGACGTTGCACAGGGAAGAAAAATCAGAGTACGGAAAATACTCTTTCCTTTAATCTTCGGACTGTTCAAAAGCTGTGCCAGTCCCAGTGCCAAAATCAACATGACCGGTACCTGGATAATAAAGTAAAATACGGTATTAAACAAACACTGCTGAAAGGTCTTATCCTTTAATATTCTCCGGTAATTTGCCAGCCCTACAAAACCTGATCCTTTTTTAGAAAAAGACAGTATGATTGCCTGAATCATGGGGTAAAAGCAAAAGATAAAGATAAGAAGTGCAGCCGGAATCAAGAATGCCCATCCAGTCAGGTTATGCTTTTTTTCCAAACTCATTTTTGCTTTCTTCTGTTTCATATAAATTCTCCTGTGAAAAAATACCGGGAACGCAATACGCTGCATCCCCGGTACTGGCTCATTTTTTACTTACTTATTCACTAATGTTAAACTCAACAGTATCCTGTGCGTTCTGAATTTCTTCATCAATATCAGCACCATTCTGTACTACGTTAGTGATTGCATCGGTCAGTGCACTTCTAATGTCATTGTAGTATGCACCATAGTTGATAGCGGGAACTTTGCCTGCGAACTCAACGATGTCTTTGTATACAGCCTGTCCGCCATAGAAATCAGAGGTCTGGTTGTAAATGTCAGACTGAGCTGCCGGCAGATAACTGGAGATTGCACCAGCGTTAGGAAGCAGGTCATCATACAATTCAACACTGCCACCAAAGGTTGACTTAAGGAAATCAAATGCTAACTCGGTGTTCTGACAGTTGGAAGATACCGCCCAGCTTGCACCACCGCAGTTTGCATAATTAGTAGCACCATCAATACCGTCTAAAGCAGGCATATTTACGACAGCCCATTTACCGGACTGATCTTCTGCAGCCTGAATGGAAGACATGATCCAGCATCCCTGGATAACACCGGCAGCATCACCCTTGTTCATGGATGCAATGTACTGATCCCAGTCGGTGTAGTCAACCATAATACCCTCATCAATTAACTCTTTGTAAACTTTGATTGCTTCTCTCAGAGCTTCATTGTCAACCATGCAAACCTTGCCATCAACGATAGGAGATGCACCTGCGGACTGTAACATTTCGATAACAATCTCAGAACCGCCGGAGCTTGTCAGCATTGGTACTCCGTTTGCGTCAACAACCTTTTTCGCCAGATCCATGAACCCAGACCAAGTTGTGTCTTTGAAGTCCTCTACGGTAAGACCAGCCTTCTCTACCATATCAGAACGGATTGCCATAATGGATGCACCATTATCGAAAGGAATACCGTAGTGTTTGCCATCTGCGGTAGAATCTCCTAATTTACCACCGGAGAAATCATCAAAGTTGATACCGGAATTGGATAACTCTGTGAAAACTTCAGGATAATTTGCAATGTTTTTCTGGAAAGAATTATCCTGCATTAAGAAAATATCAGGCAGTGTGTCATAGTTACCAGCCTCAGCAGCGGTAATGATGCTCTGCTCAATGTCAGTGTAAACCTTCTCCTGAATGTCCAGTTTAAAGTTGGGATGATCTTTCTGGTAAATTGCCTCAGCCTGTTTCATTGCATATACATTGAAGGTTGGATCCCAGCACCATACAGTGAGAACTTCTTCACCATCGACTACTTCCGTCTCTGCTGTACTTTCCACTTCTGTAACAGACTCTTCTGTGCTCTCTGTTGTCTTGGCTGCATCATTGGATGCAGGGTCACCTGCCGCATTATTGCTGCTGCCACAGCCTGCAAGTGTAACAGCGGTCATCGCAGTAACAAGCAATGTACATGCTAATTTCTTTCTCATATTGTATCCTCCTTTAAAACAATACTTCGTTTGTTGATGGTTTCATTATAGCTTTATCTATCCTCCTATTCAATTTCTATATTGTTATATTTTTGTAATTTATTGCGGTTTTTATATATATTATTTGTTGTTTTTAATTATTCTTTCAAATTTTATATATATTTTTCGTCATTTTATCTTATTTTTATTTATTAATTCCACATTCGATGTACAAAATGATGATGTCATTGTTTTCTGTTTTATTATATTGTCGAGCAAGATATTGATAATTTGCAACAATTTAACACAATACAATACTTTTTTTTCATAGTATAATGACAACAAAGGGGTTTTTTAGGAGAGGACCCTAAGCAATCAAATTTGTTGGCTAATGTGATTAAATGTGTTTAAATATACTCAAAGGAGTAAATTATTATGAACAC
>ERZ827452.758-NODE-758-length-39763-cov-3.746651_pt1 | contig 39763 bp, 33 predicted proteins | sample MGYA00519866_ERZ827452 | MGnify/ENA primary metagenome ERZ827452 (study PRJEB31778, sample SAMEA3449307) | human gut metagenome | biome: human gut; feature: human-associated habitat; material: faeces | place: United Kingdom | collected 2010/2012 ... | reverse complement strand
TCCATAAGAATCCGCTTGTCACTCTCGTGAAGCGGCATAAGTTTCGGCATTTTATCCTTCGGGATGATGTCAAGGTTAGCCCATGTGGATTTTGAACCGATATAGTTGTTGCAGGGCTTGTCGGCCATCACATCGAATTTTGCCGCCGCTGCATCATCGGAACAGCTGCAAAGAAGCGAAAGTCCATGGTCAAACAGGGGTGCCAGACGAACTGTCTTCTTTCGGCTGTTGCGCAGTACCTCGATATTGGCGCCGTGGCGATCCCGGTTCAGAATCAGATAATCCACGACAAGCATCTGATAAATATAGTCTTTCCAGCCCATGCGAGTGCAAAAATCCAGCGCAGATTCATCCGGCAAAGCCTCCAGCTCCTTGTAGGCATCCAAGGCAATCTTTGATTCGCTCTTTGCCTTGAAATCCTCCGAAGCGCAGAGATATACTTCATGCGCCTTGCCGTCTACGGTCACGTCTGCATGGATCAGTTGATAGGACAGATGAGGAATCCCCAATATCGTCAGCAGCCGGTCAACGATCATCTCGTTCACGCATTCATGCCCAATGATGCCGCGTGCTTTATCAAAGTTTGAAAGCTTATAGTAAGTCTTTGTTCCGCCGAGTTCGGAGTACGCTTTCAGAAAAGAACCGCCAATCCCCAAAGAATTGCGGTTGGTAGACCATGACAAATAGGTCAGATCCTGCTTTTCCTTCATAAGCTGCGTATGCACATTTTCACCCCCCCAAAAAAATCACCCCGCTTCACTACTTGTCATACGTCAAGTCAATTCCAGCAAACTTGTTTATAGCATATCGGATAAACAAGTTGCGATTCAATAAGTAAAAGGCAGCCGCCGGTTGGTTTCAACCAGAGGCTGCCTAAGTTTTTATTGAACTGTTATCATGCAAGACTTCTCAGATATTCTTCCACATTCTGATACTGAATGCCGTCTATCACTTGGCTCTCCCCGCGGTAGAGGACAAACTTTCCTGTAATCGGGCCGTAGCGGTGCTCGGTCTGGGCGCATTTTTGCTCGTCGATCAGATGACGGTACTGCTGCGGGACAGCTTCTTCGCTGTGCTTGATCTCGAAAATCCGGCAGGAGCCTGCCTCCGGGTCAAACACCACCATGTCAAATTCGCCCACGGGGAATTGCAGGACAAATACCTGCTTCTTTGGGTTTGCCAGCTTCGTTTCCAGCAGGACAATGTCCTCCAGCATCCGCCCCTTGATCTCGGTCAGGACGCGCTGCTGCACGGCGGTGCGCTCCGCTAGAGACAGGGCACTGAACGTCTCATCCAGCAGCAGACTGCGGATCAGCGCATCCGCCTGCGCATAGCGGAGACCTGGCTGCGCGATCACCGTGCGTCCGGACTTCGTGCTGACATCCGGCAGGTGCAGCACGTCAATCTCCCGCGTTAAGTCCAACAAGTCCAGATACTCCTTGATCTCCGCCGCGTGAACATCGTCCAGCGCCACGATCTGCTCTGCCCTGTTGCGGATCTCCAGCAGCTTCCGCAGGCTGTCGGTGACAAGCGCAAGGTCGATGCGGTCGAGGATGTCCGTCGGGTTCTTCCGATCCCGGCGCAGGTTGCTGGCAGAAATGCCAAGGTCGTGGGACTTCCAATCCTGCGACAGCACCTCCAGCGTGAAGCGGTGGTTGATGTCCTCCACCACCCGGTTGATGGCGCTGGTCAGCTCATTCTTGTCGTACAAATCCCGCAAATGACGGAAATGCCCCTCATACTGATAGCAGCGCAAAGAGTGCTGGATGTTGCGGGCAATGGCGGTGTCCACGTATTCGTCGGTACTTTCCTTGCTGGCAAACGTGGAGGTCTCGTTGTAGTGAATACCGCCGAGACTCATGGTGCCACCGTAGCGGATATACTCGTCGATGCCGTGGATGCCGAGAACGGATTCAAACTCGCGGTAAGGGATGAATGTGGTGTGCAGCAGAACGCAGCGGTCGTAAAGCTGCTCGTCCTCGGTAAAGAGGAAGCCCAGCGAGTCCGTGCCGGAGAGCACGATCTTCATACCGCAGGCCGCGAACACATCAGAAAACAGCGCCGCGCCCTCGATGAAATCCTCCATCAGCGTCACTTCATCGAGGAACACATAGCGAAAACCATGCCCTTCCAATGCCTTGAGGTCGCGGTTCACGTCTGCCAGTGTGTCTTTTGCTGTGATCTGAATGAACGCTGCCTTGGCAAGCTCTGCGTCGCGCATCTCCGCAAAAATCTGCCGGATCATGGTGGTTTTCCCCGTCCGGCGCAGGCCGTAGAGAATGAACACCTTGTCCTGCGGCTCGCCGTAGACAAAGTCGTGCAGCTGCCGGAAGCACTCGCGCCTGCGATAGCCGCGAACAGATGCCGCAAAGGAACGCAGCGCCTCATCGGTGCGGACATTGGTGGTAAACGCGGAAAGGTTCGTAGATTTCTCCTTGGGCAACTGCCTTTTCAGCGCTTTCAGCTCCTGCTCCAGTTCCTTCCGCTGCTCGATCTGCACGCGGAAATTCTCCAATTCGTCAGCAGGAATATACTTCTCCCGCCGCTTTTTGCTCTCCGTCCAACGGTGGTAAAAATACTCCTTGCCTCTGACGGTTTTCTTCGTAACAGAGCCTGCGGGCAGAGCAGATATCTGCTGTTCCAGCTCCGCCGCGCGGGTTTGCATTTCGGATAAGTCCATAGCGCACCTCCTGTGAGATACTATTCTATGCAGAATTATACCCCATTATACCCTCGAAATCAAGGGTATAATGGGGTATAATTATTTTCTTCGAGCTGGTTAGCTACTAATATTCAAAGCAATTTCCTCAGTGTCTTTCTTTGTATTATACTTTCCCAGTGAAATACGAATGGCACCTTTGGTAGTAGAAGCTCTTTTCCGAAAGCCCATGCCGGATGCAGTACTCCTTGTTCGTCAGCCCTCTGGCCTTGCATTCCTGAATTACCGCCGCCCATTGGATTTGCCGGTATTCATCCCAAACGGCAAGGATATCTCCCATTTGCTCACCCCATTTTCCAGTTTCTTGAATAGTTGAGGCTCAGCTATTTGAGATTTGGGATATTATCTCATAGGGGCGGGGGAAATGCTAGGCGGGGGGATTAAGCGATTACGATTTTCCCAGGCATCGGCTTGCTCTTTAATTGATATCAAAGGCATGTCTAACCAAACTTCCAACAATATCCGTTGATTGATCTGCTATAAATCCAGGAATAGAGTTACAATAATATGCCTTTCCTGTTTGTGTTGAAAAAGTATATCTATTCACGCTCCTCTACTCCTTCCATGAATATCTGCTTGCGCATTCTAGACAAACTTTTCAAGTACGCCTACAAGTTCCGTACTTTTTATGTTTGTACAATCCGAAACGTCCAATCTATATTTCAGTTCTGAAATATTGTCAGGCAAGTCGGAAAATGGATTGATTTCTCTGGCATCATAGAACTGTATGCTATTTGTGGAGAATTTCAATTCCTGGATATCCCTCGGCGATACTTTTTTGAGTTCTTTTGCAATGTTGAGGCTAAAATTGAAATTTTGAAAACTATCAGTTTTCTTCATCATTAGATTAATTAGTTCAGCAATAGTTTCCCCTCCATCATAAACGTCGCAACAGATAACAGCTAAATAGCATGGTTTCCCATCGAAGATTTGTTTGTGCTTTATCGAAACACAGGAATCTTCACTTGATGTCGTCTTGACTTCTATACAGCTATCAGTTCCAGAAAAATCGTATCGAGAAAAACTCCCACTTTTATGCCAGACAGTGGACATATCTATTGAATACTGTGCCTGCACATGTTGCATTAACTTTAACTCACCATATAATCCAACAGCATTTTTATAGCTTTGTTCTGATGGCAATTGGAATAAATCAATAAGAGAATAGAAAAACTCCTTGAAATCAAGTTCTCCCAAATTTTTGGCGTAGATCTCGCATAGATTTACAAAAGAACTCGCATTTCCGTCATCATTTATTGGACCTTTAAACAGGATAATATTGTAGAAATCGTCCTTAAATGTTTGATTGTTTTTTACTGCTGAAACTCTAATATGGGTCTGCAATTGAAGATAATCGGTCTCTACACCTGTTGTAGGATGCAAATCCATATCTCTTGCAACAAACAACAATTTCCCATCGTTGGAAAAGAAGCCAGCATCTGTGGTTAAGGGACATAGAAGATAAAGTCCGTCCAGGTCATCGATTGTGTGAATTAGATTGACAATTTTATTTATCTCCATAACTTACCCCCTTTACATAGTATTTCTTTTCCTTTGGAACGTAGATTGCAAACATATATTGAACATAATCATACATGATTTGCTCATTTCCAACTGCATCCTTCTTTTTGGGCACAACCCGATGAATCTGAATATTGATTTTCTCTTTATCGATGATTACATGACTATCACCAAGGAATACGGCCTTCTCCGGATCTTTGTTATCTGCACCCTGCTGCAACGCAAATATCTTATTATTTGAATAAAAACTACGCTTTCTACCTTCTCCGTTATTGTCATTCATTAGAATTACCGGAATGTCACCTGATGACTCGATCAAATCAATAAGCGGCCTCCTTTCGAACGGTTCCATGTCAAATACAACTTGCATACAGTCGATAAGCGCCGACAAAGCCTCTCTTCCAATTACCGCATAGATTGCACTCTGCTGATTGTCTCGTCGTCCGATAGAAGTTCCCATGAACACATGAGCAGAAAGAAGTTCATCGACCAAAGCGTTATTAGAAATAATTTGATTCTTATCAAAAACGCCAACGCGCTGTTTAATCCACTTATTCTTAAATGATACAGCAGAATATGTTGCTACATTTTTTCTAGTAGGCTTCTGTTTTGTGTTATCTGCATGAATAAGGATATCATCTATCTGCATTTCACCTATTTGAATGGAGGTAAACTGCTCCCACAGATCCGCTTCTACTTCGGACAGAGTTGTAAATTCTCTCGAAATCGCGCTAGAGGTGAAAATTTTGCAGATATCGATGTATTTCTCCCTATAGCCAAACCATCGTGCGCGCTGGAGGTTTGTGTCCATATTGCCACCGTCTTTTGCCCATCTCGAGAAATAGGTAGTAACAAGGCTAGAGAAGGTTACTCCTCGCTGGAGCAAATCTCCGCCAATATAGATTTTGTGCTTCCTCAGCCCTTCATTTGCTTGTGTAACCTGTCCTGTGGAATTTTTAAGGATCAAATATATACGTTTAATTATCTTGGACCGGATTATTTTCCATAAAACATCAAACGTGTACTGGTTTCGTACTTCGACAGAGAAAAATCTCTCATACGATTTGCTCAATTCGTTTTTGGTAAGTTCCAAGCCATCTTCATCATCATAGTCAATCTGCATTTTCAGAGTCTGAATATAGGCATCCACCATTTTGTATATCGTGTCGTGATCACTAACATTTCGGTGTGAATGAATGATCATATCACTTGTCAATTGTCCTCGATTATACATAATCGCACTAGCGATAATGTAATGTTGAAGGGCATTCCTTAAGGAATCTGGCATTACCCCTTCACTTAAACTCTGCTGATCATCGTCGTCAATAATTTCTACCGCTCCCGAATCGAACAGATGATATGCATCCGCCCCGCAATACCCTTTTCCTGGTTCAATTAGGCGAATAGAATCCGGGCGGAGTTGACTATATTCATCCAAAAAAATCAGAGCCTGTGGAGTAGCGGTAACTGACAAATAAAGAGGATCATCTAAATGTTCCTTCATAGCAACGATTGCAGCATATGTAGCTGATGCATCGGTTGCTTTGTTTTTTCTTGTGTTTAAACTAGCCTGATCACCCTCGTCATCTATGATAAATGCACGTAGATTGCCTTTATCAATTCGCTCGAGCAAATCATTGACTTTATTCATGGCAGCTGGCCGCTTCATCGAGATCAAAAAAATAGGCTTATTTGCTTCTAATAAATCTTCGATAATCTCGTTATCAACAGTTAGCAACTGAGCACTGTCATCTGATGAAAACACGACAGGAGTATCAGTTGAATAATCGGTCTCATTAGGAATGTCAAAGGTTTTTTTGAATCTCGTAGTCGTTTGGCTTAAAAGCGTATTATCATAACCGCCATATATTACAACCAAATTAAATCCGTTATCAAAGGCTAAGGCAGTAAAAAGTTCGAGATTAGATGTTTTACCAGACTGAACTTTACCAACTAACAGCATGTTGTTATTCATTCCCTGGTTCTCGATCTGTGCCATGGCTTCGTTATAGGTAGACATGATATTATCTCTGATATTGGCAGCGCCGAACTCTCCATACGCACCAACATGCTTCCCATGAACTTTTTGATAAAATTTCCCCTGCTTAATAGAAATAGGCACCTGTGAGGTCTCTAAATTAACCAATGTATATTCCTCCATCACTTATCCTCCGCCAACATTTTTAAATATTGGTTCATATAGTTCTTAATCACATTTGCAGGAATATATCCTTGTCTATCAGAAGCTAACTTCGCCTGACGCTCTGCCAGGATAAAAGACAATGTGAATTTTTCAAGGACTCGTTTGAAAGCTTCATCTTTTGAAAATGGCATAAAGAATGGATGATCAATGTTTATAAGAACATCGTACACATCAGAACTCGTTTCAGTATAATTAATCCAGAATGCTTTGTTGCCTATGGACCACTGTACATTAAACTCAACACTGATGACCGGGCTTATATTGACTATGTAATTTCTAACAGTTCCTACCTTCTCTTCCTGTACTTCCTCGTGAAGAACGGTGTCTATGTATTCCTGTACATCATTGTCCGATTCTTTTGGCTTTTCCTCTGTTGCCGGGTCCGTAGTTGTCTCAGCGGTATCAGCCTCATCACTTTCAGATTCGGCTGAAGAAAATGCATTACTCAATGCGGTTGCTACATCTTGCTGTAACTCGGTAGATGCTTGCTCAGAATACTGAGTTTCATATGCACGTTCCTTGATAGACATTTCAGCAATTTCGATATACTCCTGAATGTTGCTTTTCAGAGCATCAATAAATGCGTCTTCAAGACCATCATCCCATATAAAACCATCTTTTGCCTGGTTTACCGGAAAATCGTTCATGTTTAATTCCCCAAACAATTTAAGGGAACGCTGACTTTGCGCCTGGCCGAAAATCTGCGGAGGCTTATAATTGCTATCAGTGCCACCAACAACCACTCGATCCTGACGAAATAGTGCAAAACCTGATTTAGGGAAACTACCAGGGTTCATTATTGCAACAAATCCAGTAATCCAATAATTCTTTCCGCCAAACGTCACTTCAAAGCCCAATTCCTTTTTCCAGCGTTTTCCCCGGAAATTCGTTAATATCGGATATTCTTCAAATACTATCGGCTCATCATTAAACCAGATTTCAATATTCCTACTGTTAATATCTCGGCGATACATGCTAGAAAGAAGATCACGTATTTTTCCGATTGTTCTTGAGCCCGTGATTTTCTTTGTAACCTGCTCGATGACAATTTCAGTTCCATGTGTATCAACAGCAACGTAATCTCTATAAATTTGAACACTGTTCATGCTATATTCTTTCAACTTAGGAATATCTACAGTTGCAGAATATCTGTTGCTAGATCCATACTGTGTACTTGTGACTCTCCACACGTTTCCAAACCAGGATGCAGCTGTCTTCAAGCCCATTCCAAACTCGTTTCTTCCAGACTGCGTATCATTTCTCGAATCGAGTAAAATCGCATCACGAAAACGCTCAATCTCCATACCAAATGCGTTATCAGTAATGGTTAAAGTATTCGTAATCGGGCTATATTTTACAGAAACCACTAATTTATCAAACCCTGGAACTCTATCAAGTATCTCAGCATGAGAAATATACGACTGTGTAGAGTTATCTACAAACTCAGCGATTGCATACCAGGGTTTATAACTTAATCTTGAAAAAACATTGAGGATACTAGCAGCAGGCTGAATATTCAATTCAAATACATCGCCAGATTCTGTTGTAACATTGTCAGTTGGAATACGAGCAGCAGGTGTAGTTCTTTTTTCTCCTTCCATAATGGTATTTTCTCTCGCAGCATTGGAAGCGACATGGATTTCCGTGTCACTAATTGACGGCCTGATCATTGCTGCCGGAATATCATCATATTCAATTTCTACTCCGCAATCACTTATTGCATCTCGACATGCACGTTCAATTCCAGGTTGAGCATTGTTTACGCTTTCTCGATACGCAGAGTTGCCTTTCGCAGCTGACAATGCAGTCTTAAATGCTTCCACTCCGAAATCCTTAAATATGCTAACTAGCAAAAAGCGAGTAAACGATTCGCTCGTCCCCATCTTGTAACGCTTACCAGTTCTCATGCATGAGTAAATGTTGAAATACATTTTCAAAGAAGATTTTGTTCCGGTTACTTTACCTTCCAATGTAAGCAGCGCATATTTTGTTGAATACTTGCCCTCATATACATCTTTGGCTGCATCATAAATAGTTTGCATTTCACCAGAATCAACAAGTGCTTTACTCATCAGCAAATCACCGTCCCTTCTTCAGACTCTTTTTTGCGTAGTTCAAATAAATTCTTGCAAAGAATCTTCAAAACTCTCACATTTACTGAGTTACCTAATTGCTGATATATCTGTTTGTCAGTTCCGGAAAACTTATATCGTTGATCAAAACTCTGAAGGTTAGCCGCTTCCCTCGGAGTAATATGGCGATACGCTTTTTTCTTCTTGTCCCATACAATTGGTGTATTCACAATTGCCACAAGTGACGGAAAGAATGTTGTTCTTTTACAACGGATACCAGACTGGCGAATTTGTATTATTGCGTCATGAATATCTTTAGCATCTTCTCCGCAGTTCCACTCGAATTTCTGATATAGCTTAATCCTGCTGAGCATGTCATACTTCTTAATCCAAGCATCAATAAAATCTCGATGATTAACATATAACTCTCGATTCTTATCAACAAAACGCTTTTTCCAATCCGGCATATCATCATATCCAACGGATGCTCGTAAATCATCGTCATTTTCAATACCCAGGCCAAAACAACTAATCCAAATTGGGAACCCGATAACTTTTATACCTGTTCCTATTCTGAACTCATCCCACGCATCAATCATGAGAGTCTGTTCCTCAGAAATCAAATAATCATCTGAAACATCATCCTCTAAAATGCTAAGTGCATCTCCAAGTTTGCATGTTTTGAGATGCTTCTCTATACAAAGATTCTCTTTTGTAATATAACCTTGCTCCTGAATAACTGCATTACAACAATCTTTCTTCACACCAAGAATATATACTCGTTCTCTTATCTGTGGAAGGCCAAAATCTGAAGGAGATAAAATTAAAGCATCTTTTGTAATAATAAAATCGCGCTTCAACAATTCCGATCTAATGATTTCCCAATTCTCCGTTTTATCAGCCAAGTTTCGTACATTTTCCAAGACAATAAACTGAACCTCCGGATGCGCATCCAAAATGTCCATTATCTTATAGAACAGATTCCCTCTCTTCTGATCCTGAAATCCTTTTTGCTGTCCTGCTTTACTAAATGGTTGGCAAGGGAATCCTGCGCACACAACATCAAATGGAGGTATTTCCTGAGGGTCTATCTTATTAACATCCCCACGTACAAAACCCTCATAGGTTGTAAAGTTTTTATTATATGTTTCTACGCATGCTTGGTTTATTTCTGCGGCCATAACGCATTCGCCGCCTAGAAATTTCATTGCTTGATGAAAACCGCCAATTCCTGCGAATAGGTCTATGAATCTAAATTTTGCATTGGGATTATGCTGCTTTACTTTTCGCTCATTTTCAGGTTTTGCTATATCTTCAGGGAGCATCCATCGATTTTTTTCTTTAACTGCTCCATCCAGTTTTCCTTGAGAGCACAGAATAGTAACCCATGTTGAAGACACTCCCCATCTCACAGCAACCTCCTTGGCTGCAATATACTTATCCATTTTTGCATTTCTCCATTCTGTATTTTGCCGTAATAAAGGTCATGTCACGATTACTCATCCTTTTTGATGTATCGTCCACTTTTTACACGTGCATCTTTTGGCTTCTCTGCTTCTGCTGGAATAGCCCAATATGAACCTATCTTCATTGCTCCAGGGATTCTTCCTTCAATACAAAGATCATTGATCCAACGAGGAGAAATATTCCATTTTTGTGATGTTTGTTTAATAGATAAGTAACCCATACCGTACTCCAGATAACTTTATAAAATGACACAAGCAACCACATTTTATTGTACTCTAAACCTCGCGGAAAATCAAGCCGTAGCCCATTCCTCGCACGACGATTGCATGAGCAAACAAATTGCGAACAAAAAACAAATAGCTTTTCCAAGCCCTCTTTTTCTGACAAAATGGAAGAAAAAGAGGGCAGACTTATCGCCCGCCCCCAACATTTTTAGAATCTGTTCATCCCCTATCCCTGCGGCAAAACGATTTTCTGCACCCGATAGCTTTCTCCCTCAATCGTCAAAACCGCAAAACTGATTTCCTGCCCAAACCGCCGCTTGCCGCAGCTGCCTGGATTGAGCCAGAGTTGCCCATCAATCACCTGCTCAAAATACTTGTGAGAATGGCCGAAAATAGCAATATCTGCATCAGGCGGCAGATTCTGAATTTCCTTCTTGTTATGCACCATGAAGATTTTTAGGCTCTCCAAATGCACCGTCAGGTCATGGGGCAAGTGTTCGGCCCATTCCTTGTCGTTGTTTCCCCGAACCGCATAGACCGGCGCAATTCGGCCCAGTTCCTCCAAAATGCCCTGATTGTTGATGTCCCCGGCGTGGAGGATGCAGTCGCAGCTGCGTAGAATTTCCAGGACCTCCTGCCGGAGCAGACCGTGGGTGTCTGAAATAACGCCTACTTTCATCATAAGGACGGCTCCTTTCGCTTTTCTTGTTTCAAGGCAGCCGGCGCAAGCATCCGCACCTGCTGCCAAACTTTATAGACTTCTGTTACTGCCTCTCTATACCACCGTCTTGTGTTCCAAAAAGCAGCCCCCATCGTGAGAATAGATCACGCCGACTGCCTGCAAATATGCGTAGATCACCGTCGTCCCAACGAACTTCATGCCCCGTTTCTTTAAGTCCTTTGAGATGCGGTCTGAAAGCTCCGAATGTGTCAGCCCGGTTTCGCAGACCACTTTTCCGGCAGTCCAGTGCCAGAGATACCCGGAAAAGCTGCCATATTCCCCCTGTATTTCACGAAACACCCGGGCATTGGTGACAGCCGCCTGTATTTTCAGCCGGTTCCGGATGATTCCGGGGTCATTTCTCAGGGCTTCCAGCTTGTCCTTCCCGTATGCGCAGACCGCCTCCAAATCGAACCCATCAAAAGCCTCCCGAAACGCCTCCCGCTTGTTCAGAACACATTCCCAGGACAGCCCGGCCTGAAAGCATTCCAGCACCAGCATCTCAAACAGCTTCCCATCATCGTGCACGGGAACGCCCCATTCCTCATCATGGTAACGGATGTACCGTTCATTTTTGGGGTTTGCCCAACAGCAGCGTTTCTTTCCGTCTGACCATTCCATCTGTATCTCAGCTCCTTTTCTCTATAACCATGGAACTGTTGCATAGGGTCAACTCAAAATGATTTCTATTGGTTTTTAGAAGTCCTTCTTTTTGCAGCCTGGAAATCTCTGTAGACATTGCCGCGCGGTCAATGCAAAGGTAGTCTGCCAGCTGCTGCCGGTCAAAGGGAATATCGAAGGAGAGGGATGAATGCCTGGTGGACTCTGCCGACAGATAAGACAGCAGCTTATCCCTGGTCGTTCGCTTGCCGACATGGGTGATTTTATCGTTAAAAACCAGGATTTTATTGGCCAGCACGCTGACCAGGTTGCGGATCAGCTTCTGGTGGTGTTCGCAGGCCGTTGGGCAGGAGGCCAGCAGCCTCTGGACGTTTAAGAAGATGATCTCACAATCCTCGTCTGCCACCACGCTGATATTCAGAATGGCTCCGGGGCTGGCCGCATAGGGTTCCCCAAAGAAGTCACCGGCGTGGCACTTGGACAGAATGTTCCGATGTCCCCAAAGGTCTTCCTGAATAATGAGAACACCGCCTGACACCACCAGCCCCATGACCTCGGTGGCATCTCCCGCTCTGAAAATATAAGAATCCCGTTCTTTGAAAACGGTTGCTGCGTTTACACAGTGCAGGATGGACAAGATTTCTTGATCCGTAAGGCCTTTGAAAAACGGACTGTTTCTGAGAATGGGTAAATATTTTTTCAAAATCATCCCTCCATGTTGGAAATCAAACATACAAGTTGTATTTATAATACTATAATTCTAACAGAAAAACAAGAAATACTACTGACGGAGGTCAAAAAAATGATAAGGAAAATTATTCGGATCGACCGGGAACGCTGCAACGGATGCGGCGCCTGTGCCAAGGCCTGCCACGAAGGGGCCATTGAGATCATAAACGGAAAAGCCGAATTGGTGAGAGAACACTTCTGCGACGGGCTGGGCGACTGTCTCCCGGAATGCCCAACAGGTGCCATTTCCTTTGAAGAACGGGAAGCGCCCGCATACGATGAAAAAGCCGTGAAAGAAGCGCAGAAAAACCAGGCAGCACCCAAACACATGGGCTGTCCCGGAGCGAAAAGTATGCAGATCCAGCGTCCGGCAGAACCCGGAACCGGCACCCCCGCTCCCAACGCAGGGCAGATGTCCGCGCTCCGGAACTGGCCGGTACAAATCAAGCTGGCACCGGTCAGCGCGCCCTATTTTAACGGCGCAAAGCTTCTGATTGCCGCCGATTGCACCGCCTATGCTTACGCAAGCTTTCACCAGGATTTTATCCGGAACAAGCTGACCCTCATCGGCTGCCCCAAATTGGATCAGGTGGATTACAGCGAAAAGCTGACCGCAATCATTCAAGGTAACGACATTCAAAGCGTAACCATTGTAAGAATGGAAGTTCCCTGCTGCGGCGGTCTGGAGATGGCGGCCAGGAAGGCACTTCAAAACAGCGGGAAATTCATCCCCTGGCAGGTCGTCACCATCAGCATTGATGGTAAAATCATTGAGTAAAAGGAGCATACAACTATGGAGCAGAAGATGTTTTGTTTTCAGTGCGAGCAGACAGTCGGATGTACGGGATGCACAGGAAGTGCCGGTGTCTGTGGGAAAAAGGCAGACACCGCAAAATTGCAGGATGAACTGACAGGTGCGTTGATTGGTCTGGCAAGAGCAGTCGATGGTGCGCAAACCATTTCCAAACGAACCGGACAGATCATCATGGAAGGGCTGTTTACGACAGTTACAAACGTGAGCTTTGACAATGCGGCCATTGAAAAGATGATACAAAAAGTCAGAGCCGAGAAAGAGCGGCTGGTTCCCGATTGCAGCAGCTGTCAATCCCCCTGCGGTAAGACAGACGAATACGATATGCGGCAGCTATGGAATGCCGATGAAGATATCCGTTCTTTGAAATCGCTTATTCTGTTCGGGATTCGCGGAATGGCAGCCTATGCTTATCATGCAAGTGTTCTGAATTATGAAGATGCCGAAGTGGACCAGTTTTTCTGCGAAGCCCTATTTAGAATCGGTTATGAAGAAAGTGTCGAGCGGCTGCTTCCTACCGTGCTGAAAGTCGGAGAAATCAACTTGAAGTGCATGGCACTTCTGGACAAGGCCAATACCCAGACCTATGGGACACCGGAACCGACCGCTGTGACCCTTGCCGTAGAAAAAGGGCCGTTTATTGTTGTGACCGGCCATGATCTGAAGGACCTTCAGCTTTTGCTGGAGCAGACCGAGGGAAAAGGAATCAACATCTACACCCACGGTGAAATGCTCCCGGCCCATGCCTACCCCTTCTTAAAAAAGTTCTCTCACCTGAAAGGACATTTCGGAACCGCATGGCAGAATCAGCAAAAGGAATTTGATCATCTTCCCGCGCCGATCCTCTACACCACAAACTGCCTGATGCCGCCCAAAAGCAGCTATGCAGACAGAGTATTTACAACAGAAGTAGTTGCTTTCCCGGGTGCTGTTCATATTGACGAACAGAAGGATTTTTCGCCGGTTATCAAAAAAGCACTGGAACTGGGCGGTTACAAAGAAGACCGGCAATTCTCCGGTATCAATGGCGGCACGAAAGTGACAACCGGTTTTGGTCATGCAGCCATCCTGTCCCATGCAGATACTGTAATAAAAGCTGTAAAATCAGGCGATATCAGCCATTTCTTCCTGGTTGCCGGTTGTGACGGTGCGAAACCGGGCCGAAACTATTACACAGAATTCGTGAAACAAACCCCTTCTGACAGCATCGTCCTCACCCTGGCCTGTGGCAAATTCCGTTTCAACGATCTTGATCTGGGAGAAATCGGCGGTCTGCCCCGTCTGATGGATATGGGACAGTGTAATGATGCCTACGGCGCAATTCAGGTCGCCGTGGCACTTGCGGAGGCTTTTGGATGTTCTGTAAATGAACTTCCGCTCTCCTTCGTCCTGTCCTGGTATGAGCAGAAAGCGGTCTGTATCCTGCTGACCCTTCTGCATCTCGGCATTAAAAACATCCGCCTTGGTCCTTCTCTCCCGGCGTTTTTGTCCCCCAATATTCTGAACTTCCTAGTGGAAAACTATGGCATTGCGCCTATTACTACACCGGAAGAAGACATGAACGCCCTTCTGAACCAGAAATAAAGCGAGGATTCCGCCACGCAATTCACTTCCCCACGCATCAAGACCTTTCCATTCCACTTTCTCTCTGTCCCCCCACGCAAAGACACAGCCCGGCAGGTATCGAAACCTTGCCGGGCTTGTCCTTTATTCGTTAAGCACCGCATTCCAGTAAATTTTCGCAGTCCCGTTTCCGCACACGGACACCGTGCTTCCTTCTGTCCGCCACAGAAAGTTTTTCTTTGCATCATCTGTTTTTCATTTAGACAGAATTGAGACGGGGCTGGTCACACAATTCTTCAAAAAAGAGAAATATTCATGGGAAACCACCGGATACGGCATGAGGCCACGAGGCGGCAAGCCCTCGTGGCCTCATGGAATTTCTTAATCGGGGTAATGGGCATTCTTCCAGGCGAGAAATGCCGGGGAAGGGTTTTTCGCCCGCTTCCGGAGCTGAAGCTGGTGGATTCCGTACAGCTCCCTTTCCCCGCTGGCCTGGTCGGATTTCAGCCGCTCCACCACGTCCCAGCAGTCTGGGCAGAAACGGATTTTCTGCGCGCCTTCCTTTTCCGAATAGAATATTTCGAACAGTTTTTTCTTCCCGCCGCAGCAGTCGCAGGTCATAAAAGCACCCCTTCCGGAAATTGGTATTTTTATCCTACCACACTCCCGGCGAAAATGCAACGGAGAACCCGTTTTACGGCTGTGCAAAGTTCTCTTCCATCCGCACCGGAGCCGGGGGCTTATTTACCATTTATACTTCTGTTCCAGAACCACGGAAATGGCATAGAGCAGTCCCGCAATGACGAACTGACCCAGGGTGGCAAGGTCTCCCGGGGCATTTCCGGTCAGCTGGGTCAGAAGCAGACACAGCACCAGAATCCAGGCAGCCCACCGGATCGCCGTGACCGCCTTCCGCTTCAGCCCCTTACCGGAATCCGATTCCTGAACCGGCTGGGAATTTTTCTTTTTCTTCGACATAAGCACTCCTTATTTGATTCCCTGGTGGTTTTCCTCCAGGGCTTTCAGTCTGCGCAGATTAGGCCTAAGAATCCAGACCCCCAGCAGAGTGGACAGAACATCCGAGCAGGGCTGGACGGCGATGAGCCCGTTCACCCTGAAAAGTCTGGGCAGAATCAGAATCAGCGGCAGCAGGAACAGCCCTTGGCGGCCGCTGCCCACGATGGCCGCATCCCGGTTTCTTCCGATGCCCTGGAGCATCACAAAGCCCGTGGCGCACACGGGAAGCAGGGACAGGGTGGCCATACTGGCCCGTAAGATTCGGGAGCCGTAGTAGATGACCTCCGGGTCGTCCTTCCGGAACAGGCCGATGAGCTCCTCCGGGAACAGGAAGGCAACGGCAATCATCACAAGCAGCACCGCTCCAACCTTAATACAATACCAGAAGCCCTGGCGCACCCGGTGATACTGCTTCGCGCCGTAGTTATAGCTGCATACCGTCTGGTAGCCCTCGCCCAGGCCAAAGTAGATCTGCTGGCACATGTGCACCAGCCGGTTGACGATGATAAAGGCGGCGATCACCGCGTCGCCATAGGGTCGGGCTGCCCGGTTCAGAAGCACCGAAGCTACGCTGGACAGGCCGTTTTTCAGCAGGCTGGAAAAGCCGCCGCCGAAAATCTCCTTCAGGGTCTTCCAGGAGAACCGGAACCGATTCAGCCGGATGGAAATGCAGTCCCCCCGGGTGCACTGCCACAGCAGCACGAGGAAGGTGACGATCTCGCCGATCATGGTGGCCGCGCCTGCCCCGGCAAAGCCCATGCCCATGCCGAACATCAGCAGCGGGTCCAGAAGGATATTCAGCACCGCGCCGCTGGCAAGGCCGTACATAGACCGCTTGGCAAAGCCCTGGAAGCGCAGAATGCAGCTTAGGGAGGTTGCCGCCGCCTTGAAGGGCATGGAAATGAGGATATACCTGGCGTAGATCACCGTGAAACCCCGCATACTGTCCGTAGCACCCAGCAGCTCCACCAATGGGTGGATGAAAATCAGCCCCAGAGCCATCAGCACGCTCAGCAGGCACAGTACGCTTACCAGACCCTGAGCCGCCGTCTGTTCCGCCTTCCGGATTTCCCGGCTGCCCAGCTGGCGTCCCATAAGCGTTCCCGTGCCCTTGCCGAACATAAGACCCAGAGCCAGATTCAGGGTCATCAGGGGATAGACGATTCCCACCGCTCCCGTGGCGCTGGTGCCCAGACGGCCTACAAAATAGGTATCCGCCAGATTATACACGGAGGTAATCAGCAGGGAGATGACCGAGGGAATGGCCATCCGGAGAATCAGCGGCTCCACGGGGGATTCCACCATCTCCCGATATTTTGCCGAACGCTCGCTTTCCTGTGACATCGTCATTTATTTGCGCAGAATGTGAATGGCGAAGCCGCCGAATTCTCCTGCCAGGTAGATGTTCTTCAGCTTGCCGTCCTCCCGGTAGGCGGCGGTGTCCATGTTGAAGGAGAAGCCCTTCTCCTTCAGCTCCTCCACGGCCGCCTCCAAATCCTCGGTCTGCATGGCGATATGGCCGTGGGTGCCCAGGAAGGGCATGTTCATGCACTCAAAGTAGTTTCCGGCGAACTCGGACTTGCCGCCGTGCCGGGGTGTCAGGTTAAACAGGGTGCACAGGAGATTTGCCAGCTGGGTGGATTCCTCGTGGCTGTTGTTGTTGATGCCCACATGCACCAGCTCAAAGGTATTTTTCATAATTTTCGATTTTTCCTTTCAGAATATCCCAAAAAACACAATGCCAGTCACCGCGGTGACTGGCATTGCACACTTTCGTATGATTACTTCAGGCCGCGGGCGTGGTCAGCTTCCACAGTCTCCTTGATCTTGGCGATGGCCGCATCGCTCAGGTAGCAGAAGGGACGGCGGCAGGGGCCGACGGGGTTACCGGCAATCCGGGCAGCGGTCTTGGTGACGGTGTTGGGGTTGCCGAACTTGAAGCAGTTCCGGATGGGACGGATGCTGTCCTGGGCCTTCTTGGCGTTCTCCAGGTCGCCCTTCAGGAAGTACTGATAGATGGAAACCATGGTCTCGGGGTAGATGTTCGCCACGGCGGTAATGCCGCCGGCGCCGCCGGCCAGCAGGTTCCACAGAATCAGCGCGTCGTTGCCGGACAGGACGCTGAAGGTCTCGGGATCGGTCAGCTCGATGTACTGCTTCATGTTGTCGAAGTTGCCGCTGGAGTCCTTCACACCCACGATGTTGGGGATCTTGCTCAGCTTTGCCACGGTGTCCGGGTTCAGGTTATTGCCGGTACGGGCGGGCATATTGTACATGACGATGGGCAGATCCACCGCTCCGGCCAGCTCGGCGTAGTGGTTATACAGCTCATCCTGGGAGATGGCGGCGAAGTAGGGGCTGATGACGGACAACACGTCCACGCCCAGCTCCTTGGCCTTCTTGGACAGGCGGATGGTGTCGGCGGTGCCGGGCATACCGGTACCGGCGTACACGGGGACACGGCCGTCGGCGGCCTTGACCACGGTCTCAATGACCCGCAGCTTCTCGTCCTCGGACTGAATGTAGGCCTCGCCGTTGGTACCCAGGCAGAAGACACCGTCCACACCGGCGGCGATCTGACGGTTTACCTGATTCTTGATTTCCTCAAAATTCAGGGACTCGTCATCGTTCATGGAGGTGACCATTGCGGCAATGATGCCTTTCACAAGCTTTGCCATAAGAAATACTTCCTTTCGTTCATTTCGGTTATTCTTCTTCGTCCAGATTGACCTTGGAGGTATCGGCCTCCACATGGACGACCTTCTTGGCGGCGTTTGCCAGCTCGGGGTGAGCGGCCATGTACTTCTTCCGGGCGAAGATCTGGAGCACGACAATCACCACGCCGATGCTCAAGCCCACGATGTCGGTGAAGCTCTCGGGGATGCAGGTGCAGATGCCGCCCACAACCAGGAGGATTCTCTGCCACAGGGGGATGTCGGTGAGCAGATAACCGGCCACGGCAAAGACCAGCATGGCAGTGCCCAGAGCCAGGATGCCGGAGTCATGGATGATGGCAAGCAGGCCGCCCTCCATCAGGATACCGGGCTGATAGACGAAGGCGAAGGGTGCAAAGAACGCAACCGATGCGTAGACCATTCCTCGCCAGCCCGTATCCCAGGGCTTTGCCTCGGCGATACCGGCAGCGGTGTAGGAGGCGATGCACACGGGAGGGGTGATCTGAGCGAAGATGCCGAAGTAGAAGATGAACAGGTTGGCAGCCAGGGTGCTGATGCCCAGGCTCTTCAGGGTGGGGATGAACAGAACGTAGGCCGTCAGGTAAGCCGCCACGGTGGGCAGAGCCATACCCAGCAGCATGCAGCCCAGCATGGTGATGATCAGGCCGATCCACATCAGGTCGCCGCCCATGGAGGAGATCACGGAGCTCAGCCGGGTAGCAAGGCCGGAGATGGAGACGATACCGATGATGATGCCGCAGCCGGAGATGGGCTGAGAGGTGTTGGAGGACAGACGGGTGGCGTTCAGAATCTGCTGAATGATGTGGATGGGGCCGTAGCGCATCTTGGGGCTGATGACGTTCAGAACCAGGATGGCGGCGATGCCGTACAGAGCGGAGCGCTGGAGGGTGCAGCCTGCGGCGATGGCGGCAACCAGCACCACGATGGGGCTCAGCAGGTACAGACGGGGCAGGATGGGCTCGCACTCCAGATCCATTTCCACGGTCTCACCGGCGTTGGCACGCTTCTTGGCCAGCATATGCACCAGCAGGAAGATGGCCAGGTAGTACATGATTGCGGGGATGGCGGCGGCCTTGCAGATGGCCATGTAGGAAATGCCCAGCATTTCCGCCATCAGGAAGGCGCCGGTGCCCATAATGGGAGGCATGATCTGACCGCCGGTGGAAGCGGCGGCCTCGATGGCACCGGCTTCCTCGGGGGCGTAGCCCACCTTCTTCATCATGGGAATGGTCATAACGCCGGTGCCGGCCACGTTGGCGGCGGCGGAGCCGGAGATCATGCCCATCAGGCCGGAGGCCATAACGGCTGCCTTGGCAGGGCCGGAGTTGTCGTTGGAGCGGGCACCGAACTTGATGCCGATGTCGATAAGAACCTGGCCGCCGCCGCAGGTGCCGAACAGGGAGCCGAAAATCATGATCCAGTACATGAAGCCGGAGCCCGCGCCGGTGGCGGTGCCGTAGATACCTTCACTGCCCATGACCATCAGGTCAGTGAACTTGTTGATGTTCATGCCCTTGTAGAACAGGATGCCGGGCAGCCACCGGGCCGTCCACACATAAACGATGAATACGCCGATGAAAATCACCAGGGTCTTGCCCACGGTACGGGCGATGCCCAGCAGGACCAGCAGAATCAGGGTGACGCACTCAAAAATATCGATGGGATTCACGGGATCCAGGTAGTTGACCCGCAGACCCAGCCGGTTAAACTGGCTGATGGCGTACCAGATGTGGTAGAAGAAAGTAATAAATACGAACCAGTCGCAGATGGTGTCAAAGATTTTTCCGGCCTTGCTGGTGTGCTTGCCGGGGTTCAGCAGCACGCACAGGAAGCCGATGCTGGAAACGTGGATAGGACGCACCAGCATGGGAACCATGGGGTTGATAAACGTTCTGTACAGCTGGAACAGCAGGTATGCCAGGGTGACCCACACCGCGGCGGTTGCCCGGGGGGTGTCCTTGATCAGGGTCTCCTTGATCTGCTGCCCAACACTCTTCTTTTCAAGTGTATTGCCCATAAAACGATGTTCCTTTCGCTCTGTACCGGCCGGATGGGGCCGTGAGAAATGGGTGGGTTAGTCGGTTGGGGTTCCGGGGTATTTCGCTTTCCGCACGGGGCTTCACACAGGGAAAAAAGCACCTACATTTCCTGAAAAGAGAAAGCCTGTCCGGAAGAGGGAACGGATTTTGATATTTCCGGGGCGGGAAACCGCCCCGGAAATCGCTTTGGGAAAGAATTACTTGCCGGTGTAATTGCCGTCAGCGTCCAGAACACCGATGTCCTGGAAGTACTTCACGGCACCGGGGTGCATGGGAACGACCATAGCGTCGAAGTCCACCATGTCGGCGTAGGTGATGCCGCGGTAGCCGGCAACATCCTCAGACAGCTTGTCGGCGTTCTCCACCAGGATCTTGGTCATGGCGTAGGCAACGTCGTCCTCCATGTCGGAAGAAACGATCTTGGAGGAAGCCTGGCAGGCGGACTTCATCTCCTCAGTGGTCTGGCCGAAGGAACCGGCGGGGATGGGTGCCTCGGCGTAGCCGCGCTCGCACATACCGGTGATCTCTTCGTCAGTCAGGCCGGAGACGACGATCTTGGCGCTCATGCACAGCTCGGTCAGAGAAGAGGAGGAGGAAACGGTGTGACCGACCATCATATCGGCCTGGCCGTCCTGGAGCATGTCGCAGCAGGCGGAGCCGTCGGTGAAGGTGACGCTGCCGCCCCAGCTCTCGATGTCCTCAACGGTGACACCGTGGATGTCCAGCAGGTACATGAAGGAAACGTAGTCGGAAGAGCCAACGGGCTCGGCAACGAAGCGGCAGGGGATCTTCTTCTCGAAGACCTCAGCCAGAGTGGAGCAGCCGGTCTTGTCGACGAAGCTCTGGGTAGCCAGCTCGGCAACGAAAGCGTACTTGACGGTGGCGAACAGAGCGCGGACCTTGGAGTAGGGCTCCTTGCCCTCCATGCCCACGGTGCCGCTCATGGCGTTCTGGCCGGTGCCGAAGTCGCCCATGCCGGCCTCAATCAGGTAGCCCACGCTGGAGCAGCCGCTGGAGATGGTCTCCTGGGTAACGGTGGAACCGGCAGGCAGGTTCTCCTGGAGGACCTTGCCCTCGGAGGCCAGGGTGATGTAGTCGTCGGTGCCGGCGCCCTGGCTCAGCAGAGTCAGATTGACGGGCTTGGTCAGACCGGTGGCGGCAGCGGTGTCGTCCGCCTTCTCAGCGGCCTGGGTGGCAGCGGGCTGAGCCGCGGGGGTCTCGGTCTTGGCGCCGCAGGCGGCCAGAGACAGGACCATGGCCAATGCGAGGATCATGGCGAGTGCTTTTTTCATTTGTTGTCTTCTCCCTTCAAATGTAGGTTCTTTATTTCTCTACCGGCTGTGCCGGATAAAGACGAATTACTTCTGCGCCTTGGCGTTTGCCATGCGGATGCCGTAGTCCATGGCATTGACCAGGCTCAGCTCATTTGCGTGGCCGTCGCCCGCGTGGCCGAAGCCGGTACCGTGATCCACAGAGGCTCGGATGATGGGCAGACCCAGGGTCACGTTCACACCGGCCACGGCGTCCCAGTGGCCCTCCGCCTTGTTGTACACAAAGCCCTTGACCTTCAGCGGGATGTGTCCCTGGTCGTGGTACATGACCACAACGATGTCGTACCAGCCGCCCAAAGCCTTGGAGAACACGGTGTCCGGAGGCGTAGGCTTCTTCTCCACGATGTTGATTCCCTCGGCCAGTGCCTCGTTGATGGCGGGCTGAATCTCCTCGATTTCCTCCCGGCCGAACATGCCGTTCTCACCGCAGTGGGGATTCAGACCGGCAACCGCCAGCTTGGGCTCTTTGATGCCGATGGCCTTGCAGCCGGCGTTCGCAATGCGGATCACGTCCAGCACCCGATCCTTCTTCACCCGGTCGCAGGCCTCCCGGAGGGAAACGTGGGTGGAAACGTGCACCACCCGCAGATCCTCGTGAGCCAGCATCATGGTGTACTTGCTGGTGCCGGTGTACTCAGCGTAGATCTCGGTGTGACCGGAGTAGTGGTGGCCTGCCATGTTGATGGCTTCCTTGCTCAGGGCGTTGGTGATGGTGGCATCCACCTCTCCCTTCATGGCCAGGTCAATGACCTTCACCACATACCGGAAGGCAGCCTCGCCGCCCAGGGCGGTGGCACCCAGCTTGAAGGGCTTGGGGTGTTCCGGATCCCCCGGAATCTCCTCGGGCTTTACAATGCCCATATCGTACACATCAATGACGCCGTACTCGAAGTTTGCATCCTTCACCGCGTGGATGGGGCGCACCTTCATGTCAATGCCGGAAACAGCCTTGGCAGCCTTCACCGCATACTCCATGCAGCTGACGTCGCCGATGACCAGAGGACGGCACCGGTCATAGACCGTTTTGTCTGCCAGAGCCTTGACGGTGATCTCCGGGCCGTTGCCGAAGGGATCACCCATGGTAATGCCCAGAATCGGTTTTTGCTCCATTTGAACTACCTACCTTTTTACAGTCTGATTGCCTAGAATAAATTTCAGTGACTATAATTCTATTCAGTGAGTATAGTCTGTTTTAATGAAGAATCTGTGAATAAATGGCCCGGGCATCCTCGGCAGTCACCACGCGCATATTGTTGTTCAGCAGACGGGTCACCTGCATACCGGCCTCTACCAGACCGTCCAGGTCTTCCACCGGCACGTTGAACTCAGTCAGGCTGGTGGGGATGTCCAGATGACGGACGATTTCGCCCATGCGCTTTACCACCCAGGCGCTCTTCTCTTCCGTGGTGGCGCAGGTCTTCTCGCCGTGGACGGCACGGTCATAGGCCGCCGCCAGCTTCTGCCGAATCACAGGCTCATTGAACTCCATGACGGGAACCAGCAGCATAGCGTTGGACACGCCGTGGGCGATGTGGTACTTGCCGCCCAGAGGATAGCTCAGAGCATGGACGGCGGTGGTACCGGAGCAGGCGATGGCAACGCCGGCATAGAAGGCCGCAATCTGCATATTGTTCTTGGCATCCATGGCTTCCTTGTCGTCGCAGGCGGTTTCGATGTTGTTCATAATCAGGTCGAAGGCCTGAAGGGCGAACATATCGCTGAAGGGATTGGCCTTGTTGCTGGTGAAGCACTCGATGGCGTGAGCCAGCGCGTCCACGCCGGTGGCGGCGGCAATCTTCCGGGGCAGGTTCTTGATCATCACGGCATCCAGGATGACGTAATCGGGCACCATGCTGCCGTTGACGATGCCCACCTTCAGCTCCTTCTCGGGCACGGCCACAATGGCATTGGGGGTAGCCTCGGAGCCGGTACCGGCGGTGGTGGGAATCAGGCAGGTCTTTACGGTCTTCACCGCCAGACCCGGGTTGTCCAGCAAGTCCTTGACGGTGTAGCTTTCGGTTGCCAGCAGGCTTGCCAGCTTTGCAGCGTCCATGGCACTGCCGCCGCCCACCGCCACGATGAAGTCCGCGCCGGAGGCCTTGAACTCGTCCACCAGGGTCTGCACCTGGGTGTAGGTAGGCTCGGGAGGCAGATCGGAGATCACGATGCTCTCCACTCCCGCTTCCTTCAGCTGAGCCAGGGGCAGCTCCACCAGGCCGGTGCTCAGGATGCCCTTGTCGGTGAAAATTGCCACCTTCTTTGCCCCCGCGACAACGGTTTTCAGGTTATTCAGGGCATTTTTGCCGCTGTAAACCGTCCGGGGCAATGTTACATTGTAGGTTTCGACAGCCATTTGAAAAGCTCCTTTCTCTTTGAAAAACAACTTTGAGTTTCCTTAGGCTCCGGCAAACTGAGCCTGGTTCAGGGGTTCGGTCTCCCCCTTCAGGGTCACCAGCAAATCCTCCTCGCCGAAGCCGCCGGATTTGGAAATGATTTCATATTCCCGGCCTCCATAGGCAATCCGGGAAAGCACCACGCCGGGCTGTAATTCGCACACCGGTGTCAGCTCGTGGCAACCGATGGAGTCCATGAAGGCAAGCAGGGTGTCGCCGCCGATGATCATGAAGCAAGCATCTGCCCCTCTGTCGATCAGCTCCTTCAGAATCCGGCCCATCTGGCAGGAAATCTTCTGCCGGATGTCCTCCAGGCTCAGTTCCTCCGTACCCAGAAGCACCTGCTCCCGGCCTGTTTGCAGGGAGTCAATCATCAGGTAGGAGGTCTGACAGTAGAGCGTCCAGAGATAGTCCATCATCATGGCGTCACTGCCGGTATTGAACTTGCCGCCGCTGAGAAGCCGGTCGGCAGGAATATGCACCCGGCGGTAGCCACGCTGCTCGCCGTAGTCCATCTGACTACAGGAAATGGGGTTCACACTGCCGCACAGAACCACCAGACGATTGGCCTCGATCCGACATTGGGGTTTTTCGCCCATGCGGAGCCCCAGATATCCGGGCAGGCTTTCCGCCAATCCGGCGCAGCCTGCCAGCAGCTTCAGGCAGCCCAGCAGGTACAGCCTCTGTGCCTCCCGCTCCATGTCCTCTCGGCTGGCGCAGTCAAAGAGGTAAATACACTTCTCTTCCCCGGGGCGAAAGGAATCCAGCTCCTCCGGAGAGATTACCTTCACCGGCACATCGCATTGCAGATGCAGCAAGTCCGGCACCCGGCTTTCCGTCACCGGCTCGAAGGGATCCTGACCGAACACGCTCTGATCCACCGGAACCCCGTCAATATAATGGACGCCGTCCACGGTGATTCGGTTCATGCCCGGCAGCGCCGGAATGAAGGAAAGGCACTTTTCTCCGCTGCCGTCCAGCACGGCGCTGAGTTCCGCGCCGATGTTTCCCCGGAGGGCGGAGTCGGTTTTCTTGTAAACGCAGCCGATGTGGGCGTCAACCGCCCGCTGGGCAATGGGGCGAATCATGTCGTAGGCCTCCCGGGGGGGCAGGTGACGGGTAGGCGTGCAAAGTACCAGAACCTCCTCGGCGATTTCCTGCCGGAAGTCTATCTGGGTATCGGTGGATACCCTGGTTCTGGCACCCGCCGCGGAAAACTTCACGCCCGTGTCCAGTGCCCCGGTGAAGTCATCGGAAATGATCAGCAATTTTATCATGTATCATAACCACCAAATCTAGGTTTTTGGGTCTTGCAATGGGCTCACTGCCAGTACTGATCCATATGATCCCGGATGTACAGAGCCCGGTCGATCATTTCCTCGATGTAATGGGCCTGAACGGCGTCCACCGCAAAGGGTGCCCGGAATTTTGTGGTGGTGTACAGTCCCAGCCGCTGGAAATACCGCTTATGCAGGCTCAGGTTCGCGCTGTCCGACTGGCGGGTGAAAACGATGATGGGCAGAATGTCGAAGAACAGCTTCATAGCCGCCTCCCGGCTCTTCTCGTGGTACAGCCGGTACACATTCACAAACAGCTCAAACAGGCCCGAGGGCATCAGTGCGTGAATGCCCCGGTCGAAGGCCTCGATCATCTGATCGCTGCCCCAGGAGCCGCTGACGTTCAGCCGACCGTCGGTGGCCTTCAGAATGGCGGTGTAATCCGGCCCAGGATTGGCAGTCTCGATTTTGATGCACCGGAAGCTTTCGAATTCATCGAACATGGACTTGACGAAGGGCGCGCGCAGCTCGTTGTCCTTGGTATCCTGCAGGCACAGGAAGGGCGGATGGAGGTCGTCCACCGCCGCCACCAGCTCCCGGTAGCTTTCCTCCGTGACCGTGGGCATGAAGATATTCACGCCGTCCACGCCCAGATCCAGATACCGTTTGGCCTGCTCCACACAGTCGTCCTTGGTTTTTCCCCGGACGTTGGGCATCACGATGCCGTGGCCGGCCTGATGGGTCACTGCCAGAAGCTCCGTAACCATCCGGTAGCGCTCCTCATTGGTCAGCTCGTCGATTTCGCTGGCAAAGCAGGGGGCAAGGAAGCCGGAAACCCCGGCCTCCAGGGCTGCCTCTGCCGTCCGGCGCAAATCCGACCAGTTGATGGTCAAATCCTCATTGAAGGGGGTGTTCACCGTGGTGATGACACCTCGCATGGGATAGAGTTCTTTCATGTCTTACTCCCAGTAGGAGGGAATGCTGTCGCGCAGCTTGATGGCGTACTCAATCAGATCGCTTGCATAACGCTGATGGTATTCATCGAAGAACACCTCTTCCCGGCTGACGGCCTCGGTGAAGACGCCGATGCGCTTGAAGTACAGCTTGTGGAAGTAGCGGTTCAGAGGCTGGCTCTGACGGGTGAAGCTAATGACCGGCAGCATGGCGAAGAACAGCTCCATGGCCTTGTCCCGCTTGCCGTGGTGATACAGCTCATAGACGTTTACGAACAGCTCCGGCATACCGGAGGGCATCAGGGCGTGAATGCCCCGATCATAGGCCTCGATGGACTGGCTGGAGCCCCAGGCGCCGCTGATGTTCATCCGGCCGTCGGTGGCCTTCAGGATGCGGGTGTACTTGGGGCCCGGATCCTTGACCTCGATCTTGGCGCAGCGGACGCTTTCGAACTCGTCGAACAGCCGCAGCAGCAGCCGGTCGGGCAGGCCGTCGTCGGTCATGGACACGTCCTGGATGCACAGGAAGGGGGGCTTCATGTCGTCGATCTTCTTGACCATGGCGCAGTACTCGTCGTCGGTGGTGTAAGTCATATTCAGGTTCAGGCCGTCCACGCCCAGCGCCAGGTACTCCCGGCACTGCTTCAGCCGGGTTTCCTCGTCGTTGGCGGTGATGCTGGGGATAACGATGCAGCCTTCCTTGGTGTGAGCCAGGGCAACGGTCTCTCTGACCTCCTGGATGATCTCATCGTGGGTCAGCATATTCATCTCGCTGGCCATGCAGGGCACCAGGAAACCGGCCACGCCGGCATCCATGCAAAGCTGAATCTCCCGACGGAAGGAAGGCCAGTCGATGGACTTGTCTTCGGACTTAAAGGGGGTAATCACCGTGGTGATGATTCCGTGCATGGGATACAGTTCTTTCATATTGAGACACCTCCAAAATATTCCGCAAACCGTGCTGTGCAGTTTGCCTATTTCCGTTTCTTTGTTCTTTGCCATCATTATATAGTTTGCTGGATTTTCCACAAGGGAGCCGTCTTTCTTTGCTGTTTCCAAATGAGACAATTTCACAATTCGGGAATGGCAATTCTGAACACAGGTGAAAATTACGATACCGTTTTTGTTGAATATCAACAAATCTGTTCCATTTGGGTACGCTCCCCGCCCCGGAAAGCCCTCAGGTTCTGTCCCGGACGGTGTTCGTCAATTCACCGATTTTCTCGATCCGGCAGGTGACCACGTCCCCGTCCTTCAAAAACACCGGCGGATTCATGCCGAAGCCGATGCCTGTGGGGCTTCCGGTGGCAATAATCGTGCCCGCGGGCAGGGTGACCCCCCGGCTCAGTTCACTGACAATGTCCGTAACATCGAAAATCATGTCCCGGGTATTGCTGTGCTGCCGAAGTTCTCCGTTGACCCAGAGCCGGATATCCAGCCGGGGCGGATAGGCAATCTCCTCCGCCGTGACAATCCAAGGGCCCATCGGGCAGGTGCCGTCCAGACTCTTCATAAAATAATTCTGCTTGTGACGGCTCAGCTCCCGGGCAGTCACATCGTTCAGGACGGTGTAGCCAAAAATATAGTCCGCCACCTGCTCCCGGGGTACCTGATAGGCATCCTTCCCCAGAATCACCCCCAGCTCGCACTCGTAATCCAACGTGGAGATAAAATCCGAATGGGAGGGAATGGCCTCGCCGGTACCCCGACACCGATCCACCGCCTTGCCGAAGAAAATCGGCCAGACCCGTTCCGTCCGCTGCTCCTTCAGGGCATCCGCCATTTCATCGGCATGAGCCTTGTAGTTAAGCCCCATGCACACCACATCCCGCACCGGGTGGGGAATGGGTGCCGTCAGTCGGACATCCGCCAGGGGAATCCACTGATCGGCCTTCCCGGCGGCTGCCCCGATGGCCGCCAGGCTGGCCCGATCCGTCCGGCGGATCAGGTCGTTCATGTCCGCAACGTCCCAGCCAAGGGCAGACAGGGGTACTACCCGATTGTCCTCGCCGGTCAGAACCGCCACCGTCTCCCGGCCCTGATAGATACAAGTCAAAAGCTTCATATTTGCACACCCCGTTTTTCGGTCTCCGGATGGAAATTGTAGGTTTCCCATAAAATCCTTCCGGGAATTTCTTTTATCTTAAATACTTTCTACAAAGGCCTCAATGGAAATCTCCCTCAGAAATGTTTCAAATTGAATCACTTTCTTCCCGCCGTTACTTGTTTTTTGAACAGCTTCCTGGTATACTGGTTGCAAAGGCAGTGTTTGTTTTGGAAAAGTTACAGGCGATTTTGGCCTTTTTCATCACCGAAATCCGGGAAAGGAGCGTCTTTTATGAAGAAGCTGCGTCTGCTGTGCATCCCGCCCTATGAGGGGATGTACAACCTGATGACCAATATTGCTGCCCAGCGCAGCGACGTGGAGCTTATCATCCACATGGGCAACCTGGAGGACGGCCTTCGTGCCGTCCTGGAAAACCGGGACAACAACATTGACGCGGTCATTTCCCGGGGCGGCACCGCCGAAACCATCCGGGCTCACTGTTCGGACATCCCGGCCTGCGACATCATCCCCTCGGTCTATGACGTTCTGCGCACCATCCGTCTGGCTCAGAGCATGTCCGACAAGCTGGCGGTGGTGGGCTTTCCCAGCATCACCAAGCCCGCGGATATGCTCCGGGACATTATGCAGTACGATTTCAAGGTGCGCACCATCCGCAGCGGCGCCGAGTGCGAGGCCTGTCTGCGTCAGCTCCGGGACGAGGGCATTCAGGTCATTGCGGGAGACATGATCTCCGTGACCTGCGCCCAGAAGCTGGGCATGAACGGCCTTCTGATTCTCTCCGGCATTGAGAGCGTGGAGGCCGCCATCGACAGTGCGGTGGAAATCTGCCGACACGACGCCGCCGTCCGGAAGCGGGCCGACCTATTTTCCGACCTGCTGTCCTTCCTGGACGCGGACATCGTCATCTACACCTCCGGCGGTCAGCAGTATTACTCCACCGCCTCCGATCTGCCCCAGGAAATTCAGCTGCTCCTTCGCCAGAAGGTTTCCAACGTCATCGCCCAGGGCAGTCTGAAGCTGATCCGGAACTTAGGCAGCACCATGCTTTCCATCAAGGGGCGGCTTCTCCAGTCCGACGGCGAGGATTACTGCGTGTACATCCTGTCTCAGATGGCCAACACGGCGGTCTTCGACAAATACACCATCCGCTGCTTCTCCGCCGACGAGGATCTCCAGGATTCCAAGCCCATTGAATTTTACTTAGGCAGCAGCGAGGAGATCTCCGCCGCCCATGCCGCCTGCCAGCGGTATGCCGCCATGAACGCCCCGGTGCTCATTGAGGGTGAGCGGGGCACCGGCAAGGATCGGTTCGCCCACTACCTGTATTCCCACAGCAAGTTCAAGCAGAATTCCTTCGTGGTCATCGACGCCAGCCTGCTGGACAAAAAGGGCTGGGACTTTCTGCTCAAAAGCGACAGCTCCCCTCTGACCGACTCCGGGCTTACCATTTCCTTCATCCGGATGCAGGCCATTCCCCCGGAGCAGCAAAAGGAATTCCGGCTCTATCTGAAAAACTCCCGGGTCATGCAGACCAACCGGCTGATTTTCTCCTACACCGAGGAACAGGGCACCGTTCCCCAGGACGAGCTGTATCTGTACCTGACCGAAACCGTCCACTGCTTACAGCTGCGGCTGCCGCCCCTTTCTCAGCGGCCCGAGGACATTCCCACCCTGGTGGGGCTGTACATCAACGCCGCCAACGTGCGCAACGGCACCCGGGTCATCGGCCTGACCCACGGAGCCATGCTGACCCTGCAAAACCGGGTCTGGCCCCGGAACGCCGACCAGCTGTACCAGGCCATCGGCGAGCTGGTCATCAACGCCAAGTCCTCCTACATTTCCGAGGAACAGGTGCTGGCTCTGCTGAACCGGGAAAAGCGGCAGACCCCTGCCGCCCCGGAAAGCGGCCTGGATCTGAACCGGCCCTTGGAAGAGATCATCCACGAGGTGGTCATGCGGGTCTATGAGGAGGAAAACATGAACCAGACCCACACCGCCAAGCGTCTGGGCATCAGCCGGAGCACTCTGTGGCGGATGCTGAAGTAAGGTGTTTTATTTTGATACACCCTTTGTGAAAACTGTTCCATTATTTTCTGCCTGCTTCTCCGATTTTCGTTGAATTCACGAGCCGTTTTTGTTAGGTTTGTGATAGAGAACAAAAAGCGCGGCAAGGATGCCGCGCGGAATTGGAGGACAATATGGCAAACAATGGATTTGATACCGCCCATCTTCCGGAACGCCGGGGCAGCCGGAGCGTCAAATGGGACACCATGGCCACCAAATACGGACGGGAGGATCTGATTCCCCTGTGGGTGGCGGACATGGACTACCCCTCCCCGCCCTGCATCCAGGAGGCACTGCGCAAGGCTGTGGACTTTGGCGTTTACGGCTACTTCGCGCCCCCCGCGTCCTATCAGGATGCCTTCATCGCCTGGGAGCAGACCCGCCACGGCGTAAGCCCCAAGCGGGAGTGGCTTCGCTTCACCCCCGGCGTAGTTACGGGCATTTACTGGGCCATCAGCTCCCTGACCGCCCCCGGCGATAGCGTAGCCATCCTCACCCCCTGCTACTACCCCTTCATGGACGCGGTGAAGGACACCGGCCGCCGCCTGGTTTGCAGCGACCTCGTTCACACGGAGCATGGCTACACCGTGAATCTTTCCGACCTGGAGGCAAAGTTCCAGGACGAACATGTGAAAATGCTGCTGCTGTGCTCCCCTCACAACCCTGTGGGTCACGTCTGGAAGGAAGCGGAGCTTCTGGGCATTCTGGAGCTGTGCCGCCGGTATGACGTGCTGGTGGTCAGCGACGAGATTCACCAGGACATCGTCTTCAACGGCAACGAGCACCTATCCTGCCTGCGCTTCCCCGAATATCTGGATCGGACGATTCTGCTGACCTCCGGCTCCAAGACCTTCAACATCGCGGGTCTGCAAAATTCCTTCGCCGTCATCCCCAACGACACCCTGGGTAAGAAATTTGACGCCTATGTCAAAACCGTGCGCATCAAGAAGGGCGTTTCCCTGGGCTATATCGCCGCCGAGGCCGGCTTCCGGGAGGGCGCTCCCTGGCTGGAGGAGGTGCTGGCATATCTGAAGGGCAACTATGACCTACTGAAGAAAACTCTCACCGATGCTCTGCCGGAGATTCACATTGACCCTCTGGAGAGCACCTACATGATCTGGGTCGATCTGTCCGCTTATGTCAAGCCCGAGCAGGTGGTGGAAGTGGTTCAGAATCAGGCACGGCTTGCGGTGGACTTCGGTTTCTGGTTCTGGCCGGAAGGGCAGGTGCCCGCCGGAGATACCCACATCCGTATCAATGTGGCCGCTTCCCGGGACAATGTGCTGCTGGCAGCGAACCGTCTGGTGGAGGCCATCCAAAAATTAAAATAAAAGGAGAATCACCATGACGGAAAACAAGCTTCGGGAAATCCTGCGCGGTGGCGGCAGCTCCATCTGCACCCGCATTTCCAGCCGGTGGGGGCTGATCACCGAACTGGCGGCCTACGGCGGATGCTACGACTACATCGAGTATCTGGCGGAGTACGCCCCCTTGCAGGTGGAGGACTTAGAGAACCTGGCCAGAGCCTGCGAGCTTCACGGCATGGGCTCCATCCTGAAGGTTGATTTCCAGAATCATGCCTGGGTGGCTCAGAAGGCTCTGGCCGTGGGCATCCAGGGCATTCTCTTCACCGACTGCAAGACCCCCAAGGACGTAGAAGAGTGCATATACGTCACCATGCCCGACACCCCGGAGTACGGCGGCCGGTTCGGCTACCCCAGCTATCGGTGGATCGGCTATCACCCTAACAAGCCTCAGCTGGATTACGCCAAAATGGTGGCCGATTCCGTGCGGATCTTCATGATTGAAAAGAAGGAAGCCGTGGACAGCATCGAAGAAATCTGCCGGATTCCCGGAGTGGATATGATCCAGTTTGGCCCCTCCGATTACTCCATGAGCTGCGGTCACAATGCCGCGGAACCCGGCTGGATTGCCGAGCGGAAGGAAGCCGAGCGGCACTGTATCCGGGTTGCCCTGGAGTACGGCGTGCAGCCCCGGTGCGAAATTGAAAAGCCTGAGGATGCCCAGTATTATCTGGATTTGGGCGTCAAGCATTTCTGCCTGGGCGATCAGGTGAAAATTCTGCGTAATTGGTGGACGGACAACGGCCAAAAGCTGCGGGCTATGGTCAAATAATTCTTTTTTGGGGCTTTCTCCGGTGTGGCGAAAGCCCCAAATTTTTCCCTTCTTCGGTTGACTATCCCTCCCTGTTGGGGTAAAATGAAGCTGTGACCTGGTGTCACCAATTATGAAAAATCCGAAAGGAGTCTATTCCATGAGTCAGAATAAGTACACCGGTACCCAGACAGAGAAAAATCTGATGGCCGCCTTTGCCGGCGAGTCCCAGGCCCGGAACAAATACACCTACTTTGCCTCCAAGGCCAAGAAGGACGGCTATGAGCAGATCGCCGATCTGTTTCTGAAGACCGCCGACAACGAGAAGGAGCACGCCAAGCTCTGGTTCAAGGAGCTGTGCGGCATCGGCACCACCGCCGAGAATCTGGCCGCCGCCGCCGACGGTGAGAACTACGAGTGGACGGATATGTACGAGGGCTTCGCCAAGACCGCCGAGGAAGAGGGCTTCCTGGAGCTGGCCGCCCGGTTCCGTCTGGTGGCCGCCATCGAAAAGCACCATGAGGAGCGTTACCGCGCCCTGCTTCACAATGTGGAAACGGCCCAGGTTTTCGCCAAGAGTCAGGTCAAGGTCTGGGAGTGCCGGAACTGCGGCCATATCGTGGTGGGGGAAAAGGCCCCCGATGTATGCCCTGCCTGCAATCATCCCCAGAGCTATTTTGAAGTCCGGGCAGAAAACTACTAAGTCAGAAAGCCAGGGAGCAGTCCGGCTGCTCCCTGGCTTTTCCTGAAAGGATATCTATGAATCTTTACCTTGACCTGTTTTTTACCTTCTTCCGCATCGGTCTTTTCACCTTCGGCGGAGGCTACGCAATGCTTGCCATTCTGGAGGACACCTGTGTAGAAGGAAAGCACTGGATTACCCATGAGGAAATGATGGACATTACGGTCATCGCCGAGTCCACCCCCGGGCCCATTGCCATCAACTGCGCCACCTACACCGGCTACAAGCGAGCCGGCTTTCCGGGAGCCGTTGCGGCCACCCTGGGCATGATTGTCCCCTCCTTTCTGGTGATTTTCCTGATTTCCCTGTTTCTGGACAACTTTCTGGAAATCAAAATCATTGCCAATGCCTTCCGGGGCATTCAGATCGGCGTAGGGGTTCTGATTCTGAACGCCGCGGTGACCATGCTGCGGAAAATGCCCCGGAAGCCCCTGACCCAGGGGATCTGGGTCTGCGCCTGTCTGGCACTGCTTCTGGGGAATCTCTTTGCCCGGAATATCTCCTCCATCATGCTGATGCTGCTGGGCGGGGCTGTGAGTCTGGCGGTCTATCTGGGGAAGGAGCGTGGGGGCAAATGATCTATCTGGAGCTGTTCTGGGGCTTTCTGAAGGTGGGCTGCTTCGCCTTCGGCGGGGGCTACGGGGCCATTCCCCTGATCCGGGAAGTCGTCACCGCCTACGGCTGGCTGGACGACGAAGCCCTGTCCTACATGATTGCCGTCAGTGAAAGCACCCCGGGGCCGATTATGGTAAACCTGGCCACCTACGCCGGGTGCACCCAGGCAGGGCTTCTCGGCGGTCTGGTCGCCACGGTTGCCGTGGTGCTCCCTGCTTTCTTCGTCACGATTCTCGTCACCGCTCTTCTGAAAACCCTTCTGGAAAAGCCCTGGATGCAGGCAATTCTGGGGGGAATGCGCTCCGCCGTCACCGGCATCATTCTGGCCACCGGCCTGACGCTGATTGCCGGCGGCTGTGGCTTTTCCGCTGCCGGGGCGGACTGGCGGGCACTGGTCACGACGGGGATTCTGCTGGCCGCGGCCTTCGGGCTGCCCAGGTTTGGGAAAAAGCTGTCCCCGATGATGCTCATCGCCCTGTCGGCGGTGATTGGGATTGTGATATATGGGGGATAGAGCGCCCCACCCTCATCCGTCTCGCACTTGCGGCAGACGCATGAACTGCCTTCCTCAATGGGGAAGCCTCTAAGATGTAAACAGGGGTGCTGCCGGACGGCAGCACCCCTGTTCAGCGTGTCAAAAAAGTCCGAAAGATACGGTGTCATTCCGAACCAGTCCGCAGACTGGTGTGGGAATCCCCCGGTTGAACGTAAAAGCTACTGGTTTAGGATTGAAAATATTTGAATATCAGGGGGATTGCCACGCCAGTGTGAGCACTGGCTCGCAATGACATGGTTCTTTGACAATCTCAACAGGGGTGCTGCCGGACGGCAGCTCCCCTGTTTTTTGGTATTCTTTTACTTGCAAAGCTTCGTGGCCACTTCCACAATGTGCTCCGCGCTGAGGCCGAACTGCTTCAGCAGGGCTGCGGCGGGGCCGGAATGGCCGAACTCGTCGTTGACACCGATACGAACCACCTTGGTGGGCAGCTTCTCGCTGAGCAGGCCGCAGACCGCCTCGCCCAGACCGCCGATGATGGAGTGCTCCTCGCAGGTGATGACCTTGCCGCACTTTTTGGCGGCAGAGAGCACCAGCTCCTCGTCCAGAGGCTTGATGGTGGCCATGTTGATGACCATGGCGTCAATGCCCTGAGCCCCCAGTGCCTGGGCGGCCACGATGGCCTCGTAGACCATCAGGCCGTTGGCGATGATGGCAACGTCGGAGCCGTCGCGCACGACCTCGCCCTTGCCAATTTCAAACTGGTAGCCTTCCTCATGGAAGACGGGCACCGCCGACCGGCCGAAGCGCATATACACCGGGCCCACATATTCGTAGGCGGCCTTCACCATAGCCTTGGCCTCCACGTCGTTGGCGGGGCTCATGACCACCATGCCGGGGATGGTGCGCATCAGAGCGAAGTCCTCGCAGCACTGGTGGCTGGCACCGTCCTCACCTACGGAAATGCCGCCGTGGGTGGCGCCGATCTTCACATTCAGGTGGGGATAGCCGATGGAGTTGCGCACCTGCTCATAGGCCCGCCCGGCGGCGAACATGGCGAAGGAGGAAGCAAAGGGCACCAGGCCGGTGGTGGACATACCGGCAGCCACGCAGATCATATCCGCCTCGGCAATGCCGCAGTCAAAATGGCGGTCGGGGAAGGCCTTCTTGAAAATGCCGGTCTTGGTAGCGCCGGCCAGATCCGCATCCAGGACTACCAGGTTTTCGTGCTCGGCACCCAGCTCCGCCAGGGCGTTGCCATAGCTGTCACGGGTTGCGATTTTCTTTACGTCTGCCATATTACTTGCCCTCCAGTTCTGCCAGGATCGCCTTCAGCTCGCTCATGGCCTGCTCGTACTCGGCATCATTCGGTGCCTTGCCGTGCCAGCCCGCCTGGTTCTCCATGAAGGAAACGTCCTTGCCTTTCACCGTCTTCATGACGATGGCGGTGGGCTGTCCCTTGGTCTGCCGGGCGGTATTCAGAGCGGCCTCGATCTGATCGAAGTCATGACCGTCAATGGCTACCACCTTGAAGCCGAAAGCCTCCAGCTTGTCCACGATGGGATAGGGGCTCATCACGTCGGCAACATTGCCGTCGATCTGCAAACCGTTGTTGTCCACGATGACGCACAAATTGTCCAGCTTGTAGTGGGCGGAGAGCATACAGGCCTCCCAGACCTGACCCTCCTGAATCTCGCCGTCGCCCAGCAGGGTGTAGACCCGGTTGGGCATACCCTGATGCTTGAAGCCCAGCGCCATACCGGCGGCGCAGGAAATGCCCTGACCCAGAGAGCCGGTGGACATATCCACACCGGGGACGGTGTTCATGTTGGGGTGCCCCTGGAGATAGGAGTCAATGTGCCGCAGGGTTGGCAGATCCTCCACCGGGAAAAAGCCCCGCAGTGCCAGGGCGGAGTACAGGCCAGGGGCAGTATGGCCCTTGCTCAGCACGAAACGATCCCGACCCTCCCATTTGGGATTTTTGGGATCTACGTTCATTTCCTTGAAATACAGATAGGTGAACATATCTGCCGCGGACAGGCTGCCGCCGGGATGGCCGGATTTGGCACCATGGGTCGCTTCGATGATACCCATGCGCACCTTGCAGGCAGTCATCCGCAATTGCTTCTTTTCATTGGGGGTCAACGCAATCACTTCCTCATTTTATATTCTTTTTTGGAAAGCTCCGGCATTTCTCCCCAGGAGAAACAGCAGAGCGTTCTTTCCGCTCTTCAGGCACTCCCGGAAACCGGAGACAATGCCCGGCTGGATGCCGGGAAGACGCAATCGCTTCCCCCCTGGCCGCGTTTTTGCGGCGATATTACGGAGGAAAGCCTGTGATATTAACATATTCCCGGAAATCCGTCTACATTATATCACTCTTTTGCCAATTCCGCAAACAATTCCTTGCGATTTAGATTATTTTTTGAAACGGCCGATGGCGATTTTCCGATCGGGCCCCAATTTCCGCCTTCCTCCCTCAGGAATACTGCCGGCAGAAGGTGTGATTTCCGATGGTGCCCCAGACATCCCCGTTCACCGCACCCGCGGAGAAGAATACCACATCCTTATCCAGAACGTAAGGCCCCTTCCAGGCCCGGCGCACCGCCTCATACTGGACGTGGGTGGGCTTGGCCCGGTAGAGCTGGCTGGCCGCCCGGAACTGATCCGGAGCATGGATGACCCCGGACACCGTGCTGGGGAAATTGGAGGCCGCCATCCGGTTGAGGATCACCTCCGCCACAGCCTGCTGGCCCTCGAAGGGCTCCCCATCGGCCTCGGCGTACACCAGCTTGGCAATCAGCTCTACGTCCTGATCGCTCAGGCTCAGATCGGGATACCGGCATTCCACCTCTTCGCTGCTGGGGTCGATGTAAAGGAAGGGATCGTCGGGAACCTTGGCCGGATCGTAGATCCAGGAGCCGCTGTAACCGCCGATGAGAATGCCCTCCCGGAAGCCGTCCGCAAAGCCCCCTTTCAGGTTCCATTTTTCGTAGTTATTCTTATTGGGGTCGTTGACCGTGACAAGGCCCGTGTCATTGATGCCGGTGAGAACAAGGAAGTGCTGGCCAGTGGTGAAGCCGGACTTGGAATTGACCATGGCGATGACCACTTTCCCCTCCTTCAGGGCTTCCAGGGCCACCCGGACGTTCAGTGCCCGCTTCCAGGGCAGCTGCAAGGTGTCGGACATATATTCCAGCAGCTGGATCTGGTTGCCGGTGTAGCTGGAAAACCAATGCGCCAGGGTATCCGGGCGGTAGTCGTAGCCCGTCAGGTAGCTGGCTACCATGGCCATGCTGGTCACGCCGCTGCCGTAGTCGGCAAAACTGCCCTGGCCGAAGCGGATATCCGGATAGTCCGTCTCATAATAATTGGGAACCTTGTCGTACTGTTTCCGATCCTTGGTGGGAATCACCAGTTCCGGCTCTGTGGTCTGGGGAACCGTCTCCCCGGTGGTCTCCGAAGCGGTCTGAGCCAGGGGCTTTTCTGTCTTCTGGGGCTTCGTCTCCTGGGGCTTCGTCTCCTGAATCGCGGCCGCTGTGGTTTCCGGGGTGGTTTCCGCGGTCGTCGCGGGGGCAGTCTCTTCGGAAGCTTCCGTGGGAGCAGCCGTAGTTTCCGGCGCGGCGGTGGTCTCCGGCTCCGCCGTGGTTTCCGGCGGCAAAGTGACCGTCGGCTCCGTTTCCGGCTGGGTGTCCAGAGCCGCGTAATACACCGCCTCTCCGGGGCCGCGCAGCTCCGGCTCCGGAGGCAGCGCTCCCAGGAATATCTTCAAAAAACCGCCGGTGACCAGGCAGAGCCCGATCCCCGCACCCAGCAGAACCAGAATTTTTGTCTTTCTTTTCACAATGGTCTCCTTTGTCTGTCCCGGCCTTTTCCGGCATTCCGGCAAGGCACCCGCGCCGCTTCCGTCCGGGAAGCACCGACTTTCTCAGTATGAGGGAATTATATCAGTCCCCGAGGAGAACGTCAACGGTTTCCTTCCTCTATTTTTTTCACGACAGCCCCAGGAACCTCCGTTAAAATGATAGCTGTCCGAATCTATATTTTCAGGAGGTAATCTATGGAAGTACAAACCCAAATTCAGGCGGATCTGCAGATTCCGGAGGGTACGGCGGTGCCCGTCATGCAGCACGACGGGCTCACCCGTCGACTGCTTGTCACCCTGCTTTCCGGTGGGGAGAGCTGGCAGCCCCCGGAAGGAGTCACCCCGGCGGTGGGCTACGAAAAGCCCGACCGAACCCGGGGGCTCTATGACCGGATGCCCGACGGCACCAACGCCGTGACCCTGGAAGGAAACGTGGCATCGGTGCTGCTGCCGCCCCAGATGCTCAGCACGCCGGGCACGGTTCTGGCCTGTCTCGTATTCCGGGACGCGGCCCAGAACCGGCTGACCACCTTTCCCTTCCGGCTGCTGGTTCAGGTAAACCCGGCAGCCCAGGCTCCGGACGAGGAGGCTCAGGATCGGCTGAAATGGCTGGAAGAGAAGCTGGAGGAATATCTGACCCAGGCCAAGGAAAGCGGCCGCTTTACCGGCGAAACCGGCCCGGCGCCCAAGCTTCTGGGGCAGGAGGTTGCCTTCCAGGTCAGTCCGGATTACCGGACGGTGCCCACGGGCGTCTGGCTGTCTCAGGTGCCGAAGCCCGCGCCGAAAACCTACGTCTGGAGCCGTACCGTCGCCCACTACGATTCCGGGGATGTCATCACCTACAGCGTCAGCCGGAACGGTGCCGATGGGCTGGGTGCCGTGTCCAGCGTCTGCGGGGTAGCCGCGGACGACCAGGGGAACGTGGCTCTGACAGCGGCGGACGTAGGCGCGCTGGCCTGTGTCGGAGGCGCCGTTCAGGGGGACATCCAGATGAACGGCGGCAAAATCACCGGTCTGTCCGACCCGGAGGCGGCTCAGGATGCCGCCACCCGGGCCTTCACGGAAAAGCAGGCCGCTGCCGCCCTGTCGGGAGCCAGAACCTACACCGAGGACTTTGCCAAAACCAGAATCGTCTCCTTCCTGCTGTCTCCCACCGGCTGGCAGGGCAGCGCCGCTCCTTACACCCAGGCGGTCACCGTTTCCGGACTGGAAACCGGTCAGCGTCTGATGGCCTATCCGGTTTACGGCACCGACCAGAACGGAAATCTGGCCATCCGGGAAGCGGCGGGGAACGTGAGCTTTGCCAAGCGCACGGATACCGGGCTGGTTTTCACCTGTCTGGAGGAAAAGCCCACTGCGGCCATTTCCGTCACCGCAGAGATTTATCGGTAAATCCGGACAGCAAAAGGCTCCCCTTGCTGACCAAGGGGAGCTGTCATGG
>ERZ827452.745-NODE-745-length-40281-cov-8.887511_pt1 | contig 40281 bp, 29 predicted proteins | sample MGYA00519866_ERZ827452 | MGnify/ENA primary metagenome ERZ827452 (study PRJEB31778, sample SAMEA3449307) | human gut metagenome | biome: human gut; feature: human-associated habitat; material: faeces | place: United Kingdom | collected 2010/2012 ... | reverse complement strand
TTTGTTAACCTTAAATCTAATACTATGAAAAACACACTACAAAGATACGGACTTTCTGCATATCTCCAAATTTCCGGAGCAAAGCGGAGCATCTTATAACATGGTTTAATAGAAGTAGCAGACTCGTTAACATTTAACATAATTCCTCCGGATATTAACGAATACCCGAAGGAGTGATCTAAAAACTATTCATATCTTAACGAACGAGCAGGTTTGCTCATTATTATTTTCATTGTCTGAAAGGCCACCGTCACGAATGAAATGAACAACATCAACAATACGGGCACAATAAAGAACCAGGCTTCTAAACCCGTCCGGAAAGCATAATGACTCAACCAGGCGTTCATACTGAACCAAGCTACCGGAAGAGCAATCACAACCGCTATCAGAATCAGCAGGAAAAATCCTTTGACCAACTGATAGAAAAGATTCCAGCTGGAAGCTCCCAAGACTTTACGTATACCCATCTCTTTCGTACGGGTGGAACAGGAAAACATCACCAATACCCAAAGTCCCAGACAGGATATGAATATCGCTAATCCGGTGAAAGAACCTATCATCACCCCGAATACTTCATCCTGACGATACTGATGGTCGAAGAACTGATCGAGGAAAAAATAATCGAAACTGGAATCAGCAAAGTACCGATTCCATATTTCCTGTACCTGCGATACCAGTTCGCGGGGATTGCCGGAAGTCATTACGATAGAAATATAGCGTTGTGGCAACCAGTCTATCTTATCTTTATGAATCAGCATAATAGGAGTATAATTCTTACTCAACGCCTGCTGATGATAATCTTTGACCACTCCGATAATCTGCATCGGAGCATCGGTACATTCTACTGTTACCAACTCTCCTATCGCCTCATCATTGGAAGCAAAGCCCAGATTGCGTACGGCCGTCTCATTAATCACCAGTTTATCTACATCGTCTCCGTACTCTTCTGAAAAGCCCCGTCCGGCTATCACTTGCAAACCATATGCCTCTATATAATCCGGATCGCAGGCCAGCATCTCATAAAGCCGGTTCTGCTTCAAAGCGTCATTGGTACGGCGATTGGAAAGGAAAGTAGCCACCTCCTCGCCCGGCACAGCACCGGAAGCTGCGACACTATGCACCAGTGGCAACCGCATTATCGCTTTCTTCATCGCTTCCAGTTTCACATTTAGCCCGTCTGTACGTCCGGGAAATTTAATGACTAATGTCTGGTCGATTTTCACCCCTAATGATTGGCTGCGCATAAAATTCAGCTGTGCAAACACGATCAATGTTCCACAAAGCAGTATCATAGAGGCCGTATATTGAATGATAACCAACACCTGACGAGTCCGTTCTCCGGACTTGCTATGCAAAAACTTTCCTTTCAACAGGGTAATCGGTTTACGGTTCAGCAAAGCCAATGCCGGATAATATCCGGAAAGGAATATCCCTGCGATAAAAACAAGGACCAGCAGCACCCACCAATAATCCATCAGCCAAACGGAGAAAGTGACCGTACGTCCCACCAGTTGATTAAAGTACGGAAGAATCAGCTCTATCAGCCCTACCGCCAATATAAAAGCAATCAGATTCATAACCAGCGCTTCGAACAGGAACTGATGAATCAACTGCTTGCGGAAAGCACCCACTACCCGACGCACTCCGACTTCCCTGGCACGCTCCATCGAACGGGCTACTGTCAGATTGATATAGTTTATCCAGGCAATAGCCAGAATGGCAATGGCTGCAAAGACAAGTGCAATCATGGCAGAACGATTTCCTTTTGTCTCCATTTCATAACCCAATTGCGGAGTGAGATGTATATCTGCCAGAGGAACCAAATCGACTCCCCATGTTTTGTTTTTCAACGCTTCCTCCGTCTTGTACTTTTCCGCCATGACGGGAAACTCTCTTTCTATTTCCGCTTCCCTCTCCGGTGAATCGAGCAGAACATACGTATATGCTTCGTGCTTATACCAGTATTCATGTATAAACTTGGGCAAAGATGTATACGAAATCAGGAAGTTATAATGTATGTGGGAATTGGAAGGCATTTCCTCCATGACTCCGGTCACTTCACACGATATCTTATAATAGGGACCGGTAAAGATAAGAATCTTTCCGACAGGGTCTTCCTCTTTGAAATATTTGCGGGCAATGCGCTCAGTGATTACGACTTGTCCCGGCATCGAAAGGCTGGTCTTTTTATCACCTTTCAGAAGCTCGAAATCGAAAAGACGGAAAAAGCCCGGATCGGCATAAGCTATCTGGTTTTCCCGCAGTGTCAACTCACCATACTTCACAATCTGTTCAGGTTGGAGCAGAGAACCGATTCGGGTATAATCTTCAATTCCCGCAAGATTCTCTTTCATTGCCGAGCCGTATCCGAAGGAGCTGCTTGCCCAGTTATCGGTCAGCACCTCCCCTTCGCGGAATGTACTTTGCACACGGTAAATATGGGGATATTTCGTGTGCATCTTGTCAAAACTGAACTCAAAAGTTACATACGTCAGAATCAGTAACGCCGATGCCATGCCGATCGCCAGTCCAAACACATTAATGAAGCTGAACTTTTTCCGCTTCATCAGATTCCGATAGGCACTATTCCAATAATTTCCTATCATACTGCTTCGTTTTTAGAGGACGTACTTTTTTCAAACGGACGGTTGATGTTTTCGGATACAATCTGTCCGTCCAACAACCGGATAATCCGATGCGCATACGTCGCATCCCTTTGAGAGTGGGTGACAATGATAATCGTAGTCCCCTGGCGGTTCAGTTCGCTCAACAGCTCCATCACTTCCACGCCATTCACCGAATCCAGATTTCCGGTCGGTTCGTCAGCCAGCAACAACTTACAGTCCGTCACTACCGCACGGGCGATGGCCACACGTTGCTGTTGTCCGCCCGACAACTGTTGAGGATAATGGTTGGCACGATGTAGCAGATTTACTTTCTCCAGCACTTTGTTCACTTTCTCTTTGCGTTGGGCAGTCTTAATCCCCATATAGACAAGCGGGAGTTCCACATTTTCGTATACCGTCAGTTCGTCAATCAGGTTGAAACTCTGGAAGATAAAGCCCAGATTATTCTTCCGAAGGGCAGTCAGCTGGTTCTCGTTCATTTTATCCACCTGTTTCCCTTCAAAGAAATAAGAGCCGGAAGTGGGAGAATCCAACGTACCCAGAATATTCAGCAACGTTGACTTGCCGCATCCGGAAGGTCCCATTATAGCGACAAATTCTCCTTGTTCTACGTGTAAGGTGATTTCGTTCAATGCTTTCGTCTGCACCTCTTCCGTAGTGAAAAGCATAGACAGTTTTTCTGTTTTAATCATGGTGATTCTTTTTATTTATTTTAGTATTAGTTTCTCATTGTCTCCGAACAACTCATAACCGGATATGATTACTTTCTCACCCGAAGACAAACCTTCCGTCACCTCATAATACTGTGGATTCTGGCGCCCGATCTTCACAGGACGCCGCGTGGCAAATTTACCACTTTCATCGACAATATACATCCACCGCCCTCCGGTAATTTGAAAGAATCCGCCACGGGGAACAAGGATCGCTTGTGCCGGGTCTCCTAACTGAAGGTTGATATGATAAGTTTGTCCGGCACGTATATTCTCCGGCCGCTCCGAAATGAAAGCCAGGTCAGTACGGAACTGCCCTTCTTTCACTTCCGGATAAGGTTTGGTTACTTCCAGTTTATAGGTTCCTCCGTCACGGGTAAAGTCGGCGGGAAGTCCGGGAAGTACACGCTCCACATAATGCTCGTCTATCTGTGCCTGTACTTTGAGGTCCGGAGTAATAATCTGCCCGATATGTTCTCCTGCGGAAATGGACTGTCCGACCTGCGCGTTCAAGTTTCCTACCTGTCCGTCAATCGGAGCTTTAATCTTCAGGTTTTCCAAGCGCTCACGGACCAACGTAAGACTGCGTTTCATATTGCGTATGTTCTCGTCCAGACTGCTGATCTGGCTTTCACGGAAAATATTATCCTGACGGATACGTTCGTCAATGACCGCCAGTTGTTCTTTGGCAGCTTCATACTCCTCCTCTGCCTGACGGAAGTCCTCGCGGGCAATCAGTTGCTCCTCCACCAAACGTCTGTATTGTTCATAACGGCGTTTTTTCAATGTCAGTTCTTTATTCAAGCCTATGCGTTCCTGTTTCAGTTGCAGACGCTCCTGCTCCATACTGATGCGGGTATTGCGCAATTCATTTTCCTGATAGGCAAGGTCTGCCTCACTCTGCATGATTCCGATATTCAGCAACGGGTTGCTGAGACGCAGAATCACATCGCCCGCTTTCACCATAGCTCCTTCTTCTTTCAGACGTTCTTCCACACGACCGCCTTCTATGGCATCCATATAGATAATCCGGCTGGGCATCACTTGCCCGATCACACGGATATAATCATTGAACTCCGCTTGCTTGACGGTAGCAATCGTGAGACGGTCTTTCTCAACTGTCATGGAGGAAGCCGTATCTCTAAAAATAAAATATAAAATGACAGCGATTCCCAGCGCCACACCACCGATCGTATAAAGGTGTTTGCGATTTATGCCGGGTTTGCGTTCAACAGGTGTATCCATAAAGGTATATTCAAAATAGGGTTGTTATTAAATGATTGATCCGATGGCACAGACTCCGTTTTACAGGAAAGTCCCCTCCCGATAGTATTTCTCCAGTTTCCTCATCATTTCCACTTGCAGGCGTACACGAACCAGTTCTGCCTTGGCGGAGATAAAACGGTTACGGGCTTCTATCAGCTGAAAGACGGAAATGAGCCCTTCCTCCCATTTACGTTCAGACTCTTTCAGTACGAGAGCTTCTGCTTCAAGCTGTTGCAATGCCTGTTGATGTTCACTAAATCCGGCATGTAGGGAAAGAAGTGTTTGCTCTATATCGGTATATAGCTGCTGCTTTTCCAGTTCTTCTTCATTCTTCAAGCGATACAGGTTTAGTTTCTGCTTCCGTTGATGAGTCAGACGTTCCAATCCGCTCAGCAAAGGAAACGAAATACCGATGCCGACATATTTTCCTATATTGTCCCGCAACTGTCTGGCAGAAAAAACTGTATTGTAAAAATTGGAACCAACCGTAAAGCGGGCATAGACAGAAGGAGAAAAAGTTCCACCAGCCATCGCATACTCTTTACGGGCAGCCTTTCGTTTCAAATCAATCATACGCATGACGGGAAGTATTTCCAGTGATTGGGCATAAAGTGTTTCCGTAGACGGAACAGAAAGCAAGGGCAACTGATTCGCTTCCACAATAGTATCCTGAATAACGAGTGTATCACCGGGTTGGAAATTCATTAGCTGTTCCAGATGCAATAAGGCCAACCGGCAAGTATTCTCACGAGATTTATAACGATAGATATCCCCTTCTCTGCGGGCCTTGACTTCCTGCAAATCGGAAGCGGATTTCAATCCCAACTCAACAAAGGCTTCGGTTTGTTTCAAATACCGCTCACTCAACCGGCTTTGTTCTAAAGCAAGATTCAGCAGTTTTCTCTCCAGAATCAGTTTATAATAAGCATCCGTCACTTGATATGCCAGTTCATTCTGCTTATTTTTCAATGCCCATTCGCTACGCTCCTTATTCATCTTCCGGAAGCGTACCTGATGAATGCGTGAAAAGCCCTCAAAAAGAGAAAGAGTCATATCAAGCCCCACAGTCCCTTCTTCAAAAGTTTCGTTGGTATATCCGTTCGTATCCGGATCGATAGAACGCCCAAAGCGTTTCCCTGTTTCTGCATTAACCGCTGCACGGGGAAGAAAAGCACCGACAGCAGCCATATAATCTGCCCGTGCCTCCTTTATATCTATCACACTGTTCCGCACAGAAGGATTCTGCTTCCATGCCAGACGAATGCACTCATCCAAAGTCATGCCGGACTGGGCCTGCACAAAATGCGGTAATAAGAATAAGGACAAAAAGAAAAGGTTTTTCATTCTTTATAATATATGCGATTGTGTGTTACGATGATTAGAAGGCAAATAGGATGCCACAATTTTTAAGTAATTGATTATTAGTCAAATGACCAATACGTTTGCATTGCATCCGTCCAATTATTACACACCGCAACGTCCAACTTTTGGACGTTATCCATTATTTCATATTCTTCGGGAGCAATTTTCGGGCATTTAAGTAAGCCTTGCAGTAAATATGCCCGAAAACGTCTAATTATTGGACACTCGCTTGCAGAGGAAAGCAAAAACGAATATCTTTACCCCCAAACTTAAAGCATGGTTCAACCTGATAGATACCCCCAATCTTAGATATGGAAAACGGAACTATTTTAATAGTAGATGATAATAAAAGCGTGTTAGCTTCACTGGAGTTACTGCTCGAAAATGAGTTCGGTACAGTTCGCACCGCCACCAATCCCAATCAAATCACCACGTTACTGACTACCACCTCTATCGACGTCGTTATCCTTGACATGAATTTCTCTGCCGGCATAAACAATGGCAATGAAGGGCTGTACTGGTTAAAACAAATCCACGAAATCCGCCCATCTTTACCGGTGGTTATGTTGACTGCTTACGGAGACGTTGAATTGGCGGTAAAAGCACTAAAAAACGGGGCTACTGATTTTTTACTCAAACCTTGGGATAATCAGATTCTGATTCGGAAGATAAAGGAGGCTTATAAAAGTAACAACAGCAAAGCCAAAAGCGCTTCAAAGACAACCGGCAAACAGGGGGATACCGAGAAACCGAGCAAACCGGAAATGCTGGTCGGACACTCTCCCGCAATGCTCCAGTTGATTAAAGTGGTCACGAAAGTAGCCAAAACCGACGCCAACATCCTGATCACAGGAGAGAACGGAACAGGAAAAGAGATGTTAGCCAAAGAGATACATCGTTTATCTCCCCGAAATTCCCGTCAAATGCTTGGCATTGATATGGGCGCTATCAGTGAATCACTCTTCGAAAGTGAACTGTTCGGACACGAACGCGGAGCGTTTACCGACGCATACGAAAGTCGTCCGGGAAAATTCGAAGCGGCCAACGGCAGTTCCCTCTTTATGGACGAAATCGGAAACCTTTCCATTGCACTGCAAGCCAAACTATTGACTGTACTACAGAACCGGAATGTCACCCGAATCGGAAGTAACAAAGTGATTCCCGTTGATATCCGGCTGATCTCTGCTACCAATAAAGATATTCCGGAAATGGTAAAGCAAGGACTGTTTCGGGAAGATTTGTTCTACCGTATCAACACCATTCATCTGGAAATCCCTCCTTTAAGGGAACGGGGAGACGATATCCTATTATTCATAGATACTTTCCTCCGTCGTTTTACTTCCAAATATCAACGGCCGGACATACGGATGCACGAGCAAACGATTGAGAAACTACGCTCCTATCACTGGCCGGGCAATATCCGCGAACTGCAACACGCCATCGAAAAAGCGGTGATCTTATGCGAAGGCAACGTGATACGCCCCAAAGATATTCTGGTAAAGCAAAGCTGGAAACCTCAGACGGCAAGCGTCGTCCCCAACCTGGAGGAAGTAGAACGGCAAGCCATCGAAACAGCAATCCTCCAAAACAATGGAAATCTGACAGCCGCCGCCGAACAATTAGGCATCAGCCGACAAACTCTCTATAATAAACTGAAACGATTCAAACCCTGAACAAGATGATATTCAGCCGACATATCTATTGGACCATATTGCTTCGTATCCTGCTCATCCTCGCAACTTCGGGAACAGGGCTGTGGCTCATCATCTCCCAACGTGGCATCATCATCGGTACGTTACTAATCATCTGCTCCCTGTTTCAAATCGGCGGAATAGTCACTTATCTCAATAACATCAACCGGAAACTCCGGCTTTTCTTTGATGCCATCGAGGACAGAGATAATACATTCAGCTACCCCGAGCAAGGAATAAACGAAGAGCAACAACAGCTGAACCGTTCACTGAACCGGATCAACGCCCTATTGGCGCAAACAAAAATGGACTACCAGAAACAGGAACATTTCTACCGGTCTCTGCTGGAGAAAGTACCCAACGGAATCATAGCCTGGAACAACTCCAAGAAAATAATCTTCGTCAACAGCACAGCGTTGACCTTACTAAACATCGAATCACTGACTCTATATTCCCAACTGGAAAATATCCTGCAGAATGAGAAGAACAGAAAAAGGCTCAGCCTCTCCCAAAGTCAGATGAAACTACAAGACGAAACAATCACCTTGCTTTCCATACAAGACATTGACGACCGGCTCAACGAAAACGAAAGTGAATCATGGAGCAAACTCAGTCATGTCCTGACTCATGAGATCATGAACACGATCGCTCCCATTATCTCACTGTCTCAGACACTGGCTTCCTATCCGGAAATCAGCGAGAAAGGAATCCGCGGGCTTCACATTATTCAGGCGCAAAGCGAACGGCTGATGGAATTTACCGAATCTTTCCGGCATCTGTCCTATCTTCCGCAGCCCGAAAAGCGTCTCTTTTCCCTATCCGACTTATTACACAATCTGGAGGAACTGCTTCAAACCAATTTTCAAGAAAACAATATCTCCTTTACACTCCGGTGCTCCCCCGAACCGATGATGACCGAAGGAGACGAAAAGCAACTGTCACAAGTGTTTCTCAATCTGTTGAAAAACGCCATGCAGGCATTGGAGGGGCATCCGCATGGAGAGCTTTCCCTGCAAGCAGAACAAGACGAACATATAGTCATAGACATCACCGACAATGGTCCCGGTATTCCTCCTGAAATTATGGACAAAGTATTCATCCCCTTTTTTACGACTAAATCAGAAGGTACAGGCATCGGACTGAGCCTGTGCAAAGAAATTATCCGCCGCCACGAAGGGCATTTGGCTATCAAAGAAAGCAGAGCCGGAAAAACGGTTTTTCATATTGAGCTCCCTTAAAAACAACATACGTAAACCTCATACCAGACATTCAAACTTTTTCCACTGTTCTTTTGTTTATAAAGCAGAATATCTAAATACATAATATGAGCATCAAAGAACAATACTGGAAATATTCCCTCATCGTCATCATACTATTTATGGGAATCATCATCTTCCGTCAGATCACTCCTTTTTTGGGAGGATTGCTGGGAGCACTCACTATTTATATTTTGGTACGCACACAAATGACGCACCTGACAGAAAAGTGGAAACTGAAACGCAGTGTTGCCGCATTGCTGATTACGGCAGAGACGGTTATGGTATTTTTGGTTCCGCTCGGACTGACAATCTGGCTACTGGTAAACCAACTTCAGGACATCAATCTGGACCCGCAAACATTCATTGCCCCGATGCAGCAGGTGGCAGAGTTTATCAAAGAAAAAACGGGTTATGATGTGCTGGGAAAAGATACCTTGTCATTCATTGTCTCCATCCTACCCCGCATCGGACAAATCATAATGGAAAGCATCAGCAGCCTTGCCATCAATCTGTTTGTCATGGTATTCGTACTATACTTTATGCTGATAGGAGGAAAAAAGATGGAAGCTTATGTGAATGACATTCTCCCGTTCAATGAAGCGAATACACAGGAAGTAATTCACGAAATCAATATGATTGTACGTTCCAATGCCATCGGCATACCTCTGTTAGCCATTATTCAAGGAGGGGTCGCCATGATAGGGTATCTTATCTTCGGAGCACCCAATGTCCTGGTATTGGGATTCCTGACCTGCTTCGCCACCATCATTCCAATGGTGGGAACTGCCTTGATATGGTTTCCCGTAGCTGCCTATCTTGCCGTAACCGGAGACTGGTTCAACGCTATCGGACTCGCCGCATACGGTGGAATAGTCATATCTCAGTCGGATAACCTGATCCGATTCATCCTGCAGAAGAAAATGGCGGATACCCATCCGCTGATTACGATATTCGGAGTCGTTATCGGTTTGCCGTTGTTCGGATTTATGGGAGTCATCTTCGGTCCGTTGCTGCTTTCATTATTCTTTCTATTCGTCGACATGTTCAAGAAAGAATATTTGGATTTACGAAATAACCTTCCTGCGAGATGACGGAGCTACCAAAAAAATGCGTACTTTTGCAGTCGTAAAAACGACACTTATATCCAATGGAAGCATTTACATTCAATACTGTCGAACTGATTCTTTTATCGGCGGCAGGTATTCTTTTTATCATTCAGCTCATTTATTATTTCGGCTTGTACAATCGGATACATACCCGCAATAAGGCTGTACGCAAAGAAGCAGTGCACTTCACACAAGAGATGCCTCCGCTTTCCGTGATTCTTTGTGCACGCAACGAAGCTGATAACCTACGTAAAATCTTACCTGCCATTCTCGAACAAGACTATCCGCAGTTCGAAGTGATTGTTATCAACGATGCTTCTACGGATGAGACAGAGGATGTACTGGGATTTATGGAAGAGAAATATCCTCACCTCTACCACAGCTTCACTCCCGACAGCGCACGCTACATCAGTCATAAGAAACTTGCCCTGACATTGGGCATCAAGGCCAGTAAACACGACTGGCTGGTATTTACAGAAACAAACTGTATGCCTGCAAGCAAAGACTGGCTCAGACTAATGGCACGTAACTTCACTTCACAGACTCAGATAGTGCTGGGATACAGCGGTTACGACCGGACCAAAGGATGGCTGCACAAACGGGTAGCCTTTGACACGTTATTCCAGTCTCTGCGTTATTTATGCTTTGCACTGGCAGGAAAGCCATACATGGGCATCGGCCGCAATATGGCTTACCGGAAAGAATTATTCTTCCAGAGAAAAGGCTATTCCACTTATCTGAACCTGCAACGCGGGGAAGATGATTTATTCATCAACCAGATAGCCACCCCATCCAACACACGCGTAGAAACGGATATCAATGCAACCATGCGGATACAACCGGTATACAGCTACAAAGAATGGAAAGAAGAAAAGATAAGCTATATGGCTACCGCACGCTTTTATCACGGTGTACAGCGCTATTTGTTAGGATTCGAGACTTTCTCCCGTCTGCTGTTTTACGCTGCCTGCATCGCGGGTCTTGTATTCGGCATCCTCAACAACCATTGGCTGGCTGCCGGAATTGCATTACTGATCTGGCTGTTCCGCTATATCGTACAGGCAATCATCATTAATCGGACAGCCAAAGAAATGGGCGGAGACAGGAAATATTATTTCTCCCTGCCGGTTTTCGATCTCCTCCAGCCAATCCAGTCGCTCAAATTCAAACTTTACCGTTCCTTACGCAGGAAAGGGGACTTTATGAGAAGATAGGCAACTGCTGATTACATGGGGCGCTGCATATAGATCGCATCCGAACCATCATGATAATAGTTTGGCTTTACTCCCACGGGAATAAAGCCATTTTTCATATATAGCTTAATGGCAGACGTATTCGACTCTTTTACTTCGAGCGTAATCTTTGCCGCCTTACATTCAAGAGCTGTCTCAATCGTCCGCTCCATGAGCAACTGTCCCAGCTTCCTTCCTCTGCAATCCGGATGGACAGCTATCGAATATATCCGCAGATAACGGGTTCCCGCATGAAACAATAATGAGACATAGGCGATTATCCGCTCCTGCTCCACCACCACATAAAAGGTGCCCTTTGAACGACAGATCAGATAAACAAACTGTTCTCTCGAAAAACTATCTTCCTGAAAACATTCCTGCTCTATCTCCAGAATGGCAGGAATGTCTCCCGCTTTTGCCTGGCGGAGGTGTATCGTCGGTTCCATCATTAATAATGTTTCATTTCCAGCGCCTGCTCAAAGTGATTCAACAGACGGTAATACATTTCGTCACCGATAATCGCATCTTCCAGTTCATGATCAATACTCGGATTATCGTTGATTTCAATCACGTAAGCCTTATCATCGACCATCTTCAAATCCACTCCATACAAGCCTTTTCCGATGAGATTGGCAGCCTTTATCGCCGTATCCAGTACCACACGCGGCACCTGATAGATAGGAATCGTATCCACCAATCCGCAGCGGCTCCTGCCCGAATCATAATGGCAGTAAATCTGCCAATGACCTTTTGCCATATAATACTTGCAGGCATACAAAGGTACTCCGTTCAGCAGACCGACACGCCAGTCAAACTCCGTAGGCGTAAATGCCTGTGCCAACAAGATAGCCGACTTCTCGAAAAGAAGTTCAAGACTTGTTTTCAGTTCTTCTTCATTGGACACCTTTTTCATGCCAATGGAATAGGAACCGTCCGGTATCTTCAAGATAAAAGGAGCACCAACCTGCTCACTGATCTGTTCGAACGAGTTCTCATTGGACTGAAAAATCAACGTAGACTTCGGTGCCGGAATCTTTTCTTTCTCAAAAAGTTCTTTCAGATAAACCTTATTGGTACACCGGATGATAGACAACGGATCATCAATGACGACCATCCCATTCTGGGCGGCCAACTGTGACAAATGGAATGTATAATGATTCAGCGAGGTCGTTGTCCGGATAAACAGCGCATCAAATTCCAACAGACGCATCGCATCATCCTCTGTAATCATTTCGACGTGGATATTCATCTTCTTGGCCACTTCGGAGAGTTTATGCAAAGCGCCTTTGTTGCTGGGCGGAAATTTCTCTTTCGGATCGATCAGTACCGCCAAGCTATATCTGGGAGCTTTTGCCGACTTAGGCGCACGCCATATTTTCTTATTAAAATTATCCAGCGTATTGGCAAAGAAGTCCTGTTCCTCATCATCCAACCGGTTCAAAGGCAAGAACTGAATACTTTCAATCTGATTCTTGGGATGAGTGTTCAGAGCGACTCTCAACAAAGGGCAGGGATAGTTCTCGAAAATGAAGCGGGCCACTCTTTCCAGCCCTTTCTCACGGCATTTCCCGAAATAGATATTCAGATACCAGATATCACTTTTGATCCCGTTCTTCTGAATCCATTGATAACACAACGCCTGCAGACTTCGGTCCATGCGGATTCCTGTCCCCGTCTCCAGTTTGTTGATGATGTCAACATCGGGAATCACCCGTTGTCCTCTCGTCTGGGCAAGCAACGAACAGTAATACCCTTCGGAGTTATAGCTGTAATCATTGCTAAGATTAATAACTAACTTCCGGTCTTTTTCAACCGGCTTGTTCTTCAGATAGTCGGAAACAGTCAGGATACTTTTCGTCTCACAATACGGTTTCCAGTCATCCGGATTATCCAACAGAATTAACACATTATTCATAATGGTTAAAAATTAAACCTACAAGAGGATATTAAGTAAATCGGGCGCAAATATAGACATATTATTCACTCTACCTCACGCAACGGTCTAAATTATTTTTGCAGCAAAAAAAGAAAAGAAAAAGAGAGGATTACTCGTACCTCATGGAGCTTGCAGGATTGATCTTCGTTATCAAGTAAGAAGGTCCGATCAGCATCAGAACCGATGCCAGCAACGTACCTGTATTGATCAAAAGGAAGAACCAGACATTGAAAGAAACCGATACCGTATCAACATAATAATTCTCCGGATCGAGCTTAAATATTCCGAATTGGGACTGGATAAAACAGAACGCCAATCCAATCGCATTGCCCCAAAGCATCCCCTTGCCGATGAGAAAGACGGCAAACCAAAGGAAAGTCTTGCGAATCGTAAAATTATCGGCTCCCAGCGCTTTCAGTATTCCGATCATATTGGTGCGTTCTATGATAATAATCAGCAAACCGGAAATCATGGTAAAGCCGGCAACTCCTATCATCAGGAAAAGGATTACCCATACATTCAGATCAAGCAGATTGAGCCATTCAAATATCTGGGGATTCAGTTGCTCGATGTTGCGTACATAATACACGCCTCCAAACTTATCCCGCTGACTATCCGTATCAACGGCTATCTCGTAAGTGATATCTTCCAGTTTATCATAGTCGCGCACCTGCAGTTCCACTCCGCTCACCTGCTCCGGTTCCCAGCCATTCAGGCGGTTCACCAAATAAAGGTCAGTCAGCAGAAACAGATTATCATACTCCGAGAAATTGGTCTGATAAATGCCTGCAATCGTCAAGCGCCGGGCACGGATATTATCCTGAATATAATAGGTATATATCTTATCTCCCAGCTTCAGCTTCATTTTAGTAGCCAGCGCCTTGGAGATAAGTACCTGATTACTGGAAGCCGAATCACTGAACGCAGGAATCTCCCCTTCCACCAGATACTCCTGCATAAAACTCGGATCAAACTCCGGTCCGACACCTTTCAGTACCATTCCCTGAAAAGCATCATCCGTTTTTATCATCCCCGGCTTGGTAGAATAGCGTTGCACATGGCTTACTTGGGGATAACCGGAAAGAGCAGTCATCATACTGTCCCCCACCGCTATCGGATGAGTCTCATAAGAATTGACCGCATCCAGATTCGCTATCTGAATGTGCGACCCGAACCCGATGACTTTATTCCTTACCTCACTTTTAAACCCTATGACTACCGCCACCGCAATAATCATAACAGCCAACCCTATGGCAATACCAGCCATAGCAATGAGGACCGCAGGACGTGAAACCTGCTTTCCACCATCGCTCTCGCGATAAATACGACGGGCTATAAAAAGAGATAATGACAATTCTTTAATAGGTATTAAGTATTAGGTAATAAGTAATAGCCGTAGCTTATTTAGAGATCAGGGATTAGGGATTAAGTATTATATTAAGCATTAAGACATTACCTTATGATATAATTATCAACCTTATAATACATCATACGCCAACCAGCGTCTACGGTTATTACCTATTACTTAATACTTATTACTTATTTCCTATTCCGTTCTTCCCGGATACACCTCCAACGCCTTTTGCAGGATGAAAAGCGCACGGGTCAAGTCTTCTTTCTTCAATACGTAGGCGATACGCACTTCGTTGATGCCGGAGCCCGGAGTAGTATAGAAACCGGAAGCCGGTGCCATAAATACGGTCTGGCCTTCGTATTCAAAGTCGGAAAGACACCATGCACAGAACTTGTCCGAGTCGTCTACGGGGAGTTTGGCTACGGTATAGAAAGCCCCCATCGGGATCGGAGAATAAACGCCCGGAATACGGTTCAATCCATCAATCAAGCATTTACGCCGTTCTACGTATTCATCATACGTCTCACGCGAATATTCCTCCGGAGCATCCAAAGAAGCTTCGGCGGCAATCTGTCCGATCAAAGGAGGACTCAGACGAGCCTGGCAGAATTTCATAACAGCGTCACGTATCTCTTTGTTCTTGGTAATCAATGCACCGATACGGATTCCGCACTCCGAATAACGCTTGGAAACAGAATCAATCAGCACTACATTATTCTCGATACCTTCCAGATGGCAGGCAGAGATATAAGGAGAGCCGGTATAAATAAATTCACGATATACTTCGTCAGAGAAGAGGAAGAGGTCGTACTTCTTCACCAGGTCACGGATCTGATTCATTTCCCGACGTGTATACAGATAACCGGTCGGGTTGTTCGGATTACAAATCAGGATAGCCTTGGTACGTTCATTGATCAGTTCCTCGAATTTCTCTACTTTCGGCAGGGAGAAACCTTCTTCAATGGTCGTTGCAATCGTACGGATCTTTGCTCCGGCAGAGATGGCAAATGCCATGTAGTTGGCGTATGCAGGTTCCGGAACAATGATTTCATCTCCCGGATTCAGGCAGGAAAGGAAGGAAAAAAGTACCGCTTCCGAACCTCCCGATGTAATGATTATATCGTCAGCCGTCAGGTTGATGTTGAACTTTGCATAATATCCCACAAGTTTCTCGCGATAGCTTCTGTTTCCGGCACTGGGGCTATATTCCAGCACTTTACGGTCGATGTTGCGTATCGCGTCAATCGCGGCCTGAGGAGTGGGCAGGTCAGGCTGTCCGATATTCAGGTGAAACACATGGACTCCCCGTTGCTTGGCAGCGTCTGCCAAAGGAGCCAGTTTTCTGATAGGAGATGCAGGCATCTCGTTTCCGCGAATGGATATAGTTGGCATAATTTTAACTACAAATTACTAATTACTATTTACTTTTTTAATTTGGAACTGCAAATGTACGCAATAATTTGAATACAGAGACATAAAAACTTTAAAATCCTTATCAAGGGTAAAAACGTAGTGGAAAAATGAAAAGAAAGCTATACATTTGTAATACGGAAAACTTAAAACAATATCATAATGACCATACACCTTATCTCATTTGCTTCAATACTTCACAAACAAGCCTCGCTGCGCAATTCGCACGAAGCAATTCTGAGTGAACTTGAAAAATATTACACTGTCAAACTCATCGATTATCAAGATATGGATAAGTTGGGCAGTGATGATTTCAAAATCATTTTTATCGCTACCGGAGGTGTGGAAAGACTGGTCATCCAGCACTTCGAACGTCTTCCCCGCCCCGCCATTTTATTGGCCGATGGCATGCAGAACTCACTTGCTGCGGCATTGGAAATATCTACATGGCTCCGTGGAAGGGGAATGAAGAGTGAAATTCTTCATGGAGAATTACCGTCTATTATTCAACGTGTACATATACTATATAATAATTTCCGCGCGCAGCGTTCTTTGTTCGGCAAGCGTATCGGAGTCATCGGTACTCCTTCTTCGTGGCTGGTTGCCAGCAATGTGGATTATCTTCTGGCAAAACGCCGTTGGGGAATCGAATATATAGATATTCCGCTGGAAAGGGTTTATGAACATTTTAAACAAATCACAGATGATCAGGTAGGCGCGTCCTGCGCCGCCGTTGCTTCGCAGGCGCTTGCCTGCCGCGAGGGAACTCCCGAGGATTTAATCAAAGCGATGCGATTATACAGGGCCATCAAGAGAATTTGCGAAGAAGAGAAGCTGGAAGCGCTGACATTAAGCTGCTTCAAACTGATCGATCAAATTGATACGACCGGCTGTCTGGCATTGTCATTGCTGAATGATGACGGTATCATGGCAGGCTGTGAGGGAGATCTCCAGTCTATCTTCACTCTTCTGGCAGTTAAGGCGCTGACAGGAAAAGAAGGATTCATGGCAAATCCATCCACCATCAATACGCGAACCAATGAATTAATATTGGCACATTGCACTATAGGACTCAAACAGACGGAAAGATATATTATCCGCAATCATTTTGAGACAGAGAAAGGTATCGCCATTCAAGGACTGCTGCCGACAGGTGACGTGACTATCGTAAAATGCGGAGGCGAATGTCTGGATGAGTATTACCTGTCTACCGGAACTCTAACCGAGAATACGAATTATATCAATATGTGCCGCACGCAGGTGCGTATCCGCATGAATACTCCGGCGGATTATTTCCTGAAAAACCCGCTAGGCAATCATCATATTATGATTCATGGGAATTATGAAGAAGCTTTGAATGAGTTCCTGTTATCGAATGCCTGCAAAAGGACGGAATAGGGGATCGAAACAGAGGCATATCTTTCCACTGTCCGCCGTGCCACTCCACTACTGTGTCAAAACCGACTTTCTTCAAGGTTGCCAATGCTTCGGCACGACTGTTATTAATCCGTTCCGGATAATGGGCATCACTATTCACCTGTACCCGAATACCCAATTCTTTCAATAAAGGGAAATAGCGTTCGTTCGGATAGAAAGTTCCCAAATCATGATAAGACTTGGTATTAATTTCAACGATATATCCATGACGGGCTATTTCTGCAAAATAATCGCGAACCAACGCATCATACCACGGTTCGTCCAATAATCCCGGACGATAGCAAGAGGCATTATAGTGCATCTTATCTGCATGACCAAGGATATCAAAACCTCCCAGCTCGACCATACGGAGCAGATTCTTATAATAAAGGTGGACAACGTAATCGAGATCACCTTCAAAATGCGCATCTATCAATTGACGGAATATATCGGCAGGGGTATCGATATCCACGACTTTGCCCTGCGGAGAATAGAGCATATGCACAGAACCAATCCGATAATCGAGCGGCAATTCCTGAAAACGAGGGATAGCGGGATGGCTCTCTTCATTCAGATAGTCTATTTCGAGTCCGATGGCAAGCTCTATTTTATCGGCATATTTCTCCTTCAGACGAGAAAATTCGGAAAGGTAATCATCCATCCGGTCCCACTCCATCGTCCATGCTGTAGAAAATGGCAGAGGAGCGTGAGAAGAAATGCCATAAGAAGAAAAGCCTTCACTAATGGCAAAACGGATAAAATCTTCCATATTAGCTCGTCCGTCACAATATAAGCAGTGACTATGGTAATTGGTCAGGTTTGTCATATCGGTCTATGTTATTTCGGTTATTATCAGGTTGTTTCAGTTATTACAGTTTCTTTCCGTTCAGATTCATGTCAGCCTTCTATCTCGCTCAGTTCCAGCCAGCGCATGGTCTTTTCGTCAATCAGATCATTCACTTCGGGCAGACGTTTCGACTTTTCAGTCAGTTCGTCTACAGAAAGCGTTCCGCTGCAAAGCAGTTCTTCAATCTGTGCCTTCTCCGCTTCCAGTTCCGCTATTTCTTTTTCCAGTTGTTCGAACTCACGCTTTTCCTTGAAGCTCATTTTCCGCTTATCGTTCAGACGGACACGGGCGGTCTTCTCTTCCTGCGGCTTTTCCGCTTCCTTTTCTTTCTGTGCCTTGGCTTCTTTCCAGTCACGGTAATCGCTATAGTTTCCGGGGAAGTCACGGATATCTCCCTGTCCGTTGAATACCATCAGATGGTCTACTACCTTATCCATAAAGTAGCGGTCGTGGGAAACGACTATGACACAGCCCTTGAAGTTCTGCAGATACTCTTCGAGCACATTCAGAGTGATGATGTCCAGGTCGTTGGTAGGCTCATCGAGCACGAGGAAGTTGGGATTGCGCATCAGCACCGTGCACAGGTAAAGGCGGCGGCGCTCTCCCCCACTCAGTTTATAGACATAGCTATGCTGCGTTTCGGGAGTAAACAGGAAATGCTGCAGGAATTGCGAAGCCGTCAGCTTCTTTCCATTCCCCAGTTCGATCACTTCGGCTATATCCTGCACGACATCAATCACCTTCATTTGTTCGTCGAACTGGAGACCGTCCTGCGAGTAATAGCCGAAACGGACAGTTTCGCCCACATCCACCGTTCCGCTGTCGGGTTTGACCTGTCCCATCAATATTTTGATAAAAGTAGATTTACCCGTTCCGTTATTTCCTACAATTCCCATCTTCTCGTAACGGGCAAAGATATAGGAAAAATCATCCAGAATCTTCAGGTCTCCGTAGCTCTTGAACAGATGATCGGCTTCGAATATCTTGCTTCCGATATAAGAGGCCTTTACTTCCAGTTTTACGTTGTCATTGTTGAAACGTTGCTTGGCAACCTTCTCCAGTTCATAGAAGGCATCTTCACGGTATCGGGCTTTGTGTCCGCGTGCCTGCGGCATCCGGCGCATCCAGTCGAGTTCCGTACGATAGAGGTTATTGGCACGTTCTATTTCCACGCTTTTAGCCTCGATGCGTTCCTGACGTTTCTCCAGATAATAGCTGTAGTTACCTTTATATTGATAAATCTGCTGATTGTCAATTTCGATAATCTCCGAGCAGACACGGTCGAGGAAATAACGGTCGTGCGTCACCATCAGCAGGCTCAGGTTGGTGCGACGCAGGTAGTCTTCCAACCATTCGGTCATGTCCAGGTCCAGATGGTTGGTAGGCTCATCGAGAATCAGCAAATCCGGTTCGGTGATCAGGGCGTTGGCTAAGGCTACACGTTTCAGCTGTCCGCCGGAAAGCTGCTTCACCTGCTGGTCAAAGTTACGGATTTTCAGTTGGGACAGAATTTGCTTGGCTTTCTGCTCATATTCCCATGCTTTCTCCTGGTCCATGCGTGCCAAGAGGTCTTCCAGTCCCGGATGCCCTTCGGTTTCCATACATCGTTCGTACTCTTTAATCAGTTCGACGGTGCTGTTGCCGTGATGGAAACAGGCTTCGAGAACGGTCAGTTCTTCGGGATACTGCGGGTCTTGTTCCAGATAATCCACACGAAGGTCACGGCGGAAGACGATGTTTCCGCTGTCATACCCTTCTTTTCCGGCGATGATATTCAGTAAGGTTGTTTTTCCGCTGCCGTTCTTGGCGATTAATCCGACGCGTTGCCCCTCGGCAATGCCAAAAGATATATTTTCAAAAAGAACCAAGTCGCCGAAGGACTTGGTCAGGTTGTCTACTTGTAAATAAGGTACTGCCACGTAATTTAGTGATTAGCTGGTTCGTGATTTAGTGATGATCGATTGCCGATTGATATGCTTCGGCAATGTTGCAGGGTTGGCCGGCCTTAACTTTGCTCCATGCGATTTTCATCGGGTCGATGGTCCGGCCTTGGTATTCGAGTACGGGGACTTCCCGATTGCCGTCAATCAAGGTTTTCCACTCCATGCCTTCCACTTCGTTAGTCAGAATCGCGCATACCGTTATACCGATGGCGAGCCATTCATCTTTCTTCTTGGGGCTGATCTTACCGCTGTCTATCACTTGCTGAATCTTCTCCAAGTCCTCTTCCACTCCCTGAAAGTCTTTTTTGAGTTCCTGTTTGACGGTAGATACTACCCACTCGTAGCCTTCATTGATCTGATAGATTTCCGATAGGCGGACGGGAATCAGTTCTGCGGGATATTTCTCGCCTTCCTTGCGGGCTTCCAGTGTAGCGATGACCTCTTCCGCTTCCTTGGTGCTTCCGCCTTTGGGTACGGTAAAAGAACATTCAAAAGCGATATTGCCGGTTCCTGTTATCCACAGGTGAGAAGTATAATAAGTGCCCTCTTCCTGAAACATTTCTTTACTGTAGGCACAGTCCCATGTACCGATTTTCACCAATGAAGCCGAATCGTTTTCTTTCAGTTCCTGACGGATGGCATCTTTACCGTATGAGGCGTTGCCTTTAAAAGCTGATATACGAAAGTTGCCCGTCCATACATCGGGGTTATAGAAAAGAAAAGAGCCTTCGCCATCTTCAAACTCGTTCCAGTCCGACGGATAATTCATCGAAAACCATGCTCCGGGGGAGATAAATTTCTTGCCTTGCATCCTTTTTCATTAAATGATTACTTGGGCAAAAATACACTAAATCGATGGAATAACCGCACAAATTTAGAGAAATGAAGCGATAAGGACCGAATAATAAGGTGACTGTGAAGAAAAATACAGTGATTGAATTAACGGTAAAAACGCGCCACAGATATTTGAGCCATAAGAAGCATTACAGTCAGTGTCATCATATTTTCTCCTTTTATTTATTATCTTTGCTGAAATTAAAAAAAAGATTGATATGGAGAATATACTAAAACGTATAAAAGAATATTACCCGGTTTCGGAAGATTCACTGAATGCGTTGAAGCATTGTTTCAGGCAGCAGGTCTTTCCTCCTAAAATCAATATAATACGGGCAGGCTACAGGGACAAACAAGTCTACTTTATAGAGAAAGGCATTACACGTTCGTACATACAGTATAACGGCAAAGGCATAACAACCTGGTTCTCCGTGGAGGGCGATGCTACATGCGGTTCCTGGGATTTGTATCACAATAAGGCAGGGTTTGAATATGTGGAAACATTAGAAGAAACTTTGACTTATGCCATCCCAATAGAAAAACTTAACGGCTTGTATAAATCACATATTGATATTGCCAACTGGATGAGGGTTTTGCAGCAAGAAAACTTCTTGCAACTGCAGGATATCCACATTTCCCGTCTGAACTTGTCGGCACAAGAACGTTACGAAAAGTTATTGAAGGAATACCCTGACATTTGCCGCCGGGTGAATTTAGGATATATCGCTTCTTTCTTGGGCATCACTCAGCCCTCCCTTAGTAGAATCAGGGCAAATTACTGAGTTTTTTTAACATAGGACAAAAAATAAGAATTTCATTCCTTGTAACTTTGTGCCCGAACAAAAAAAAGAATCAGCAGGTATGATAGAAACTGAATTTGAGAAATGTATGAAAGGGCAATGGTATGATTGCCACGACAACACCTTTATCGAGAGAAAGGCAAAGGCCTCAGACTGGTGCCAGAAATACAATGCTGTCCCTTATTCCCAAAGGGGCAGACGATATGAAATGCTAAAATCTCTGTTTGCCCATGTAGGTACCAATGTGTCCGTAGGTGATTCGTTTATATGCGGATTTGGCGACAATATCCATATAGGCAACAATGTCTCTGTCAATATGAGATGCACCTTTATCGACTGCAATAAGATTACGATTGGCAACAACATTCTGATTGCCCCCAATGTGCAAATCCACACAGCGACACACCCTATTGAACTGAACGAGCGGCTCAATCCCGACTGGGTGCCCGGAAGTAGTGCCTATTTTTGTCGCACCTATGCTCTGCCCGTCACCATCGAAGACGGTTGCTGGATAGGTGCCGGAAGTATATTGTTGCCCGGTGTCACGATTGGCAGCGGCAGCGTCATAGGTGCAGGAAGCGTGGTAACACACGATATTCCGGCTAACAGTGTAGCCGTAGGAAGTCCCTGTAGAGTAATTCGCAAGATTAACCAAACGCAGGAATATGGTGAAGCTGGTCGCATTTGATTTGGATGGTACTATCGGCGATACCATTCCTATGTGTATCCGTGCTTTCAAGAAAGCCGTCGCACCATACGTCCTGCACGAACTGTCCGAAAAGGACATTGTGCAGACCTTCGGACTGAACGAAGAAGGAATGATAAGGCAGGTAACAGACCGAAACTGGGAAAAGGCATTGGAGGATTTTTATGCCTGCTATTCCCAAATGCACGAAATGTGTCCACATCCCTTTGAGGGCATAACGGAATTGATCCAAAGACTGAGAAGAAATGGCTTTCTGACAGCCCTGGTCACAGGCAAAGGTCAGAATAGCTGTAACATCACTTTAGATAAGTTTGGAATGAGTGACTATTTTGATGCCATAGAAACCGGCTCTCCTTATAAGAACAGAAAGGCGGAAGCGATCGGCAACTTACTGGAAAGGTTTCACCTGGCACCGGACGAACTGCTATATGTCGGCGATACGGTGTCGGACGTACTTTCCTGCAAAGAAGCCCATGTGGAATGCCTGTCGGCAGCGTGGGCACCAAACGCCCTTTTCGAAGAATTGTCTGCGGTAAATGCCGGAAATGTCATAACGTCTGTCCCCGATTTGGAGCAGAGACTTGTATTCATGAAGATCATCCACCATTAATGAAGATGCTTTTCCGAATCAAACATATCCTGAGTTTGTATAACCATCAAAATAAGTAAAGCATATCAGCTACATCCGGACAACCGGGCACCGGGGATACCTTTGAAGCATACTTGTTGCGGAACGGAACAAGAGGCTTCCGCCATACTAATCACTTTCCTATCGGCTGTATTTTCCTCCGTACTTCTTTGGAAATCTCCAGAAACATATAGTTCAGCTTTCCGGAGTGGATGCCTGCTTCATTGTCTTTGTACTTTTTGTTGGCATACTGTTTGGATTTCTCGAAAGTGAGCAGTGACATTTCGTTCTGCGATTTGCCGACCATGGTAGAGTCCAGTTGTTCATCCGGGAAGAAGTCGTCGAGGTCTACATCGCCGATCATCGTTGTTTCGAGGAAGTTCATGTCCTTATGAGAGTTATCGGTGTAATATCCTACGAACATATGCCCCGGTGTACGTACCAGTATCGGTTCGATATTGATAGCCCGAAGAAGCGAAGCGAACAGGACGCTGCCGTCCACACAGTTGATCTGCGACGATTCCAGCGCATCGTCAAAGGTGCGGACACGTTGCGAGAAAACGACATTGCTCGAAAGGCTCGTATTGGATACGGAACTGTAGCGGAACTTACGTTTCTGTAAGATGTTCCAAAGTGCGTACACCTGCTTGTCTACCGCACCTTTGGCCGTGCTCTGGTAGCCCAAGAAACGATTCACGATGCGGGTATTCAGCGCTTCACGAAGCAACTGGTCGATCATCGGATTCTCTTCGTTGACGTATGCGGCAAAAAAGATACTGGTATCGTAAAACTTCGTCCCGTTCGCCACATAACCCAACAGGCATTCATTGACGCTACGCACAGAAAACGTACGTACCCGTTGTCCCAAGTCTTTCCCGTTCATCTCCACTTTTACGGCTACGCTCACCGGTTCCGCCTGTGCGTTATTCTTCAGTGCCTCGTAATTCCAGATGATATCGGGATAAATAGTATATTCCGTCCTCGGCTTGTTCAGCACAAATTCCGACACGGAACGGGAAAAGAAAGGGGTCTCGGCAACCTCTATCCGCACCCGGCTGTAAGCAGTCCTTGACTTCACCCGAACGGCGATGCACGATTTCGGATTTCCGAGACAGGTAGAATCTGAAGGAGTAATCACCTGCGCGTCCGTAGTGGCTACCGACAGGATGGCCGACGGAAAGATATTTCCTCCCAGATCGTCTACGATCTCAAAGCCGGAATTAAAAGAAGTATATTTAAAGACGGAGATTCCCCCGATGAGAAGAAGCAGTACAATCACCCCTCCTACCACTTCGCGTCTATATCGTTTCAAGTCTATTTTTATCATGATCTGCAAACTGTGTATTTATTATCCTATCGCTACACAAAGATAACAAATAACAGACGGTTTTTCCTCGCATATCCCATAAAAACTTTCAAATATCATCCCGATGCCCGCATTCAGCGGAATGTAATACGATTGTAATATTTGTTTCATCCGCCCGTAACAAAGTCTTCTCATCTTTGTCCCGAAATAAAAAAAAGCTTAACTTTGTCATATCACATTAATACATATATCATATGAACGATTACCGTATTTTAGTTGTCGACGATGAAGAAGACCTCTGTGAGATTCTGAAATTCAATCTTGAAAACGAAGGTTATGAAGTGGATACCGCCAACTCCGCCGAAGAGGCTCTGAAGATGGATATCAGCAGTTACCACCTGATTCTTCTGGACGTGATGATGGGGGAAATCTCCGGTTTCAAGATGGCAAACATGCTGAAGAAAGACAAGAAAACAGCCAGAGTGCCCATCATCTTCATCACAGCCAAAGATACCGAAAACGATACCGTAACAGGCTTCAATCTGGGAGCGGACGATTATATCTCCAAGCCTTTCTCCCTGCGCGAAGTGATCGCCCGTGTGAAAGCCGTACTGAGGCGTACCGCCACGATGGAGACGGAAAAGGCGCCCGAACGCCTGACTTACCAGTCACTCGTGATCGACATCACCAAGAAGAAGGTAAGCATAGATGACGAAGAAGTGCAGTTGACGAAGAAAGAATTTGAAATACTGCTTCTGCTGGTGCAGAACAAAGGACGCGTCTTCTCCCGTGAAGACATTCTGGCACGCATCTGGAGCGACGAAGTATACGTACTCGATCGTACCATTGATGTGAATATCACCCGTTTACGGAAGAAAATTGGCGAATATGGCAAGTGCATCGTTACCCGCCTGGGATACGGATACTGCTTTGAAGCCGAATAATCAAGAAGTATGAATCTACCTGTCAAGCAAAAACATTTCCTCTCTTTCAGCCGGAAGTTATTCCTTTCGGTGATCTCGCTGTTTCTGGTATTTGCCTTTTGTTTCATCGCCTACCAGTATCAACGCGAAAGAGAATATAAAGTCGAGTTACTCAACACGCAGCTCCAGAACTACAACAGCCGCTTGTACGAACGGCTGAACAGTAATCCCGCCATCGAAGAAACGACTGAAAAGTATATCCGTGACCACGCGTTGGAGGACTTGCGCGTCACACTGATCGACTTGCAGGGAAATGTGATCTATGACAGTTATCAGACTACCGACCAGCAACTGGAGAACCATCTCAACCGCCCCGAAGTGCAGAAAGCCTTGAAAGACGGAACCGGTTTTGACGTACGCCGCACCTCGGAGACCACCGGGCTACCGTATTTCTATTCGGCAACCCGCTACGGAGATTATATCATCCGCTCGGCACTGCCATATAATGTAAGCCTCATCAATAATCTGCAGGCAGACCCGCATTACTTATGGTTTACGGTCATTGTGTCGCTGTTGCTCATGGTGATCTTCTACAAATTCACCAACAAACTGGGAACCTCTATCAGCCAGCTCCGCGAGTTTGCCATGCGTGCAGACCGTAACGAACCGATAGAGATGGCGATGCAGTCTGCTTTTCCGCATAATGAGCTGGGAGAGATTTCGCAGCACATCATCCAGATATACAAGCGTCTGCACGAAACGAAAGAGGCACTCTACATCGAACGCGAGAAACTGATTACCCATCTTCAGATTTCGCATGAAGGGCTGGGCATATTCACCAAAGACAAAAAAGAGATTCTGGTCAACAACCTCTTTACTCAATACAGTAACCTGATTTCGGACTCTAACCTGGAAACGACAGAGGAAGTATTCGCCATCAGCGAACTGAAAGACATCATTCATTTCATCAACAAGAACCAGCAGCAACGCTCGCGGGGAAAAGACGAAAAGCGTATGTCCGTCACAATCAACAAAAACGGACGCACCTTTATCGTGGAATGTATCATCTTTCAGGACGCCAGCTTCGAGATTTCGATCAATGACGTCACGCAGGAAGAAGAGCAGGTACGTCTGAAGCGCCAATTAACCCAGAACATTGCCCATGAACTGAAAACTCCCGTAAGCAGTATCCAAGGTTATCTGGAAACGATTGTCAATAACGAGAATATCTCACGTGACAAGATAAATACGTTCCTCGAACGGTGCTACGCACAAAGCAATCGCCTCAGCCGGCTGCTACGCGACATATCCGTACTGACCCGCATGGACGAAGCCGCCAACATGATAGACATGGAGCGGGTAGACATCAGCGTACTGGTAGGGAACATCATCAATGAAGTTTCTCTGGAACTGGAAGAAAAGCACATTAGCATCGTGGATTCACTAAAGAAGGGTATCCAGATCAAAGGCAATTACTCTCTGCTCTACTCCATCTTCCGTAACCTGATGGACAATGCCATCGCATACGCCGGAACCAATATTCAGATAAACATCAACTGTTTCCGTGAAGATGAGAATTACTATTATTTCAGCTTCGCAGATACGGGCATCGGTGTCTCTCCGGAACATCTGAACCGCCTTTTCGAACGTTTCTATCGGGTGGACAAAGGGCGTTCACGCAAACTCGGCGGAACCGGTTTAGGGCTTGCCATCGTAAAGAATGCCGTCATCATCCACGGAGGAAACATTTCTGCCAAGAATAATCAAGGCGGCGGACTGGAATTTGTCTTCACGCTGGCGAAAGAGAAATAAACAGCTTGTTTTTCTTTACTCACAGTGCAGTCAAACAATCAGCCACTCTCCCAGATTCCGCTTCGCGGCATCAAAAGACACACCGACTTTCACCAGTCGCCTGCCATCCACGGTGTAGGGCAAAAGGTAACCTTTTTCATCAATCTGCTTCAGAGCGTCTTCGGCGGTGCCGGTGAGTTTAAATTCGAACACATAGATGTAGTCCGCAGTCTTTACTACTGCGTCGGCACGACCGATAGCGGTACGGACTTCCGCTTGCGTGAATTGCCCCATGAGTTTGAAGACGAGATAGAATACAACTTGATAATGACGTTCCGTTTTCTCGTTCAGTTCGTAAGGAAAATCGGCGAAGAAACAGGACAGACGAGTGAGGAAAGCTTCCGTTTCGCCCGTTTCCAGTTCATGCACAAATTTCCCGATATAAAAGGTGGTATCGGTGGATGCGACAGGAGTATAGAAAGGGGCGACAAAATTGAGGAAACCATATTTCACCTCTTCGTTAGGAAACCCCAGCGTATATGTACGAAAACGTTGGTCGAACGACTTTATAGTCAGGTATCCGCTTTGATAAATCATCGGAACAGGATTGGAGATATTCGCCCTGTCGTCACTCAATGAAGCAGAAGAGACTTCAATACCGTCCAATTCGCGAAGGTCAAAATTTGTCTTCTTTAGGATCTCTACCAGAAAAGTAGGCGTTCCGCTGGCAAACCAATAGTCACCGAAACGCGACTTAGCAAGGGCATTGAGCACACTGAAAGGATTGAACATGGGAGTAAATCCTTTCTCAGGAGTGAAGCGGTAACCGTCATACTGGCGGGTGAGTTGCTCTACGGCTTCGCCATAATTGGTTTCAGTCTGGAGAGCCAGTTCTTGCAATTCAGGCACAAAAACGGTTTCGATTTCCGCACGTGTCATGCCGCAAAGGGTGTTGTACTCAAGGTCGAAGCTGATATCATTCAACTGGTTAAGCGTGCTGAAAATGCCCATCTGCGCAAACTTCGTTACTCCGGTGATAAAGACAAACTGAAGATAAGGGTCAGCATCTTTGAGTACAGTATAGAAAGCGGTCAGCGTTTTACGGAAGTCTTCTTGCAAATCAGGTTTATCGAATGTCTGAAGCATGGGTTTGTCATATTCGTCTACGAGTACGACCACACGGCGTCCGGTCTGTTCGTATGCACGTCGGATAATGGTAATGAAGCGTCCGGAGTAGGTCATTGTGCCTTTATCTACTCCATACATCTCTTCCCAACTTTCCAGTTGCAGTTCAAGCATTCTTTCCAATCGTTCCCTACTGTCATATTTCTCAGCATTCAAGCTTAGGTGCAACACCGGGTATTCGAACCAGTTCTGCTCCAGTTTCTCGATAGCGAGTCCTTCGAAAAGTTCTTTCTTCCCCTTGAAATAAGCTTCAAGCGTGGAAAGCAACAGGCTCTTCCCGAAACGCCGGGGACGACTGAGGAAATAAGGCTTCCCTTTCGTTACGAGACGATAGACCAGTTCTGTTTTATCGACATAAAGATATCCTTCCGAGCGAAGAAATTCGAAACTTTGTATCCCTATCGGGAGCTTACGGAGCGTTTTAACAGGTGCGTTCATATCAGCTTTTATTAAAAAATAACCAATGCTACGGGCAAAGATAACAAATTCGATGCAGATTCCACCCGAAGGGAAGAGATTATTTAGCCCTATTCACACAAAGTCGGCTGTATCGATAAAAAATACGAAGCCGCATATCCAGTTTTCAAAACTTACCGGAATATCGGTATGTTTTTTCACATAGTTTTCATACCTTTGCTTCCGAAAGTAAGTTTAAACCAACCAATTGTCATGAAAACAAACATAAGCCTTATACTCATTCTGTGCCTTCTTCTTGGCGCCTGTAAAAACGGGAATGCTTCAAGTCAAAGCAAAAGCGAAACACCGCAAGATACCATTAAGGCTATTAAGATGCCCGCCATCCCGCAAATGATGACAGCACCGGAACAACGGGCCGACTTTCTGGCCAAGCATTATTGGGACAATGTAAACTTTGCCGACACCAACTATATCCATCATCCGGAAGTAACGGAGCAAGCGTGGGCAGATTATTGCGACTTGCTGAACCACGTACCGCTTGAAACAGCCCAACAAGCCATGCGCAATGTAATCGACCGGACCAATGTGGACAAGAAGGTGTTTACATATATCACCGACCTGGCGGACAAGTATCTGTATGATCCCAACTCCCCCATGCGTAACGAAGAATTTTATATACCGGTACTGGAAGCAATGATAGCCTCTCCTGTATTGAACGAAACAGAGAAGATACGTCCCCAGGCCCGTCTTAAGCTGGCTCAGAAAAACCGTATCGGAACCAAAGCGCTCAACTTTACTTATACCCTGGCCTCCGGAGCACAAGGTTCATTATATCAGTTGAAAGCGGAATATCTTCTGTTATTTATCAATAACCCCGGCTGTCAGGCATGCACAGAAACCATAGAAGGTCTGAAAAACGCTCCCATCATCAACCAGCTTTTACAGGAAAAGAAGTTGGTACTTCTCTCCATCTACCCCGATGAGGAACTGGACGAGTGGAAAAAGCATCTGAGCGAATTTCCCAATGAATGGATTAACGGATATGACAAGAAGTTCACTATCAAAGAAGAACAGGTCTATGACTTAAAGGCTATCCCGACTCTATATCTGTTGGATAAAGACAAGACTGTATTGCTTAAAGATGCCACTGCACCAGCCATTGAAGCATATCTAATGCAGCATCAATAGTTAACATGTAGTTCCAATATCAGTTCCAACCGTTGAAACAAAATGTTTCTGCCGCTCGGAACTAAAGTTTCATCGGCTTGAAACCGTTGGTTTCAACGCTTTGGAACTTTCTAAAGCAACTATCAATTAGAGTAACTTGACTGCATGACCGGAGTAACCCGACCGTATCAGTTGCTCCAATTCACCCGTTCTTTCAAGAAGCATTAACTCATTTATTGGCTACTAATAGATGAGTTATCAGCCTTTAATACCTGATTTTTCAATTATTAATAGTTGATATGTCAATCTTTAATAGTTGATATGTCAATCTTTAATAGTTGACGTATCAGACGTTAACATCCTACAAATCAACCCATAACACTACAAAACGTCACACAATTCGATGTACCGGAGTGAGGGCAACCGTTTGCTCTCATACCTGCCACCACACTTGCTACCACGCTTGAAACAGCGATGAATAAAGGGGTACGCAGGAATTGTTAGAGCATGAGAGCAAAACTGCTGTTATTTTCTTTTTGGTAGAAACAAATAAACTATATATCTTTGTCCCCGCATTGGTTTGCGACTCTCATCACGAGGGAAGCGATTAAAAGGGAATCAGGTGTAAATCCTGAACAGTCCCGCTGCTGTAAGTTCCATAGATATGTTGCGAGCAATCTACTCAAAGCCACTGGAAAGAAAATTCCGGGAAGGCGCCCGCAACAGGAATAAGTCAGAAGACCTGCCATGTAAAATCCGTTTCACTGCTTTCGAGGAAAAAGCGTTGAATCTAATGACCCGGACATCCGTCTATCATTTCATTCATCACTCTGATTCAGAGAAAGTATGTACAAACTAATAGACTCTGCCAAGTTTATTATGTGTGTCCGGTCGAAGCGATTTCGCCCGGACACTTTGATGGACATATTTTATTTACTTAATATACAAAACATGAATTGTAAAAAGCTATTCAAAACGTTATTATTTATAATAACAGCGTTCGTTATTGTGTCTTGCTCGAAAGACGATTGTGACCTGGACCACATTGACAAACTACAAGGATTGCCAGCTCTGAAAGCCGGCACTTTCCCCGAAGAGGATTTGACACTCAATGTCGGAGAACAATATGTATATGCCCCTAAGGCAAGTAGTCCGCTGGATATATACTATCAATGGTATCAGAATGGAGAAGATATGTCGACAGACCCGTCATTCACATTCAACGCCGAACATCCCGGCCGTTCCAAAGTTATTTTAGAACTCAGCAATGACTTGGGAAAAGTGACATTAGAAAATAAAGTGATGGTTCCGGGAGCGGATTACTCCAAAGGATGTCTGATTATCAATGAGGGATGGTTCGGACACGGATCCGGAAGTATTTCATTCTATAATTATGAGAAGAACAGCATTGAACACTGGTGCTATAAGAATCAGAATTTCGGAGATGTGCTGGGAGTTACCTCACAATCGGCTACTTTGTGGAATGGGAAGTTGTATGTCTGTTCAAAAGAAGATAATCAGTTGGTGGTGATGGACCCTAAAACTCTGTATGCTGAAAATAGCTGTGGCAAACTAGCTAATTATCAAGCTTATGAGTTTATCGGTTTGAATGACGATTATGGAATAATTACTCATGGAGGATATTTCAGCCGTATCAATTTAAAAACGTTTGAAACAATTACACTGGTGTCGGTAGGAAATACGTATACCGGAACAGGTAGCGGAATCGCTTATAACGGAAAACTCATATTAAATGTGAACTCCTCCGGGTGGGGAAGTCCTAAAGTGTATACCATAGACATTGCAGAATTATGTTCACCCGATCTCAAGCCTACAGACAAAGTCGCATTCCAGGAATTAGATATTGCAACCTATGGTGGTACTCGCTTTGTACAATGTAAAGATGGAAATATCTATACTGTAGAAACGACCAAAGACGGTAAAAACAATCTGGTAAGAATCAATGCTGATTTTTCTCTGGAAAAGGTTGCAATGCGTGACGATTATTCTCCCTCCTCGTTCGGTGCTTACAGAGAAGCCAGTTTCTGCGGCACTCCTGAAGGAATATTCTACTACATCGCAGGAGGAAAGATATACAAAGCCACTTTTGACAATCCCGCCCCTGAGGAGACACTGACCGAATACACCAAAGAAGGTTACGGATTCTATGGCGCAGGCATCCGCGTCAATCCAAAGAGCAACGAATTACTGGCCATGTACCTGACCGGAGACTATCAGAAAAATCTTCTGGTAAGATTCAACGCCGCCACAGGAGAAAAGATATCGGAAATAGCATACGATGGCTATTATTTCCCGGCTACATTCATTTTTAACTAATAACAAGACTCTGAAACAAGATGAATAAACTATATACCACTTTATTAATAGCCTGCCTTGCAGCAGGTTTTACCGCCTGTAACGACGACGATTGCGAAGATTTGCACCTCGGCAATCTGGCACATTATCCGAACGTACTGAAAGGAACTTTCCCGACAGAAAGCCAAGTGTTGGAATTAGGAGAAACGTTGGAGATTACTCCGGAACTGCTTAATCCGGAAGGAGCCACCTATTCATGGCTGGTCAATGGAAAAGAGTATTCTACCGAACCGACCTTTAGTTACAAAATAGACAATCCATGTCGCGCGGACCTGACATGTATCATCAAGAATAAATACGGAAAAGTAGAAATGAGCACAAGTTTCAGCTCTAACCACAACTTTTCCAAAGGATTCTTCTACGTAGCAGACGGAACATTCAATTTCTATGATACCGAAAAGAAAACTGCTTATCAAGATTGTTATGCTTCTTTAAATGCAGGAAAAACTTTGGGAATTGGTAACTACGACTCTGCAAATATCATTCACAGCAACGGAAAGTTCTATCTGCTTGTGGGCACCAGCACATCGAACCGAGATCATTTCTACATTGTCGACGCCAAGACTCTTTATTACGAAAACTCCGCTGTAGTAGGCGCAAACCTAAGCGGTCTGACCATTCTGAACGAACAATATGGATTAGTGACAGGAGATGGCATACGTCGTATTGACCTAAAATCACTTAACAATGTCAGGATCAAGAATGAGCGTCTGCTTTGTTTCTATAATAGCATAATCTACAATGGCAAAGTGCTGAGCAATGACACTTATAAAGATGAGTCCAAAGTGAAGTATTACGATGTAAACGAGCTAATCGCAGCTAAAGAAGGAGAAGCTCCTGCCGTTACAGAGCTAGATATCATTCAAAAACAGAAAATCAATTTTGTACTGGCTAAAGACGGTAATGTTTATACTCTTGAATCGGCTGATAACGGATGTAATATCGTAAAAATAAAGAATGACTTTACTTTAGAAAAAGTCTTTGCAAACTTCCAGCCGGCCAAGGGACCGTATCATTCAAGTCCGACCATAGGCATGGTAGCATCCGAAACAGAGAATATTATTTATCTGGTATCGACCGACGGAGCTATATATAAATATATATTAGGCGATTCAGACTCTCTCAAAGCACCTTTCATTGCCGCAGAATCAGGAGTTTCAATTACTGCTCCATTGCAGCTGAACCAACAAAGCGGAGAACTCTATGTAACTTATACCGAAGAACGGAAAGACGAATCTAAAATTGTCGTTTACAGCAAAGACGGAAAAGTTCTCCACACAGTAGACTGTGGTGAGAGCGTTCCTTCACAAATATTATTCAATAACTAAACTAACATAGAAAAATGAAAAGATATTGGTATCTGATGGCTATAGCAGCCACTCTTTTGGCTTCCTGCAACAAAGATGAGGAAGAAACGGAAATTCAAGGATTCAAAGTGCTGGAATATCGTCCGGCACCAGGGCAGTTTATCAATGAAGGCTTCGACTGCCAGACAATGGAAGAAGCAAACGCTTATGCAGAAGAGCGCTTCAACAAGAAACTCTACGTCTCACTGGGATCTTTCGGCGGATACATCACCGTTAGAATGCCGAAAGAAATAAAGAACCGCAAAGGATACGACTTCGGTATTATCGGCAATCCCTTCTCCGGAAGTTCCGAACCGGGCATCGTATGGGTATCCGAAGACGCTAATGGCAACGGAAAAGCAGACGACGTATGGTACGAGCTGAAAGGAAGTGACGAACCGGAACGCGACTATTCCGTCACTTACTACAGACCGGATGCAGCCGGAGATATCCCCTGGGAAGACAACAAAGGAGAAAGCGGAATCATCAAGTATCTCCCTCAATATCACGATCAGATGTATTATCCGAACTGGATTAAAGAGGACTCCTATACATTGAAAGGAAGTATGCTCGAAGCACGGACAGAGCAAGAAGGCGGAATATGGAAAAACAAGGATTTCGGAAAAGGATATGCCGACAACTGGGGAAGCGACATGGCAAAGGATGACAACGGCAACTACCGGTATAATCAGTTTGACCTGGATGACGCCGTTGACCAGAATGGCAATCCTGTAACGCTGGAACGTATTCATTTTGTGAAAGTACAGAGTGCCATTTTGAAGAATGTCGAGTCGATAGGTGAAGTGTCAACCGAGGTGGTTGGATTCAAAGCTTTTTAAAAAGCTGTTCAAAGTCATGGATTTACCTTCGCTCCTCTCTTGCAAAAGACAAATAAACTATCTATCTTTGTCGCGCATTGGTTTGCAACTCTCATGCACGAGGGAAGCAATTAAAAGGGAATCAGGTGAAAGTCCTGAACAGTCCCGCTGCTGTAAGTTCATTTTTTGGTTGCGAGCAATCGACTTTATAGCCACTGGAAAGCAAATTCCGGGAAGGCGTTCGCAACAGGAACAAGTCAGAAGACCTACCATGCAAACTCGTTTCACTGCTTTCGAGGAAAAAGCGATGAGTCTAATGAACCGGACAATCCGTCCATCATTTCATTCACCATTCTGATTCAGAGAAAGTGTGTACTAATTAATAAACTCTGCCAAGTTTATTATGATGTCCGGTCGAAGTGAGTTCGCCCGGACATCTTTTTACATTATGAACAGACTGAAAGAAAACAATGAGAAGGAATACTTTTATTAAAAAGATGAGCGTACTACTCTGCTGTCAGGCTTTGTCCTTATCCCTTTTTGCCCAACAACAAAAAGTGGATACAGCACATATCTACTCCATCCCCGAAATCATGGTATCCGACCCTTATCAGACGCGTGAAGTCCGTTCAGCCTCTCCTCTGCAGATTTTCAATAAGGAAGAATTAAAGAATCTGCAGGCACTGCAGGTATCGGATGCGGTAAAACATTTCGCAGGAGTTACCGTGAAGGACTATGGAGGTATCGGAGGATTAAAAACCGTCTCCATCCGAAGTCTCGGGGCACAGCACACCGCTGTTTCCTATGACGGCATCACCGTCAGCGACTGCCAGACTGGACAAGTAGACATCGGACGTTTCTCCTTAAACAACGTAGACCGCCTTTCGCTCAACAACGGACAAAGCGACAACATCTTCCAGCCTGCCCGTTTTTTTGCTTCTGCCGGTATACTGAACATACAGACACTGACTCCGCATTTCAAAGAAGACAAGCCGACTAATATAGCCGCCGAATTTAAGACCGGTTCATGGGGATTAGTAAACCCTTCCCTTTTTCTGGAACAACAACTCAACAAAAAATGGAGCATGACCGCCAACGGCGAATGGATGTCTTCGGACGGGCATTATCCATTTACCCTGCGTTACGGGAATGATGCCGATGTTCAGGTCAGTAAAGAGAAGCGCCGGAATACGGATGTAGAAAACCTTCGGGCTGAGATAAGCGCTTTCGCCAATCTCTCCGACAAAGAGCAATGGAGACTGAAAGCCTATTATTACCAGTCCTCACGGGGACTGCCCAATGCCACTACCTTATATTATGACTTCTCCCGACAAAATCTGCAGGATAAGAACACCTTTATCCAAAGCCAGTACAAGAAAGAGTTTAGCAGAAAATGGGTATTCCAGACCTCTGCCAAGTGGAACTGGAGTTATCAGAACTATCAGGACCCGGATGCTCTTACCTCCGTCGGAGGAACTGACAACAGCTATTACCAGCAAGAATATTACCTGTCCGCTTCCGCTCTATACCGGATATGGAACAATCTTTCTTTCTCCTTGTCCACCGACGGAAGCATCAATACGATGAATGCCAATTTGCAGAACTTCGTCTCCCCCACCCGCTATTCATGGCTGACAGCCTTTGCCGGGAAATACGTCAATGAATGGGTGACGCTGTCCGCTTCTGCTCTGGCAACTGTCATCAACGAGAAAGCTAAAAACGGAGGTAGTGCCGGCAACCACCGGAAGCTGTCTCCCAATGTCAGCATCTCGCTAAAGCCGTTTCATAATGAAGAACTGCGGTTCCGTTTCTTCTACAAAGATATCTTCCGTCTGCCCAGCTTCAATGATTTATATTACGACAAGGCCGGAAACATCAATCTGAAGCCGGAAAGTGCTACTCAATATAATATAGGTATTACTTATAGTAAAGCCATCAACAACTTTATACCTTATCTTTCGGCTACCGTAGACGCCTACCATAATAAAGTGACCGACAAGATTGTAGCCACTCCTACCAAGAACTTATTCATCTGGAGTATGGTCAATCTGGGCAAAGTGGATATCAAGGGGATAGATGCAACTGCCAGCCTCAGCCTCCAGCCTCTGGATAAACTACGGATCAACCTTTCCGGAAACTATACTTACCAACGGGCACTGGACGTTACCAACTCCAATCCCAACTCACCGGAAGGTAAAGTGTACAAGCATCAGATAGCCTATACTCCGCGCGTCTCCGCTTCCGGACAAGCCGGAATAGAAACTCCATGGCTCAATCTTTCCTATTCATTCCTTTTCTCCGGAAAACGGTATATGTTAGGACAAAACATCAGCGACAACCGCCTAGACAGCTACAGTGATCACAGCATCTCTGCCTACAGAGATTTCAAAATACAGAAAGTTACAGCATCACTCAACCTGGAAGTGCTGAATCTGATGAACAGGAATTATGAGATCGTTAAGAATTTCCCCATGCCGGGAAGATCGGTAAGAGTGACGATAGGAGTCAGGTATTAGGTAATAGGTATTAAGTAATAAGTATTAGGTATGCAGAAAGGTCTTTTATATAATATGTTGCTACGGTTGGGGAAGTATTTTTTTCTTTTCCCACTCTTCTTTATCGCTTGCGATGATCTGGAAGATAAGCCAAGTATTGTACCCGAAAGCAATGGGGATGTATTCGAAACCGGAACAGCGGAGATGTACATATTAAGCGAAGGACTGTTCAATCAGAATAATAGTTCGCTCGCTCGTTATTCTTTCAATCGGCAAAGATGTACGAACAACTACTTTAGTGCAAACAATCAGCGGGGACTGGGAGATACAGCCAATGACATAGCGATCTATGGAAATAAGATTTATGTAGTAGTCAATGTGTCGAGCACCGTAGAGGTGATTGACTTCCCTACGGGCAAATCCATCCGGCAGATCAGTATGTTGCGCGACAATGGCAGTTCACGTCAGCCCCGCGCGATAGCGTTTGATAAGGATAAGGCATATATATGTTCCTATGACGGCACAGTCGCAAGGATTGACACCACTTCTCTGGAGATCGAAGAGATTGTCACAGTCGGAAGAAATGCGGAAGATATCTGCGTACAAAACGGGAAATTGTATGTATCCAATTCCGGCGGACTGGATTATTCGGGACCGGGCGTAGACACTACAGTATCAGTGATTGACATAACGACTTTCAAGGAGACCAAGAAAATAGAAGTCGGACCGAATCCGGGAAAGATACTTCCGGGGCTGGAAGAAGCCGTGTATGTAGTCACACGAGGAACTGACATTGAAGCCGGAGACTATCATCTGGTCAAAATCGACAGCCGGACGGATGCGGTCGCCACTACGTATGATGAAAAAGTACTGAGCTTTGCCATCGACGGACCCATCGCTTATCTATATACTTACGACTATCAGACTAAAGATTCCGCCATCAAAGTATTTGACCTGAATGCAGGAACCGTCATACGGGATAACTTTATCACAGACGGAACGGCTATCCAAACGCCTTTCAGCATTCAGCTGAATCCTTTCAGCGGGAATGTGTATATCACGGAGGCTTACAATTATACAGTCAAAGGAGATGTCCTTTGCTTCAACCAACAAGGGCAACTTCAATATCGTCTAAATGATATCGGCTTAAATCCTAATACAGTAGTGTTTAGCGACAAGGCTTCACAGAACGAGGCAGGAGATACACCGGAAGATCCGAATGCGCCTTCCGCCTTTGCCAACAAAGTATTCGAATACATCCCTGCCCCCGGACAGTTCATTAATACAACAACCTCCGCCTACGAAGACGGCTTCTCTGCCGGACAGGTTTTGGAACGTGCAACAGAGAAATTAAAGAAGAAGTCTGTTATTTCTTTAGGTGGATTCGGAGGAACGATCACGGTCGGATTCCATCAGTCAATCCGTAATAGTAAAGGCGAATATGACTTCAGAATTTTAGGCAATGCCTCATACAATCAGAATACCGGTACGGGAGCTTTGGGAGGAAGTGCCGAACCGGGCATTGTCTTAGTCTCAAAAGATGAAAATGGCAATGGATTGCCGGACGATGAATGGTATGAACTGGCAGGAAGCGAATATGGGAAAGATACGGAAACCCGTAATTACGAAATAACCTATTATCGTCCTCAACCTGCCAATGGTGATGTCCGCTGGACCGACAATCAAGGAGGAGAAGGGTTCGTCTATCGCAACAGTTACCATCAACAGGATTCCTACTATCCCAATTGGATAGAAGAAGATGAAATTACTTTTCGCGGAACACGCTTGAAAGACAATGCAATAAATGAAGGAGGTACTTGGGTAGGGTACTGTTATCCTTGGGGATATGCGGATAATCATCCTTATAACACAGAGTTCTGTCAATTTAAGATAGACTGGGCGGTAGATAAAAAAGGACTACCTGTAATATTAGATAAAATAGATTTTATAAAAATATATACTGCTATCAATCAAAATGCAGGTTGGATGGGAGAAATCTCCACGGAAGTTATGACAGTAGAGGATTTACATTTCGAGAACTAATCAATAAAACAATTAATAATTTAAATGAAAGCAAAAATGAAAAAGTTATCTTTATTCTTACTGGTATCAGTATTCGCTTTTTGTGGATGTAGTGATGAGAATGATGAAGTAAAAGGTGGTGATGATAATAAAGGAGGAGAAAATGAGAAAAAAGAAGTGGTTGTCAGCTTCGAAAACCAATTAACGGAATCGGAGAGTGAATTTACTTCAACTAGTACCGAAGTTTCAGGATACTATTTTAAAGACACATTCACTGATCCTGAAAGTTATGTAACCTTCGATCATTATTACTCGGACTGGGGACAAGGGTATAGCTTCGCAGGCTTCACTTACACCAACAAAACTAGCCACTTCCAAAATTGTCAACCCAACTGTGGAAATATAAAAACCGGGGAAGTATATTTAGGTGTCTACAGTGATGAAAATACCACAGCCTCTATGACAATTATAGACTCTCAATATTCCATTAAAGGTCTATGGATAACCACTAGTAAAAATGCCTACATCGGTATGACGGAAGGTGACAGTTACGCAAGACCTTTCAAAAAAGGAGATTGGTATGAGGTTACTGCGACAGGATACGACAATAAAGGGAAAAAAATTGCTGAAACAAAAATTAAACTTGCCGATTACAAAACTGATACTGATAAACCAGTAAATACATGGATATGGTTTGATTTAACCCCTCTTAAAGATGCTTCTAAAATCACACTTATTCCTAGTTCTTCAGACTCGGGCGAGTTTGGAATGAATACTGGTAAATATTTCTGCATTGATGACCTTACTCTCATCGAAAAATAAAAATCAGGTATTTATTGTTTGACTCAAACAGAGGCTCTAATTACCACAAACAGACCCTCCGTTTGAGCCAAACAGACCGTTCAATTGCACCAAACAGACCGTTGGTTTATCCTCAATCAACCTCTCGATTACAAACGATCGACCGCATAAGTCCACTCAATCAATCGCATGACTTGAAAGAAGGTGCATAGAAACTCTAATAAGCATATCACTCCACTTTGGATAACAGTACTAAATGATAGCAAACTTGACTTTTAAACCTCATCTCTTAGATTCTACACATTCCCTTCTAGATTTTCTCTCCGTCCCATCTACTCTTTCCATGTCCCTTTAAAAACAATTACGCATCCCTATCCTTACAAAAAGTCATCAAAAACTTGTCCATCTCATACATATTCAGTATTTTAGTCGGATAAAAATCTAAAATCGAAGACAATGGAATTACCTTTTGCTGAATCATGGAAAATCAAGATGGTAGAACCCATC